>ERZ827440.3981-NODE-3981-length-10509-cov-3.324947_pt1 | contig 10509 bp, 9 predicted proteins | sample MGYA00519774_ERZ827440 | MGnify/ENA primary metagenome ERZ827440 (study PRJEB31778, sample SAMEA3449302) | human gut metagenome | biome: human gut; feature: human-associated habitat; material: faeces | place: United Kingdom | collected 2010/2012 ... | reverse complement strand
AAGGCAAATGGCTGAGATTAGACTTACCCCGGCGCAACAGGCGGCGGTAGAAAACTGCGGCGGCGCGCTGCTTGTCTCTGCGGCGGCGGGATCGGAAAGGAAGCTGCTGATTTTTTCGGAAAGCCCGCTGTCCATGCTACCTTTTACCCCTCAGAGCATCCAGCACCTGTTCGCTTTTTTCCCGCCCGGCTTTGTCAAGAAGACGGTTTATCTCGTCGGCACTCATCCCCGAAACGGCTGCACGCAGCCCCGCCGGATCCGACGCGAATTTTTCGGCTTTGCGTCTGTCCGCACCGACGGCGTCGCAGATCTGCATGATGACGCTTTTCAGCCTTGCGTCATCGAGCGCAAGAATGTTACGGATCTCATTTTCACTAAGTGGCATAAATAATCACCCTTTCACACACCTATTATATGCAAAGGCAGGCACAGCTATGATAAAATGCAAACCCGAACGCAACCCAAAACAGGCTATACTGATGATAGCCGTATGTGCCGCCGTATTCCTCGGCGCAGGCTATATGGCAAGCACGCTGACGTCATATAAGTGGGCGTCGCAGGCTGCGGCGCTCGTCGCAGTCACCATCGGGATATTCATAATCTACCGCTACACCATGACCGAAATGATCTATTCCGTCGGCGACGGCAGCTTTACCGTCGTAAAAAAGGTCGGTAATCAGGAAACGACGGTCTGCTCTCTTGATGTTTCCACCGCAAAGGCGCTGATTCCGAAAAAGCAGTTCACACCCGCAAAGAAAGCGTCCGCTGTCAAGATAATCAACCTCAATCAAAACCTCCGTCCCTCCGGCTCATACGTATATATTTCCGATTTCAACGGCAAGGAATACGCAATAGAATTCGAACCAAACGCCCCGTTTGTCGAAGCCTTCCTCGCGGAAATCGAAAAATCCAAGCCTGATGATAAGCAAGGCGCACAGTAAAGCAGAACCTGTGTGAAGTTTTAAGGCATCACCGCCGTAATCCCGAGCGGCACACTCGCTTGCATCTTTTCCGTCATATCCGTCATATTTCAAAAAAATTCTTGTCTGCAGCTCCACGACAGCCTGCGAATTCTTGTTTCATCCGACGAAAAACCTTACTGCGCAATTGCACCATCGGAATTACGCGGTGATGCCTTAATTAAATATGCGCTGCATTGTCGCCTTTCGGCACAATGCGGCGCATTCTGTTTTTATAATCAATTCGTTTTCGCCCCGAAACAACACATTTCCGTTTCCACAGCAAATTCAATTTTACTGCAATAATCGCATTTTCATACAATCAATTCGTTTTCGCCCCGCGAAAACGCACCTTAAGAACGAAAGAGTAGCACGAAGAGAAAAGTTATAAGTTATAGTGAAAAGTGAAGAAATTCGGATTTGACGGGGACGACATTCTCACGGCGCTACGCCTGCTTGAATGTTTTCTCCTCAGGCACCTCTTTCGGGCGCCTTGCGGCGCAGTGATATTCACGCTTGCACGTGAGTAATATTGCTTCGCAGTGATATTTGTCTTCAACAAGTGGTATTCGTACCTTGTGCGAGTGAAAACAACACTCATCCCGTAAAGTAACGCCATGTTTATAATAAATCCGCCTCTGCTAAAGTAACGCCGCATTTATAATAAATTCACTTCCGCCAAAATAGCGCCGCGCACTTTTTTAATAAATTCGTTTTGCCAAAGCAGCGCCGCGCACTTTTCTATAATAATTCGTTTTCGCCCCGCGAAAACGCACCTTGAAAACGAAAGAGTAGCACGAAGAGAAAACATTCGAGCAAGCGTATGCGCAGCGAGGATGTTGTCTCTTCGTCAAAATAAAAAATCCGTCTTTTCCCGGACATGCGCCGGGAAAAGACACCTTAAGAGCCGCGAACGCGGCGACGAAAGAGGGGTTCACGGGGAGAAAACAGAATAAGCGTAAGCGAATTCTGTTTTCTTCCCGTCTTAATTTGTCTTCCCGTCTGTCACACCGTTCCCACAACACTGACCGTCGCGGTACCGGGTATGACCTTCCACGTGCCGTCGGCGTTCTGCGTGTACGTTGCGGCAGGCACGACGATCTGCCCTGCAACAGTGGCAAACGCGCCGGTCGCGCTGTCATAGGTGTAGTTCGTACCGGCAGTCCACGCGGTGCCGTTGAAGGTGACGGCGATCGGGTCGAGGATCGGAGAGAATACGTCACTCAGCACAGCGTTGTCGGCAGCCGTTGCCGCAGCATTTCCCATATTGCTGATGACAAAGGTGTAGGTTATCTGACCGTTTTCGGTAACGGTTGCAGGACAAAGCGCCTTGCTGACGCTGAGTCTCGCTCCGTCGGCTACGTTTACCGTTGCAGTCGCCGAAAGAGGTGCCGAAAGCCCGCCGCCGGTGACCGCAGCGGTGTTTACGATGTCCGATTCAGCCGCAAGCGGGGCATAATTCGTGACATTCGCCTCATAGACAAGCATGACGTTGCCGCCCGCAGGTACGTTTAACCCGCTGATGACAAGAGGCGGACCCGCCGTGACGGTCGGTGCCGTCTGAAGCACCCCGTTTATATAATAGCGCACCGAGCCGGCGGCATATGCCAGCGGATATACCGTACCGTCGCCGAAGCTGTAGCCGCCGAGGTCGTCCGTGACTGTAAGCCCCGTAAGCGCGACCGCGCCGCTGTTTATGAGCGAGATCACATAGGTTATACTGTCGCCTGCTGTATAATTTTCCGCAACAGCCGACTTGGTCGCCGACAGGATCTCAAGAAGCTCACCCGTAACGGTGTTGGAATCCGTCGTGCCGCCGCTGTACGAAAGCGTTGCAAAATTCGTGAATTGTGCCATAAAACAAACTCCGTTTTTTCTGTATTTGCAGGTGCTTCGCACCCACAGTACAGTATATGAGAAATCGTTCCTGTCGTGCCACACACCTCTTCTCATCGCTCTCCTGCCCCGTCTCCCATATTCTATACCCACAACCCCGAAAACGAAAGAGCAGCAAGAGAAGAAAAGTTATAAGTTATAGTGAAAAGTGTTTTATGACGGGGAGAAAACGGGTTAAGCGTAAGCGATTACCCGTTGTCGTCCCCGTCAAAATAAAGATTCCCGTCGCGTCGGCGGACATGCGCCGCCACAGCGACACCTTGAGAGGAGCGCAGCGGCGACGAAAACGAGGTTTACGGGGAGAAAACAGAATAAGCGTAAGCGAATTCTGTTGTCTTCCCGTCTCAATTTGTCTTCACGTCTTAATTTGTCTTCACGTCCGTCAACACCTCACCCAACGTCCCCAATCTGCCCCGAATACTCCTCATTGAGCTTTGCCCATGTCAGCGGACCGACAACGCCGTCCGCCTTCAGCCCGAAATAGCTCTGGAACGCCCGCACAGCCGCCTCGGTCCGCGCGCCGAAAACGCCGTCAACATCAAGCTGCGGTATCTCCGGTATCGCCTCGCCGATCGTGTTCAGCACCGACTGAATGAAGCGCACGTCCTGCCCCCTGTCGCCCCTGCCTATCGGCTTACCCGGATATTCGATCAGTGACGGCGTCCTGTCGCCGGGAATATCGTAATAAACCTTGACGATCGCGTTCCACGTCGCCTCGTCTATCTCGCCCGTCGGCTCCAACCCGTAATACCTCTGGAACCCCACGACGGACGGTCTGCCGTCAACGTCGAAAATGCCGTTTACCGTCGGCGGCGGCACAACGGCACTGCCCAGATACTCCGAGATACGCCGCAGATAGTATTCCATCCGCAAGACGTCCAGCCCGCGGTCGCCCACCCGCAGCACCCTGCCCGGGAATCCGTCGTTCGAAACGCTCTCGCCCTCGCTCCCAAGCTCAGCCAGTTTTTTCACCGCGTTGTAAACAAACGTGACTCTGTACCACGTGTCCTCGTCCACGACACCCGTCGGCTCCAGCCCGAAAACCTGCTGAAACACCCTCACAGCCCTTTCGGTGTCGCGGCTGAACAGGCCGTCGGAAAGCTCGACAAACGGAATCGCGGGATAGTTTATCGCAATGCGGTTCAGCCGTGCCTGAAGCAACGCAACATCCTCTGACTCGTCGCCGTATTTCAGGTCGCCCGGGAACGACGACGGCGCCGACTCCTGAACGACCGCTTTTTTGATGTAAACATCGTCGCCGTAATAATATCTCAGTATGTCAAGCGGCGTGTAATACTGGTTCGCAAGCTCCACCGTCCCCCACTGCGACATACCTGCGCACTGCGCAATGAAACCGTCGCAGTATTCCGTGTAAACAGGCGCGACGCTTCCCGCACGTGCGACGTAATTTGTGAAAATCTCATCCACAATCGCAGAAATGCTGTCGAAAACAGCCCTGCCGTTGATGAAATTCTGGTCATACGCCGTCGATGACGTGATGTCAAAATCATACCCCTGCGACGGGTACCATTCGGTATAAATGCGGTTGAGAGCAAGCGTGATCTGTGCCAGAATGTTTGCCCTCAGCGCCGCCTCCGGCCATGTGGGATATATCTCACTCGACGCGACGTTTTTTATGTAGTATATAAACGGCACCGTCACATTTTCCGCATCCGAATTCGGAGGGCCGAGATGCACCGTGATGTTTTCGGGCACAACGACAGGGTTTGCCGTGATTGCCGCAGCCCGTACTGCCGGCTGAGGCACGCCCGCCTTCAGTGCCGGAAGCGGAGAATTCAGCTTGTGCGTCGGCGTCTGCCAGACAAACACCTTGGTATGGGGATTTACGCTGCTTTTTATCATGGTGTAGAACTGCGTCGTCGTGATTCCCGAAAATATCTGCACCCCCTTGAAAAGAACCGGCGTATACCCCGCCAGCGTGACCATAACGTCATACACGCTGTACGGCTCGCCGACAGCATCGGCTCTCTGCGATGATATGTATCTCGGACACCCCAGCCGTATCGTCGCGACCCCTTGGCTGTCCGTGTAAACCGACGACACAACACCTCTGCTGTCTCCCGCCTCGACCTTCGCGCCGCCTGCGGGGGTCTTGTCGTTTATCTTGCTCAGCACGATTCTGAAAGTGCCGAAATTGTTGCTTTTGTCCATTCGAATCAAGCTCCCTTCTGCAATATTTTATGCCTCTGTGCGCAAAAATGTGTTCAAAGCCCTTGAAATATCGAAGAAAAGCTGATATAATGATTCGGTTAGATAAATTTGTATAAGGAATGATATAACTTGATAAGAAACGATCTCAGAAACATCGCAATAATCGCCCACGTTGACCACGGCAAGACGACGCTCGTCGACCAGATGCTGAAATTCGGCGGACTTTTCCGCGACAATCAGGTCGTCGAAGAACGCGTGATGGACTCCAACGCCCTTGAAAGAGAGCGCGGAATAACCATCCTCGCCAAAAACACCTCAACGTTCTATAAGGGCGTCAAGATCAATATAGTCGATACCCCCGGTCACGCCGATTTCGGCGGCGAGGTCGAGCGTATTCTCAAAATGGTCAACGGCGTGCTTCTTCTTGTCGATGCTGCCGAAGGTCCCATGCCCCAGACACGCTTCGTGCTTCAGAAGGCAATCGAGCTGGGGCACCGCATAATCGTCGTCATCAACAAGATTGACCGCCCCGACGCACGCTGCTACGAGGTTCCCGACGAAGTTTTGGAGCTGCTGATGGAGCTGAATGCTTCAAACGAGCAGCTTGATTCCCCCGTTATCTTCTGCTCCGGCAGGAACGGCTTTGCATCGCTGTCGCCCGACGTACCCGGCACCGACCTTTCTCCCCTCTTTGACCTCATACTTTCACACATCGCGCCTCCCGAAGGCGACGAAAAAGCCCCCGCACAGATGCTCGTCTCCTCCGTTGACTATAACGACTATGTCGGCAAGATCGCCATCGGCAGAATAGAGCGCGGCACCTTCAACCTCAAGCAGGAGATTGCCGTCTGCGACTACCATAACACCGATCTCATGCGCAAAAACCGCATCACCGCCATGTTCCAGATCGACGGTCTGAGGCGCGTACCCACCGAAACTGCAATGGTCGGCGACATAATCTGTATGTCCGGACTTGACGATATCGCCATCGGCAACACCATAACGGATGTCAACACGCCCGAGCCGCTGCCCTTTGTCAAAATCGGTGAACCGACCATCGAAATGACCTTCAGCGTCAACAACTCTCCGTTCGCCGGCAGAGAAGGCAAATACGTCACCACGCGTCACATCCGTGACTACCTCTTCAAAGAAGCCATGAAGGACATGAGCCTCCGCGTCTACGAAACCGATTCGTCGGACAGCTACCGCGTATGCGGCAGAGGCGAAATGCACCTTTCGATACTCATGGAAAACATGCGCCGCGACGGCTACGAATTCACCGTCAGCACCCCCCGCATAATATATAAAGAAATCGACGGCAAGCTCTGTGAGCCGATTGACCGCCTCGTCATCGACGTACCGCAGGGCTGCGTTTCCACGGTAATGGAAAAGATGGGCTACCGTAAGGGCGAGCTTGTCGATATGCACCCCGTCGAGCAGCGTATGCACATGGAATTCTTCATCCCGACCCGCGGACTTTTCGGCTACAAGACAGAATTCATGACCGATACCAAGGGCGAGGGTATAATGGGCTCCGTGTTCGAGCGCTACGAACCGCAGAAGGGCGAAATAACCAAGCGCTTCACCGGCTCCCTTATCGCATATGAGGAAGGCGAATGCACCAGCTACGGCATATATAACGCGCAGGACAGAGGACCGATGTTCGTTTCTCCCGCCGAAAAGGTATACGGCGGCATGGTCGTCGGCATCTCCTCCAAGGGCGACGATATCGTCGTCAACGTCTGCAAGAAAAAGCACCTCACCGCAATCCGTTCCGCCGGCGCCGACGAAGCGCTGAAGCTGACCCCTCCGCGTAAGCTCTCGCTTGAAGAAGCGCTCGAATTCATCAATGACGACGAACTTATCGAAGTAACGCCCAAAAGCATCCGCATCCGCAAGCGTATCCTTGATAACGCCGCCCGTATGAAGGAAAAAATGAGCAACAAATAGATCTGCCGAATATAAAAAACGGCTGCCGTCCGGCAGTCGTTTTGCTTTTTGTTTTATCTGAGGAACTTGAGATTACGGATGATAGCGGGTTCCTTCGCCTTACCGCAGCAGATCTGGAAGAACGCGATGATTCTGAGTACCGAAACGATACCCACGCAGATGGCAGCAGCGATCGGAACGACAATGGTAATGGCGAGAACTATCGCAACAATGCCGAGCAGAACGTTCACAACCGTTAACTTGAGCGCCTGACGCACATGGAAAGCGGCGTAATCGGACTTGTTCGCCGCAAGAAGGGCGATAATGACGCCGATGGAGCCGAGCAGATAGCAAAGCATTGCGATGACCTTGTTATCGGAAATATCCTTGGGGTCGAATTCGGCAGTGTGGTCAAACGGGTCTGCGCTTGCCGCCGAAGCCTTTGCGGGATCGAAGCTGTTGCCGCAGGAGGGACAGAAAACAACGTTGTCCTCGCACTGTGCGCCGCAGTTGGAACAGAATTTCATAAATTAGCAACCTCACATTCAAAGTTTTCTTGCATCAAGTATATCATGTATATTCACAGAAGTCAATACATTTCACGTCTCAGAGTGAAATTTTGTGCAAATATCCGTCAATATCCGCATCCTCTCCGCACGCCTCGCGGTATTCGTCACCGAGATAGCAGGCAAATGTCGTTGCCGTGCCGAATCCCCTTGACTCATAATATCCGACATCCGCGCGGAATATGCTCTCATCCCATGTGAATTTCTTCGGCGGCTTTTTCCAGCCCGAATACATCGAATTGTCCAGCCAGTATTCGCAGACCGTCGCATCTTCACAGCCGAAAAGATCAAGCAGCGCATCGAGGACCTCTGTCTGCCTCACATTTTTTTCACAGCCCACATCGCCGATCGGACGGGTGAAATCGCGGTCCATGGGCGCATATTCAAGGAAAATATTTCCCTCCGGCATGACGTGAGTCGGCGCCGCCAATGTACCGTGATACGCGAGATAGCACTGCCTGCCCGACGGGTCGGCGCGTCTGACTCCCCGTGCAATTGCGTTGTATATGAGAAGTGCCTGATCCGACGCAGTGAACGCCGCGCACTTTTCGCAGTGGCATTTCGCGCTGTCAACGTCGTCGATCCAGAAGTGATACCTGTGCGTGGACGACGGCAGCAGCCTTGCCGCCTCCTCCGCGCGCTTTTCGACATATGCGAGCGCCTCGCCGTTTGTCGCGCAGATGTTGTGGTCGGTCGTGCGCAAACCGTCGCCGTTCATCCTGAACCATTCGGGATGCTTTTCCGAAAGTCCGGCAGGAACAAACCATCTCAGCGCGTGCATTTCGTGTTCAATGCCGATGCCGCTTCCGCGTATCTCTGCGAGATACGGCTCAAGCCTTTCCCTGTCGCGTATAAGCTCAGCCATACTTGCCGGAGCGTCGTTTCCGCCGACGGGATGAAGCCCGAAAAGCGAAAGCTCCGAGCCGCATATGCGCCTGACCCAGCTTTCCGAAAGCTCGTCGGGATGAATGAGAATACCGAGCTTCATTTTTTATCCCCCTCCCAGTTGCAGAACCTGTAATATATTGCGAATATGACAGAGCTGATGCCCCATGTAAGCGGGTACGCCCAAAATATAAGCCCGATTTCGTGAATGAAGTGCATCATCACCGTTATGTATATGACGCGGAGTATGCACCAGACCGAGAACATGACCGCCATAGGCACAAACGCCTTGCCGGCACCGCGACAGACTGCGGCGACCGCATGCGAAAACGCGAGCAGGCAGTAAAAAAGCGACTCTATGCGCGCCTGTCTGACGCCTGCCGCAATAACGTCGGGATCATCCGAAAACAGCTCGACAAGCAATGGCGCGGTGATGAAGAACACGATTCCGACAAGCTCCGACATGATGACCGCCGTGGTGATACCGAACCGCGATCCTTTCTTTGCCCTCTCCGTCTTGCCCGCACCGAGATTCTGACCGACAAACGTGGTCATCGCCATGGTGAAGCTGTTGATGGGCAGGAACGCAAAGCCTTCCAGCTTTGCATATGAACCGTAGCCTGCGGTCGCAACCTTTCCGAAGGAATTTATGTTGCTTTGAACAATGACGTTCGCAAGCCCGATAACCGAGTTCTGAATGCCGCTCGGAACACCCATGCGTACGATCTCTCTGAGGCTCGCACCGTCAAATTTCAGCTCTTTCACCGACAGTCTGAACTCATCCTTCCGTGAAAAGAGGTTTGAGAGGCAGAGCACAACGCTCACCGTCTGAGAAATAGTGGTGGCAAACGCCGCAGCCCAGACGCCCCAGCGAAAAACGCCCACAAACAGCAGATCGAGCAGCACGTTTATGACCGACGAGCATATCAGATAAACGAGCGGACGGCGGCTGTCGCCCAGCGCGTTCATCGTACCCGTACAGAAGTTGTACATGACGACCGCAAGCCCGCCCATGAAATAGAATCTGAAATATTCGATCGCCTCGGGCAATACGTCCGGGTCGGTGTCCATAAGCTCCAGCAGAGCAGGCGTCGCGATTACGCCGATAACGGAAAGCAGAACGCCCGCAGTCACCGCAAGCACGATGTTCGTATGCATTGCGAGACGGACGCGCGTCCTGTCGCCGCTGCCGAAGTACCTTGCAATGACAACGCCTGCGCCTGTTGACATACCCATAAAGAAGCTGACAAGCAGAAAAATGAGGTTGCCCGACGAGCTGACCGCCGCAAGCGCCTCCATACCCAGCGTCCTGCCCACAATAAGGCTGTCGGCGGTGTTGTAAAGCTGCTGGAATATCTGACTGAACAAAACGGGAAGCGCAAACGAGGTCAGCAGCTTCCACGGCTCTCCCTGTGTCATGTCGGTCGACGACGGCGCGGCATTGAGCCTTGACTTGAGTTTCAAAAACAAATTAGACATAACAAAATCAATAATACCGTATCAACCGACTCCCCTGACGCTTGCGCCGCATGACGCCGCAAGCCGCTTCATCTCATCAGCCGAAAACGCCGAAAATCCGTTTTCACCGCCGAGTATATCGCCGGAATCGACAAACGCCTGAAGATAATACGGCTCGCCGTCCAGCCATTTACCGATTTTTTCAAAGTCCTCCGGTGTATGCAGCCCCTTGACCGCCGTTGTGCGGAATTCATGCGGAATACCGCTGCTTTTAATAAGCGCAACCGAGCTTTTTATCTTTTCGATATCGACCCCGACTCCGCATAGAGTGTCGTAGCTGTCGGGCGACGACTTTATATCCATCGCAATGTAATCAATAAGCCCGCCCGAAATCAGCGCTTCGAGCCTATCGGGGAATGTTCCGTTCGTATCGAGCTTGACCGCCTAGCCGACAGCCCGTATTTTTTCCGTGAATGCGCCGATATCCTCATTGATAAGCGGCTCGCCGCCCGTGATGCACACGCCGTCAAGCACGCCTTTTCTCTTTCCGAGGAACGAAAAGACCTCATCTTCGGTGAGGAAATTGCCGTCGCCGCCCCTGACAAGAGACGCATTGTGGCAGAACGGACAGCGAAAATTGCAGC
>ERZ827440.3977-NODE-3977-length-10524-cov-2.380839_pt1 | contig 10524 bp, 13 predicted proteins | sample MGYA00519774_ERZ827440 | MGnify/ENA primary metagenome ERZ827440 (study PRJEB31778, sample SAMEA3449302) | human gut metagenome | biome: human gut; feature: human-associated habitat; material: faeces | place: United Kingdom | collected 2010/2012 ... | reverse complement strand
ACCTTGTATTACCTCATAGTTAAACGGAGCCTTATTAAGAAAGCTCCAACGATTGACATAATATAATCTAAGTGCCCTATTGTAAAGTTTTATGCATTGCAAACTTTGATATTTCTGCTTGCTTTACATCACCGCAGGTCAAAGCAATTTTGGGAATAAAAAATGGAGACAAACCAGCGTTCGTCTCCATAATTCATACACAAGCGACCTCTAAATCACTTGAAATCTTGGCTTCCCACGATCTTGGCTCGACCTTCGGCGTGCACGTTGCTTTATGCTTCGCTCACCCGATCTCTTATGTCAAACGAACTGCTTGACATACTAGAACCGAATCGTTTCGCCTGCGCATTTTGTTGCGCGCTTGAAAGGTTGCGTACCAAAAGGTTACTTTAGTCTTCAACAACCTCAGGGATAGCGCCCATCGGGCAGCTTTCAACACAGTCGCCACAAGCGATGCAGGACTCTTCGTTAACAACGGTAACAACACCATCGACAACTTCAAGTACTTCTTGGGGGCAATCGTCAACACAAATGCCGCAGCCAATACATTCTTCTTCTAGAATAACTGGATGTGCCATTTCGTACCTCTTTCCTCAGTCTCAGCTACTAAGCTTGTACGGGCTTGAAAAACCCTCTGTAGGAAAATACCACGTATAGGCACATATTCAAACTGCTTAGCTATTTCTTCTGTAAACGGTTGATGAAGCCCTAAGATACCGCATCTTCAGGAACGGAAGACTCGTTTGAATGAGGCAGTGTAACTTGGTCTGCGCCACCGATCTCCAAGCGCACTTCCCAACCTTTATCGTTCTCGACCACGTTGATATCGATCGAGCTATCCGACTTGTTCGAATACGCCACGAGGTCTTCAAGGGTGTCCTTGCTGTCGGTAGTGACTACGATCTCTCTATTTCCAACGCCCGCTTCAGCTTCGATTCGTGCGATGAGCTCTTCGCTGGGCATACCAAATGCATCAATGCGTACCATGGTTCATCCTTTCTTGTTCGTGTCTCTTACTATTATATCTTTCGCGCGCGACTTAGAGGCATCGTCCAAGATGGTAAACGAGTTGTTACATGGCCTAACAGATGCGCGGAAGCTGCTCGCCCACAAGCATATCCATGATGCGCAACGAACCGAATCCCGTTCGCAAAGAAACGCGCGAGTCGCGCCCTTCCGGCTTTTCAACTACCTCGCCGATGATCGCAGCATCAACTCCATACTTGTTCGCCTTCATGGCCTCAAGTGCCGCTTCAGCTTCATCGGCAGCCACTACGCACACCATCTTACCTTCGTTGGCAACCTGAAAGATGTCGTAGCCGAGCATCTCGCATGCTCCACGTACAGCATCTTTCACGGGGATCGCATCTTCTTCGATCACGAAATCAACCTGCGACTGTTCAGCAAGTTCGTTCAAGGTAGAAGCTAAACCGCCGCGCGTAGGATCACGGAAGCAACGCGTATTCGGCGCAGCTGCGATCACCTCTTGAATGAGGTGATTGAGCGGAGCCGCATCCGTTTGCAGGTCAGCGGAGAAGCCAAGCTCTTCGCGGCAGCTCATGATCGTGATGCCGTGGTCGCCCAGCGTGCCAGTTACCAGGATCTTGTCGCCTGGTTTGCAGTACGCACCAGAAAGATCGACGCCCTTAGGAATGAAACCGATTCCTGAAGTGTTGATGAACACGCCATCGCCATGCCCTCGGTTGACCACCTTCGTGTCGCCCGTCACGATGCGCACGCCTGCTTCTTTGGCCATCTCGGCCATGCTCGCGCAAATGCGTTTGAGCTTATCCATCGGATAGCCCTCTTCAAGGATGAACCCGCAGCTCAAGAACTGCGGAACGGCACCGCTGGTTGCAACATCGTTCACCGTGCCGCACACGGCCAAGCGCCCAATATCGCCGCCCGGAAAGAACTGCGGGGTGACCACGAAACTGTCGGTCGAAAACGCGATGCGCTCGCCTTCAGGCGCTTCAAGGCGCGCGGCATCATCGCCAGCACGAAGCTCTTCGCCGGCATACGCCTCGAAGAACACCTCGTCGATGATGCGCTTCATCATCGAACCGCCGCTTCCGTGCCCTAACAGTACTGTTTCGTCCATATTCAGTTCCTTAGATTTAGATGAATTCGCCGGTGGTGGTCATGACCAACCGTCCGGTCTTAACTCCCTTGGTGCCCAGGATAAGGTTCGCCACATCCTGAACCTCGCCGGTTTCCCCTTTAAGGATAATCACTTCAAGGCAGTTGTCTTCGTCGATGTGCACATGGACCGACGTGATGATGCGATCGAGATAACGATGCTGAATGAAGTGCAGCTTTTCCTGCAGATCGCTCGCATGGTGGCTGTAGACGATGGTGAGCGTGCCCATGACGATACGTCCAGGCGTTGCGCACTCCCCTTCCACCAGCGCATCGCGCACAAGATCGCGAATGACTTCGCTGCGGTTCTTCGCGAGACCGCGACGCGCAACAAGATGGTCGAAGTTGATAAGAAGGTCTTCCGGCATTGCTACCGAGAAGCGCACAAGATCACTGCTCATACCGATCGCCTTTGCTTTGAACTAAACGAGATTGACGGTAACGCCTGGTGCAGAGCTGGCATCTTTATCGAGGGCATCCTGCGCATCCGTAAGGAGCGCGCGCGCTTCGTCCATGAGCCCCTGGATCTCCTTGAGCACGGCAGCGGTATTCTCATAGCCATTGTCGTCTGCTTTATGGAACAGCTTATGCGTCCAGCGACGGTTCAGCGCAACTTGGTCGTCCATCTGCTCGAGCATCATCTTGAATTGATCGACATTCACACCATTGGTACACATGGCACTTTCCTATCTCTTAAACGATCTTTGCCTTTTGCGAAGACCGAACAGTGCGTTTTCGTGCAGGCAGCGTGAGCTCTTGTCGAAGGCTCCCGCGTCGAAACGCGGTGCTCCATAAACACGTTTCCTGTCTGTATTATCGGGCTGCAAATGAGAGAAGAGAAGTCTCATTTTTACTAGCGGTGTGAATTATTCCGTAATTTGTGTTATTCAACACAAGAACTCCCCTTTTGGGGGAGCTCTTGACAGTTCATAAAGGCTTCGTCATCACGGAAGCCGCACATGAATGATGATTCGGATGGAGGTTTATGCGTTATAGCCGTTTGGATTCTGGCTCTGCCAATTCCACGCATCGGCGCACATGCGCGCAAGGTCGTATTCTGCAACCCAACCCAGTTCGGTCGCTGCTTTATCGCATGCCGCATAGTTCTCCGCGATATCGCCCGGCCTGCGTTCGACGATCCGATACGGCAGCTCCTTGCCACACGCCTGCTCGAAGGACTTGATAACCTCAAGCACGCTCGAGCCCGTGCCCGTTCCCAGGTTGAAGATCGCAACACCGCTGCGCGTGCCGTCTTTGGCCACGGGACCTTCGATACTACCCAGCCCGATCGCTTTACCGGTGCCGACTTTGCCACCCATGAAATCGAGCGCTTTCACGTGCCCGCGCGCAAGATCGACCACATGAATGTAGTCGCGCACGCCCGTGCCGTCGGGAGTAGGATAGTCGTCGCCGAAGACCTGAATGCATTCGAGCTTGCCCGTGGCAACTTGCGCCACATAAGGAAGCAGGTTGTTCGGGATGCCCTTCGGGTCTTCGCCGATCCTGCCGCTTTCATGCGCACCGATCGGGTTGAAGTAACGCAGCAACACCACATTCCACTCAGAATCCGCACGGTGCAGATCGGTAAGGATGCGCTCGAGCATGGATTTGGTCTCGCCATAAGGATTGGTGGCCTCATGCTTGGGACAATCTTCGGTGATAGGGATCATCTCGGGGTCGCCATAAACGGTCGCGCTGCTCGAAAAGATGATGTTCTTCACATCATGGTTGCGCGCTACATCGAACAATACGAGCGAACCGGTAACGTTGTTCCAGTAGTATTCGAGCGGCTTCTGGGTAGATTCGCCCACCGCTTTAAAGCCCGCGAAGTGAATGATCGCATCGATGTCGTGCGCAGCGAATACCTTGTCGAGCGCTTCGCGATCGAGGATATCCACCTGATAGAACGTGAGCTTTTCAGGCTTACCCGTGATCTCGCCAATGCGACGGATAGCCTCTTCGCTCGAGTTGGAAAGATCGTCGACTACGACCACGTTATAGCCCTGCTCGAGCAATTCAACACACGTGTGGCTTCCGATGAAACCCGCGCCACCGGTTACGAGAATCGTCTGATCTGCGGGCGCGGTTGCTAAACTTTTGTTCGCCATGAGATACCTTTCGTTCTTCTCTTTATTATAGATGCTTGCGATGGTGAGGTAATCTGGCGTGCAAGTTTTACCATTTAATGCGCATTTACCCGTGTGAGCATTTCTTTAAGGAGCGCCCAGGCGCGTTGCTTGCGTTCGTCGGTCTGGAGCATGCGTTCGAAATCGACGAATGCGCAGCAGGGCCTTCCGAGAACACCATCGCAGCAGTCCAGTTTGATCGGCTGATTATAGGCAAGCGAAAGAATGCGCGCAGAGGCTTGTTCGGTTACCACGAGGCACAGCGGGTCGATCGCTTCGATCAAGCGAAGGAGCGAAGGCACGGCAAGTTCTTCTGCAGGTTGCGAAACGCCGCCAAGCGCGATCCAAAAGATGTCGGAAGCAGCGATTCCAGCACGTACAGCTGTTGCTTCGATCGCTTTGCGGGCCTGTTCAGAAGGAGGTTCTTGCGAGATGACGCAAAAGAGCGCATTCACGTTCCCTTGGAAATATGGCGCAAAAGCGGAGCATTCTGCCTCGCGCTGACGTTCGTACACCGACTGATTATCAGGCTGTACTGGCATGCGGTTGTCCGGAGAAGACGAGGTCATGCGCGCGACCTTACTGCTCGATGAAGCGCAGCATATCTACGGGCTTCTCGATCACGTGATCGGGTGCGGCAGCCATCAAACGTTCTTGCGGCTGGTATCCCCAGGTCACCGCAACTGCTTCCATGCCTGCGTTATGGGCTGCTTGCATGTCGCTTGCTGAATCTCCGAAGAAGAGGCATTCTTCGGGAGCAACACCGAGCTCACTGGCACAAAGCAACAGCCCTGTAGGGTCGGGCTTGCGCGGAACCGCGTCTGATTCACCATGGGCGACTTCGATCAAGTCAGGGAAGAAGCGATCGCGCACATCAAGCACACCCTGCTCGAACTTATTCGACAGAATGGCAAGGCCTACACCAGCCTCTTTTGCCTGTTCAAGTGCTGCGGTGATCCCATCGAATTCGGTAGTGTAGATGATGCCGAAATCGTGATAGAAGTTCTTGAAGTTTTGGAAAACGCGCTCTGCTTGTTCGGGGGTTGCCTCTGCTGGCACCGCTTGCGCGATAAGGCGCGCAGCTCCATCGCCCACATACGTGAGGATCTCTTCGGGAGTGTGTGGTGGAAAACCCTGGTCGGCAAGGGCTTTGTTCGTCACGTTCACCAGATCGGGAAGCGTATGGAGCAACGTGCCGTCGAGGTCGAAGATGAACGCTTTGTATGTTCGTTGTTCACTCATAGCTGCCTTTAATCATTCGGAAGAATCTCTTTCTGCGATTATGCCACAGAACCAAGAAGGAGCGCCTGCTAGGTAACAGAGAACTTGGTTACCCCCGCAGACGCTCCATAATCGCTTTGCTGTTAGTGCGCTTTCGCAGGCTTACACGAATTCAGCAGGTTTCTTGTCCTTCGAGAAGATGGTCTTGATACCCTTCACCGCCAAAATGACAGCGAACACGATCAGCAGCGCCGCGATCGCAAACTGCAACACGTTGGCCAGCGTGAACGCCCCTGCTGCGATAGCGGAAACCTTGCCCCACAACGTCATGACCAACGAGGTGAGCGTGACGATGAGCATGAACACCATAGGGATGTAGAACATCTTGTTGTTCTTGCCGGCATTGCCCAGCCATGCGCACACCGCAAGCAAACCGAGCGCTGCGAGCAGCTGGTTCGCCGCACCGAAGAGCGGCCACACAAGCTGGTAGCCGGTAAGACCAAGGCCAACGCCGAGCACCACCGTGATGATCGTTGCGACCCAAGAGTTCGTGATGGATTTGCGCCAACCCGTAAGCTCAGAGATGTCTTTGCCGTATGGGGTGAAAAGCTCCTGGAACATATAGCGTCCGAGGCGGGTTGCCGTGTCGAGCGAAGTCAAGCAGAACACCGAAACGGCCAGAACGAGCAGCGCATAAGCAATGTCGGTTGCACCTTCAAGACCAGGGATCACTCCGAGCATCTGCGAAAGGCCTGCCGCAAAGACCTGCGTGGGAGAAGCATAGGTGCCATCCATATAGCCAGTGAACACGAACGCAACTGCGCAGAGCGAAATGATCGCAACAAGGCTTTCCAGCAGCATACCGCCATAAGCGATCGGCAGCGCTTGGCCTTCCTTATCGAGCTGCTTTGAAGTGGTGCCTGAAGCAACCAGACTATGGAAGCCCGAGATTGCACCGCAGGCAATAGTGATGAACAGCGCCGGGAAGAGGAAGCCGCTTGCCGCAACCTTGGAATCACCTGCTGCAGCAAACGCACCCGTGAACGCTGGAATCTGAAGATCGTTCGAAGCGCCCATGATGCCTGAGCCGATGATACCAACGACCGCCAGGGCAATCATGCCGTAGAGCAGGTAACTTGAAAGATAGTCGCGCGGCTGGAGCAGCACCCACACTGGCGCGATCGAAGCCGCGAAGATATAGACGCCCACGATCATCATCCAAGAGAAGTTGTCGAGCTGGATGACCGGGAAATTGTAACCGATGGCAACTACTGCAACGATGATCACGATCGCAGAGATGATGTTCGCTGCAGCTGGAATCTTACGACCGCGCGTAACAATGCCGTAGACGATCGCAACCACCACGAACAAGATCGAGATCATAGCCGTACGCGAATTCGCAACGTTCGTACCTGCTACCACCGCTGCGCGCGTTGGATCGTCAACGGGAACGGGCGTAATAGCGAACGTGCTTGCCACGATGGAAGCAAATGCTGCGACCACGAGCAACAGCGTAAGGTAGGCGAACACGCAGAAGAGCTTCTTCGCGGTGTCGTCGATGTTGCGCTGAATGACCATCGCGAGTGTGCGGCCCTTATGGCGGATCGAAGCGAAGAGCGCACCGAAATCGTGAACTGCGCCGAAGAAGATGCCGCCGATGAGCACCCAGAGCATGACCGGCACCCAACCGAAGATCGCTGCCTGGATAGGACCGTTGATGGGGCCTGCACCTGCGATCGACGAGAAGTGATGGCCAAGCACTACATACGGAGCTGCAGGAACGTAGTCCTTGCCGTCCTGCAATTCATGAGCCGGTGTCTCTCGCTTCGGGTCAACGCCCCATTGCTTTGCAAGCCACCTTCCATAGAACAGATAACCGCACAGCAACGCTGCAATCGCAATTAAGAGGATAACTACCGCACTCATGTCTTTTTTTTCTCCTTGTGATCAAGTCTTTGGTTCGATCGTTCTTCAAAAGCAGAAATCGACATGCGTGGAACGACAAGCCCTTTTGACCCGTCGACCCATACAGATCGATTTTTAGCACACTGATTTTAGAACAAGTTTGCTTCAAGCGTGTTAATTAATTCTTTGCCTTGAGGATTGGTGGTAATAGAGGAATCTGAAAGGTCGATAAGAGCCAATCGGAGGTCGGTCCATCCCTTCAATCCAAAGCTGAAATTCTTGCGGAACTTCGTTTTTCTTACGAGTTCTTTCGCGTTCGTGTCAGCACTTTCAGCAACGATGACCAAGGAAAGGAACGTGGTCATGTGCTCACTGTTGAGCTCCACGAGCGAGAGCGCCTCGGTCTTCATGAAAGCGATCAACCCTTCAAGCGTTGCCGCATCAAGATGCTCAAGCGAGCGAAATAAGATGTGCTCATGGATGTTCGCGCCCCAGATCTTCGCCTTCTTCGAGAGCACATACTGCATGCTCTCCGAATGGAATTGGGCATGCCCCTGAAACGTTTGGCCAGCGAGCTCAAAGGCATCCTCCACATCGAAGTAGCCTTCATGAGCAGCGAGCAATCGTTCTAGCAGCTCTTGCCGTTGTACCATTTCCATCATCACCTTGCGGTCGTAGTTGGGCCCTTGCTTACCTTAATCCTAACAATCGCTGTATGTTCCGTGAATATCTGGCTTCGGGGCAAATCAAGAGGAGATTCTCTTAAAATTGTATGGTGAAAGATATAAGAGGTCGTAATGAAGAACGCTCAAGAACATAACGAATACACCGAAAAAGAAAATGACCAGCTGCGCACCGACGCGCTGATGATGATCAATGCATTGCGCGCGCAACATGGGGATGCTGTTACGCGCGTGATCTCCCACTTAGCCGCGTCTGATCAATTTTCTGCGTTGGTGGGCGACAACATCGCGCCTTATCGTAGGCTCATGACCTACTACGAATGCGCGATGATGGAAGTTGAAACGAAATTCCGCGTGCTCGATGCCGAATATGGCCTACAGCACGATCGCAACCCTATCGAGTCGATCAAAACGCGTCTTAAGAGCACTGACAGCCTCTCGAAGAAGCTTGCACGCAAAGGATTGCCGATCAGCGTTGATTCGATCGAAGAGAACATCAAGGATGTGGCAGGGGTTCGCGTGGTGTGCACCTTCCTTAAGGACCTCTACACCTTGGCAGACGCGATCCTCGCGCAAGATGATGTAACGCTCATCGAGCGGCGTGACTATGTGAAGAACCCGAAACCGAGCGGATATCGCAGCCTTCACCTTATCATCGAGATCCCCATCTTCCTTGAATCGGAAAAGCGCCTGATGAAGGTTGAGATTCAGCTGCGTACCATATCGATGAACTTCTGGGCATCGCTCGAGCATCAACTGCGTTATAAGAAGAACTTGAGCGAAGAAGATATAACTGCCATGAATACGGAACTGATCGAGCTCGCCGAGAACGCTGCCACGCTCGATGCGCGCATGCAGGCGTTGCGCAATTTCCTCGATCAAGCAGAATACATGAACTAGATTTGCGCACGCATTAAGCTTGCATCCACGTTGAACCTGTACGCGTATTAAGTCTGCGTCCTCATTGCACCTGCATTAAAACTACGTCCGCATTGCGCCTGCGCCTGCAATAGGCCTGGGTCCTCGTTCCGTTTATATCTGTTCTACTTTACCGTCGTTCTACGCAGTTGCTTTCTTCTTCGGACGTCCAGCCAAACGCGGACTATTGAAGTAATCTTTTACATCAGCTGCTGAAACCAATCGTGCACTTCCTATCTTTTCTGTGCGCAAGATACCTTCGCGAATCAACGCATGAATGCGAGAACAGGTCACATCGAGCACATCGGCAGCTTCTTGTACAGTCATCGTCGAAAGCTCTTTGTTGTCTTTGTCGCATTCCACGACGATACCCAACACTCTGCCATCTTTTGGAGGCGTATGATCCATTCGGGGTTTGGGAAGGGACCGCCCTTCGCTGAGCGCTTGTGAGATCCAAACTTCAAGTAGATCTTGCGCCATAAATGCCGCATCGAAAAGGTCTCGTCCTTGGGTGTGAATTCCTAAATCAGGAAACTCAACTTCGTATCCTTTGTCCCAAGGCGTAATAATAGCTTCATAAAGGTATTTCATAAGATTCCCTCTTTTTACTTTAATGCCTAAAGTAGCCCAAGCTTTTGCTTAATAGATCGCTCAACGCCTGGGGAAAGATCACCTGGATGTCGCGGAATGGGAAACTCTTCTCCTGCTGCGTTTGCATAGATATCATGCTGGGCACCGTGTCTTATGAAACGACCGCCCATCTTTTTGGTCAGTCTTATTGCTTGTCGGACGGTCAGCGGCATAGGCGATTCTTTCCTTTATTGTAACTATTAGTAATAATTTTTCAACTGCTTTTCCTCTTTCCATCTTGCTAAAACAACCTCATATTTCTTTGAAGAAAATTTGAACTTTTAAAGAGACGCATCTTAAGTTTTTTTGATCTTTTCCTAGTGCTATACCGAGCTATAACTCGATACAACAAAAGGAGGGCGATCGCTCGCCCTCCCGTAAGTCACTTAACAAGTGAAGATATGTTGCACCTCTTATGCGTGAGAATGATGTGCGCTACCAACGGTAACCGTTGATTCGTCGGTCGTACCGATAAGGTCCTTTTCCATCTTGTCGATGTGCTTGGTGTTGCGCGTGCGACGAAGAACAACCACTGCGCCATAGATGATGGTGAGGAGGATGCCCGCGATCATGAACCAGTGTACCCAGCATTCTTCGTGATCGAATGCAGCGAGCGGATTCTCATCGTCAGCGATCTCTTGCTCAGGAGCTGCAAGCGGGTTCTCTTCGTCAGGAATTACAACCGCAGGAGCAGCTGGGGCTGCTGCAGGTGCAGGAGCTGCTGCAGGAGTAGCAGGTGCAGGAGCGGGAGCAGGAGTTGGCGTAGGCGCAGGTGCAGGAGCTGGAGCGGGAGCAGCAGTAATCGTAAAGGTGCCAGGGACAACCGTTACTGCATAATTGCTATTGGCTGCATAGTTCGCGGTAAGAACATCTGCATAGGTACCCGTAGCCTGATCACCATT
>ERZ827440.3970-NODE-3970-length-10540-cov-2.311016_pt1 | contig 10540 bp, 8 predicted proteins | sample MGYA00519774_ERZ827440 | MGnify/ENA primary metagenome ERZ827440 (study PRJEB31778, sample SAMEA3449302) | human gut metagenome | biome: human gut; feature: human-associated habitat; material: faeces | place: United Kingdom | collected 2010/2012 ... | reverse complement strand
TATACGGCAGGCAGTGTGCCGAGAATAGCGAAGAATTTATTTTCTTCCACACGAACCTTGTCCGTACATATGTATCTTCTTTCCAAAGAGGGACTTCATACGGATCAGGCATATGCAACAGCCGTTGTTCTTCTTGTATTCGTAGGATTGATTAATTTCGCATCCGATGCAATTGCAAAGAAAATGTCGGCGAAAACAGAAAAAGACAGATAACAGATAGATATAAACGGAGATAAATTGATGAGCAATATAAAATTTGATGTAAAAAATCTGAATCTTCACTATGGTAAATTCCATGCGTTAAAAGATGTAAATATGGAAATACCGGAAAAGCAGATTACAGCATTTATCGGACCTTCCGGATGCGGTAAATCAACATTCTTAAAATGTTTAAACCGTATGAATGATCTGGTGGAAGGTTGTAACATCACGGGTGATGTGAAGTTAGATGGTGAAGATATATTTGACGGAATGGATGTAAATTTGCTAAGAAAACGGGTTGGAATGGTGTTCCAGAATCCAAATCCTTTCCCAATGAGTGTATATGACAATATAGCATATGGTCCAAGGACACATGGTATCCATAATAAAGAAAAACTGGATGAGATCGTAGAACGGTCTCTCAAGCAGGCAGCAATATGGGATGAATTAAAAGACAGACTGAAGAAATCGGCACTGGGTCTTTCCGGCGGACAGCAGCAGAGACTTTGTATCGCCAGAGCACTTGCGGTTGAACCAGAGGTCTTACTGATGGATGAACCGACATCAGCGCTTGATCCGATTTCTACGTCAAAGATCGAAGATCTTGCTATGGAGCTGAAGCATGATTATACGATTATCATGGTTACACATAATATGCAGCAGGCAACTCGTATTGCAGACAAGACAGCATTCTTCTTACTGGGTCAGGTGATCGAATTTGATGATACCGAGAAGATGTTCTCGAAACCACAGGATAAGAGAACTGAGGATTATATCACAGGAAGATTTGGTTAAAAGGAGTAAAGATAATGAGGACAAATTATGACAGACAGTTGAAAAAACTCAATGATGAAATGGTTGAGATGGGATCCATGATCGAGGGTGTGATCGAAAAGGCGATCAAAGCACTTGTAAATCAGAGTATTTCAAGTACATTGGTTCGTACGATCAATACAAGTTTGACAACATTTGTTATGGTGTTAGCGCTATTCATCTGCGGAGTATCCTCCCTAAGAGAATTTGCATTAGCATTGATGGTTGGTGTCATCGGAGGAGCATTCTCTTCTGTATTCTTGACAGGACCATTATGGTATATGATGAAGACTCGTATCGACTCTGATGCTATAAAAGAAAGTAATGGACAGACATCTGTACAGCCAGAGAAGATCACAGCGAATCCAAACCGCAAGAAAAAGAAGAAAAAGAAAAGAAAATAAAACATTCAAAAAGAGTATTCAGTAAATACTGGATGCTCTTTTTTATGAAAAATGGAGTAAGATGATGGAACAGTGGTATCTGTATAAGAAAAAGGCTGATTTTAATCAGATTGGAGAAAAATTTAACATAGATCCAGTGATCGCACGGCTGATCCGCAACAGGGATGTGATCGGAGAAGAGGCAATCGAACGTTATCTGAATGGAACGATCAGTGATCTGTATGATGGGATGCTGATGAAAGATGCGGATAAGGCGATTGACATTTTGAAAGAAAAGATTGCAGAGGAGAAGAAAATCCGGGTGATCGGAGATTATGATATTGATGGTGTGAATGCGACGTATATTTTGCTGGAGGGGCTGGAACGTCTCGGGGCATATGTGGACAGTGATATTCCGGACCGCATAGGAGACGGATATGGTCTGAATCGGCATCTGATCGACCGGGCTTACGATGCCGGAATCGATACGATCATTACCTGTGATAATGGAATCGCAGCAGCAAATGAGATTGCATATGGCAAAGAACTGGGCATGACGATCATCGTAACGGATCATCATGAGATCCCGTTCGATGAAATAGACGGAGAAAAGATATACAGACTTCCACCAGCGGATGCAGTGATCGATCCGAAGCAGAAGGACTGTGTATATCCGTTCAAGGGACTCTGTGGCGCGGCGGTTGCATATAAACTGATGGAGGCGTTGTGGGAAAGCATGGGAAAAGATTCCGCGGATCTGGATGATCTGATTGAAAATGTTGCAATCGCAACGGTCGGTGACGTGATGGATCTGGAGGATGAGAACCGGATCTTTGTCAAAGAAGGACTGCAGATGCTTAAGCGAACGAAGAATCCGGGACTGAAAGCACTGATAGAATGTACAGGAATTGATAAAGAAAGTCTGAATTCTTATCATATAGGGTTTGTTCTGGGCCCCTGTATCAACGCAAGCGGGAGGCTGGATACAGCAAAGCGGGCACTGAAACTTCTGCGGGTGCGTACACAGAAAGAAGCGGATATTCTTGCGGGTGATTTAAAAGCATTAAATGACAGCAGAAAGGATATGACCGAAGAAGCAGTAAAGCTTGCGAAAGAACAGGTGGAGACGACAGATTTATCCGACGACAGGGTACTGGTCATCTATCTGCCGGATTGTCATGAAAGTCTTGCGGGGATTGTTGCGGGAAGAATAAGGGAATGCTATTACAAACCGGTATTCGTACTGACGGATGCAGAGGATGGTGCGAAAGGATCCGGACGGTCGATCGACGGATATCATATGTATGAGGAACTGAATAAATGCAAAGATATCCTGACGAAGTTTGGCGGACACCGGCTGGCAGCAGGACTTTCTCTGGAAAAAGAGAATATCGCAGAATTCCGGAGAAGACTGAATGAGAACTGCACCCTGACGGAAGAAGAAATGAAAGAAAAAGTCACGATTGATATGGAGATGCCGTTTCTTTGTGTGACGGAAGAACTGGTGAAAGAGCTGGAACTTCTGGAACCATTCGGAAAAGGGAATACAAAGCCGATATTTGCCGCACGCGGAGTGACGCTTCTGGGAGCGAGAATACTTGGAAAGAACAGAAATGTACTGAAGATAAAGGCACAGGATGCAAACGGAAGTGTTATAGAAGCCATGCTGTTCCAGAATGTGGAAGGATTCTTAAAGAATATGGAAGAGACCTACGGGCGCATGGAGGTGGATGCTCTTTTACAAGGCAGAGGCGGTCATATAAAAATTGCGGTGACTTATTATCCTGATATCAATGAATATATGGGAAAGAGAACACCGCAGATTGTGATCACACATTACCGTTAAGCTGGTTTCTCTCGTTGCAGTGTGAAAACCATAGATTGAAAATCAGAACGAGTAATGGTATACTTAAAGTTGTATTTTAGACAGAAATGGAGAGAGTATCATGAAACCGATAGAAGAGTATGTAAGAAGTATTCCGGATTTTCCGGAACCGGGAATTATATTCAGAGACGTAACAAGCATCCTTCAGGATGCAGATGGATTACATCTGGCGATAGACCTGATGCAGGAAAAATTAAAAGACGTGGATTTTGATGTGGTTGTAGGACCGGAATCAAGAGGATTTATCTTTGGTGTACCGATCGCATATAATCTGCACAAGCCATTTATCCCAATCAGAAAAAAAGGAAAACTCCCATGCGAGACGGTTTCTGTTGAATATGAACTGGAGTATGGCACAGCCACGATCGAGATGCACAAAGATGCAATCAAGCCGGGGCAGAAAGTGGTTATTATTGATGACCTGATTGCTACAGGCGGAACCAACGAGGCTATGGTGAAGATGATCGAAAGCCTCGGCGGAGAAGTGGTAAAAGCAGTATTTCTGATGGAACTTGCCGGGTTAAAAGGAAGAGAAAGATTAGAAGGATATGATGTGGACGCTGTGATCACATATCCTGGAAAATAAAAAGAGAGAAATCAAGGGAAGGAGGCGTTAATATGTCTGATAAGACAACCTATGAATCACTGGACAACCGGATCGCACCGGAAGCACTGACAGAAGATCACACGAAAGGGCTTGCAGTTGTAGACGGGCATGCGGTAAAATCTCAGGAAGATTATGAGGACCCGAACCGGTTATATGACATGTTAATTGCCCGTATCCGAAAGTATCATCCGTCCACAGATGTTTCTATGATTGAAAAGGCTTATAAGCTGGCGGTAAAGGCGCATGGAGATCAGCGCAGGAAATCCGGAGAACCATATATCATCCATCCTTTGTGGGTAGCGATCATTCTGGCTGATCTGGAGATGGATAAAGAGACGATTGCGGCAGGTATGCTGCATGATGTGGTAGAAGATACAAAGTTTACGGAAGAAGATATCCGGAGGGAATTTGGAGATGAGGTAGCACTTCTGGTAGATGGAGTTACCAAACTGGGAAGACTCTCTTATTCATCGGATAAACTGGAGGTACAGGCAGAAAACCTGCGTAAGATGTTTCTTGCCATGGCGAAGGATATCCGTGTGATCATTATCAAACTGGCAGACCGTCTGCATAATATGCGTACCTTGCAGTTCATGACGCCGGCAAAGCAGAAAGAAAAAGCGAAAGAGACGATGGACATCTATGCGCCGATCGCACAGCGTCTTGGTATATCTAAGATCAAGACGGAACTGGATGACCTGGCACTTAAGTATTCCCAGCCGGAGGTGTTCTATGACCTGGTGAACCAGATCAATGCAAGAAAGACAGAGAGGGAAGAATTCGTAGAGCAGATCGTAGAAGAAGTATCGACACATATGAAGAATGCGAATATCAAAGCAGAGGTCAACGGACGTGTCAAACATTTCTTCAGTATCTATAAGAAGATGGTGAATCAGGATAAGACGGTTGACCAGATCTATGATCTGTTTGCTGTGCGTATCATAGTAGAATCTGTAAAAGACTGTTATGCGGCGCTGGGTGTGATCCATGAGATGTATACGCCGATTCCGGGACGTTTTAAAGATTATATTGCAATGCCGAAGCCGAATATGTACCAGTCACTGCATACGACACTGATGAGTTCGGTCGGACAGCCGTTCGAGATCCAGATCCGTACAGAAGAGATGCATAAGACAGCTGAATATGGTATCGCTGCACACTGGAAGTATAAAGAATCCAATGACGGTAAGAAGAGTGTGGAGGCACAGGAGGAAGAGAAGTTAAGCTGGCTGCGTCAGATCCTGGAGTGGCAGAGAGATATGTCGGATAACCGGGAGTTCTTAAGTCTGCTGAAAGGGGATCTGGATCTCTTCCAGGAGGATGTTTACTGCTTTACACCAAATGGAGATGTCAAGAATCTGCCGAATGGTTCCACACCGGTGGATTTTGCTTATGCGATCCACAGTGCTGTCGGTAATAAAATGATCGGTGCGAGAGTGAATGGACGGCTCGTAAATATTGATTATAAAATCCAGAATGGTGACAGGATCGAAATCCTGACGTCCCAGAATTCCAAAGGACCAAGCAGAGACTGGCTGAATATTGTAAAAAGTACGCAAGCGAAGAATAAGATCAACCAGTGGTTTAAAAGAGAATTTAAAGAAGATAATATTATCCGTGGAAAGGAACTGATCGGCAATTACTGTCGCAGTAAATCTATAGATCTTGTCAATATACTGAAGCCGAAATACGAGCAGATCGTTCAGCGGAAATATGGGTTCCGTGACTGGGATGCGGTGCTTGCAGCAATCGGACATGGCGGACTGAAGGAAGGTCAGGTTGTAAACCGTCTGCTGGAAGAATATGAAAAGGATCATAAGAAAGAGATCACGGATGAAAATATCCTGGAGAAGATTTCTGAGGCAAATAAGCAGAAAGTGCATATTGCCAGATCCAAGAGCGGAATTGTTGTCAAGGGAATCAATGATATGGCAGTGCGTTTTTCCAAGTGCTGCAATCCGGTTCCGGGAGATGAGATCGTCGGTTTTGTTACGAGAGGAAGAGGTATGTCTATCCACAGGACAGACTGCGTCAATGTGATCAATCTGTCTGCGGCAGAGAGATCCCGTCTGATCACTGCTGAATGGGAAGATCCAGGTGATACGGAAGAGGGAGGGCAGTATCTTGCAGAGCTGAAGCTTTATGCAGACGACAGAAGAGGACTTCTTCTGGATATCACAAAAGTATTTACGGAAGAAAAGATCGATGTAAAGTCCATGAATACGAGAACGAGTAAAAAAGGAACCGCAACGATGGATATGGGCTTTATCGTCCATGGACGTGAGGAGCTGAACCGGGTAATTAAAAAGTTAAGGCAGATTGAAAACGTCATTGATATAGAAAGAACGACAGGCTGATAAGAATGTCAGACAGCCTGAACGGATCAGAGGGGAAAAATATGAAAATTGAGAGATTTGTACTTGGACCGATTGAAACGAACTGTTATGTGGTAGTAAATGAGGATACAAAGGAGTGCTTTGCAGTTGATATGGCATATTGTCCTCAGGAGTATGTGGATCATATCAGGGAGCAGGGATATCAGATGAAGGCACTGTTCCTGACCCATGGACATTTTGACCATATTATGGGAATAGAAGATTTTCTGAAAGCATTTGATGTTCCGGTTTATGTCGGCAGAGAGGAACAGCCGTTACTGGCAGATGACAGACTGAATGCTTCATCTATGTACGGATATCATTGTGCATATACAGGAGCAAAAGCATTGGAAGACGGACAGACAGTTGAATGTGCAGGAACAGAAATTCACGTGATTCATACACCGGGACATACAGTAGGTGGATGCTGCTATTATCTTCCGGAAGAGGAAGCACTGTTCTGTGGAGATACTTTGTTCTGTGGTTCGATCGGAAGGACAGATCTTCCTACAGGAAGCAGCCGGGATCTGGCACATTCTATCAGAGAAAAACTGATGATCCTGCCGGATGAGACAAAGCTGTATCCGGGGCATATGGATGAGTCTACGATTGGCTATGAAAAGGAGATTAATCCTTTTATCTAAAAGAAATAACGGAACAGGAAAAGAATGATAGAGATAAAAAATAAGAAAAATAAATTTACCTATAATGTATATCATGTCACGAAAGCTTTTTTTCCTGAGGAGGAGATCGTGCAGACTGTTGATGAAGAGCAAGAGCCGCTGGTATGGATGCAGTTACCGGGAGGAGCTTGCTTTTCCCTTGCAGAGAGAAGTCTGACGGGGACAGACAGAAAAATGACTCCTGAGGAAGAACAGACTGAAAAGAGGGAGGTGACCCGGGAGGTTTACCGCTTTCTTTCAAAGAAATGCGACAGGGAACTGGCGTGGGGGATGCTTACGGGAGTCAGACCGACGAAACTTGTGATGCAGAAACTGGAAGCCGGACTGGATCAGGTACAGATTAGGAAGTTCCTGGAGGAAGAATACTGTGTTACAAAAGAAAAGGCAGAACTTGCTTATGAGATTGCGTGCAGGGAAAAGGAGCAGCTTGGAAAGCTGAATGCCGGCGAAGGATTCAGCCTTTATGTCGGGATTCCGTTCTGTCCGAGTATCTGTTCCTACTGTTCTTTCAGTTCTTCTCCGGTCGGCGAGTGGAAAGATAAGATAGATGCCTATCTGGATGCACTGATCAAGGAATTGAAAGCACTTGGCACGATGGCGGGAGAGCGGAAACCGGATACAGTGTATGTCGGTGGAGGAACTCCGACGACACTGGAGGCGGGACAGTTAGATCGCCTTCTCGGAACAATCCGGAACTGTTTTGATCTGTCTGAACTGAAAGAGTTTACAGTGGAGGCAGGCAGACCGGACAGCATTACGAGAGAAAAGCTGGAAGTGATCCGCAGATATCCGGTGACGAGAATTTCTGTCAATCCACAGACGATGCAGCAGAAGACACTGGATCTGGTCGGAAGAAAGCATACCGTTGAAGATGTAGAACGCATTTTTTGCATGGCACGAGAGCTTGGATTTGATAATATCAATATGGATTTGATCGCAGGACTTCCGGGTGAGACAAGGGCAGATATGCAGGATACATTGAGAAGAATCAAAGCACTCGCCCCTGACAGTCTGACAGTGCATGCACTGGCGATTAAACGGGCGGCAAAATTCGGGCAGGAGGGCAGAACGATGGATCTGCATTCTGAGATTTCCGGGATGGTAGAGGATGCGGCTGAATGTGCAGAAGAGATGGGGTTAAAGCCGTATTATTTGTACCGTCAGAAAAATATTGCAGGAAATTTTGAGAATGTTGGTTATGCAGAGGTTGACAAAGCCGGAATTTACAATATACTTATTATGGAAGAAAAGCAGACCATCCTGGCAGCAGGAGCGGGAGCTTCGACCAAGCTCGTATTGCCGGAGAAGATTCAGACGGCAGGCGGAAAAAAGACGAATCTGATCCGCATCGAGAATGTGAAAAATATTATGGAATATATCCATCGTATTGATGAGATGATAGAGCGAAAAGGAGAATGGTTATGGCATTAAAGAGAAAACCGGTTACCGGAATGAAAGATATTCTTCCGGGCGAAATGGAGATCCGGGATTATGTGATCAGTCTGATCAAAGAGACATACAGAACATTTGGATTTTCATCCATTGAGACACCGTGCGTAGAACATATCGAGAATCTTTGCAGTAAGCAGGGTGGAGATAATGAAAAGCTGATCTTTAAGATCTTAAAGCGTGGTGAGAAGCTGAAGCTGGCAGAGGCAAAAGAAGAGGCGGATCTGGTAGACGGAGGACTCCGGTATGACCTGACTGTGCCGCTTTCCCGTTATTATGCGAACCACTCCAATGAGCTTCCGGCACCTTTTAAGGCACTTCAGATGGGAAATGTATGGCGTGCTGACCGTCCACAGAGAGGCCGGTTCCGTCAGTTTATGCAGTGCGATATTGATATCCTTGGCGAGCCGTCCAATCTGGCGGAGATCGAACTGATCCTTGCGACAACAGCACTTCTCGGAAAGCTGGATTTCAAGAATTTTACAATCCGTATCAATGATCGTCGTTTCCTGAAGGCAATGGCAGCTTACAGCGGATTTGCAGAGGAAGATTATGATAATGTCTTCATTACACTGGACAAGATGGATAAGATTGGTCTGGAAGGTGTTGCCGCAGAGCTGAAAGAAAATGGTTATGCGGAAGAGTCAGTTGAGAAATATCTGCAGTTATTCAAGGAGATCACGAATGATGTGGCAGGCGTGCGTTCCTGTAAGGAGAAGCTGGAGGGATTTCTTCCGGCAGAAGCAGCCGATTCACTTGAGATGATCATTACAAGTGTAGAGAGTGCAAAAGAGGCAGAGTTCCGTATGTTCTTTGACCCGACACTGGTACGTGGAATGTCCTACTATACAGGAACAATCTTTGAGATTTCCATGGATGAGTTTGGAGGTTCCGTCGGCGGAGGCGGTCGTTATGATAAGATGATCGGAAAGTTTACGGGTCAGGATACACCGGCAGTAGGATTTTCCATCGGATTTGAGCGGATTGTCATGCTGCTGATGGAACGTGGATACAAAGTGCCTACAAGTAAGGAAAAGAAAGCATTCCTGATCGAGAAAAATATGCCGCAGGAAGGCATGCTGAAAGTGCTGGCACTTGCAAAGAAAGAGCGTGAAAATGGCCGTCAGGTGATGATCGTGAATATGAAGAAAAATAAAAAGTTCCAGAAAGAGCAGCTTGCAGAGCAGGGATATACAGAGATCACAGAGTGCTACCGTGATTCTGTGGACAGCCTGTAAGACGGTAGAGCAGAGCGAAAAGAAAGAGCTGCGATAGAAAAAGCAGCAATAAAAAGCAGCGATAGACAGAACAGGAAGAAAGTAAAAAGGAAAGGATGAGATACAATGGCTGAATCAATGCAGGGGCTGAAGAGAACTCACCGTTGTGGCGAGTTGTCTGCAGTGAATGTCGGTGAGACAGTGACCATCATGGGATGGGTACAGAAGAACAGAAATAAAGGAGGTCTCGTATTCACAGATGTCAGAGACCGTTCCGGAATTATCCAGGTAGTCTGTGAGGAGGGGACGACAGAACCGGCTCTGATCGAGAAAGCGGCATCCCTCCGTTCAGAGTATGTTGTGGCGATCGTTGGTAAGGTCGCAAGACGTTCGGGAGCTGTAAATGATAAGATTGCAACAGGAGAGATCGAGGTGATCCCAAGTGAACTGAGGATTCTTTCCGAGGCAATGACTCCTCCGTTCCCGATTGAGGAAAATTCAAAGACAAAAGAAGAAATCCGTCTCAAATACCGTTATCTGGATTTAAGAAGACCGGATCTTCAGAGAAATCTTAAAATGAAGAGTCAGGTTATGACGCTGACCCGTCAGTATTTTGCAGAAGAAGGATTCCTTGAAGTGGAAACTCCGATGCTTGGAAAGACAACACCGGAAGGGGCAAGAGATTACCTTGTGCCAAGCCGTGTGCATCCGGGTTCTTTCTACGGTCTTCCACAGTCTCCGCAGCTTTACAAGCAGCTTCTGATGTGCTCTGGCGTGGATCGTTATATCCAGATTGCAAGATGTTTCCGTGATGAGGATCTTCGTGCGGACAGACAGCCGGAATTCACACAGATCGATATGGAGCTTTCTTTCGTAGATGTAGATGATGTTATCGAAGTAAATGAAAAGTATCTTAAGAAACTTTTT
>ERZ827440.3966-NODE-3966-length-10547-cov-5.055090_pt1 | contig 10547 bp, 8 predicted proteins | sample MGYA00519774_ERZ827440 | MGnify/ENA primary metagenome ERZ827440 (study PRJEB31778, sample SAMEA3449302) | human gut metagenome | biome: human gut; feature: human-associated habitat; material: faeces | place: United Kingdom | collected 2010/2012 ... | reverse complement strand
GGGCGCTCGTCAGCGGTCCCTTATGGCTGCTTCCTCCCGGACCTGACCAGGTTCGAAACATGGCGCCGCCCAAACCCAATCGAGATACTCTTTCAACAGATGAATAGTATAAAGGATACTTTGCTTTGATGCGAGTTTGTAATCTTTGTTTGACAAACCTCCCAGAATGCTCCACAAAAGCAATCAATAATTCGAAACGCAAAATGCATTTAAGCATCTCTTTTGGGTATTTCTTGCGAAAACGCTTCCTTAAGAGCCGCAATGCCATATAGGCTTCCGCAGCAGCAAATCACATCATGTTCTCCCGCTATTTCAAAAGCTGTATGAAGCGCTTGCGCAGGAGAAGCTGCAATCTGCACTACGCAGCCCTGTCCGTGCTCTTCTTCTGGTAACTGAGCAAGCGTTTTCATGGCCTCTGTTGCCAGTTTATGAGCCGGCAATGCCCGATCCATGAAGGGAGCGTAACAGATAAATGCCTTGGCAATAGGAGCGTAAAGCTCAAGCATCTCCTGGTGGTCTTTATCAGCCATAACACCCAAGCAAAAGATGATGCGACGTAGCGGATAGCGCTGATCAAGCTCGTGAACCAACTGACGAGCAGCATGAATATTATGGGCACCGTCAATCAAAACATCAGGGGCGATGCTTATAAGCTCAAACCGGCCTGGCCAATAGGCATGAGCCAAGCCTTTATACAGCGCCTCATCAGGGATACCCCATCCCTTTTGTCTGAGAACCTCACACCCTTCGATTGCCAAAGCGGCATTGAAACGCTGGTAGCTTCCCAGAAGCGATAAGTGCAGATGATCATAGGTTTTTGTCGGGGCATTCGACACACAGACGTGTTCTTTGTCGCTACTGCTAGCACAATCGGCTTGCCTAGAAGATGCAGGCCCCTCTTTGAGGACATCCTCTTGCCGCGATTCAACCGCATATTGCTGTTGGGTGCAATAAGAGAAATCATCATTGGCACCCTGCAGCGAATCCACATTCACAAAACGAAGTGAAGCGCCTTTTTGGGCAGCACATTCTGTCAAAACACGAGCTGCTTCGTCTTCTTGCTTTGCGCTTACTACCGCCATACCAGGCTTAATGATGCCTGCTTTCTCATGCGCGATTTCACTTAAGGTATTTCCCAGCAAAGCGCAATGGTCATACGAAATGGGAGCAATAAGACCAACCTCTACCGTCTTAATAATGTTGGTGGAATCAAGACGGCCACCAAGACCCACTTCAGCAACCACCACATCGCATTCCTCGCGCGCAAAATAAAGAAACGCGACCGCTGTCATAAGTTCAAATTCGGTCGGATGTTCCTCCATAGCTTCGGCAACATCACGAACGAGAAGGGTTACTTCGCATAATGCTTCACGGGAAATAGGACGCCCATTAATGCGAATACGCTCTTCGAAATACTCTATGTATGGGCTAGTAAAAAGCCCTACTTTATAACCTGATTCCTGCAGAATACGTGCCATAAACGCGCAGGTGGAACCCTTGCCATTGGTTCCGGCAACATGCACAAATCGCAAATGCTCTTGTGGGTTGCCTAAACGCTCAAGCAGCTCAGAGATACGCTCAAGCCCTAAACTCATGGTTTGCCAACGCGGTTCGTTAATATACGCAACCGGATCAAACATTAGTCCAGTCCTTACCCACCACTACTTGTACGTCAGTTTTAAGCGAATAGTACACGCCTGCAGAAACGGTTCGTCCCTTTCCTAATGCCTGCACAATAGCCTCAGCAGCGGTTTTATCTTTTTCTTCTCGATAGATGACGAGCGTTTCATCGTAGACAAAGGATTCCGCATTGCCCGTTTCGTCAACCTTGAATCCATTATTGGTAAGAACCCCTGCCGCCTGAGCACTATAGCCATCAATACCCGCGCCATTGAGCACCGTAATAGAAACCGCACTCTTGTCTACGCCGCTTGTGTCGATAGAAATGTTCATGTCTTGCCCAGACTTGAATTTATCCAGCACCTGCGAAAACGTCGAGCCGACTGACCAATATACGCTATCTCCTGCTGTCGTGTCGCTTCCGGGAACCACTGCACTATAGATAGTGGCATCGCCATACATTCCCGCAATGGAATTCAGCACATCATAGCTCATATCGGTTTTAATTTTGCCCGCAATAGTATCCGCACTCATAGCAAAGCCAATACCGCCTTTGTCCTGGATAGCGCCAATGAGAGCAGTAAATATTTCGTTTTGAATAGAAGAGCGCTGCTCAAAGCCGCTGCTATAGTTTTTCGCGCTCACATAGGCAAGAGCCTGTTCGCCATTGAGCGTTTGCTCGCCGGGATCAAGCACGACCGTGCCAACAGTCGGGTCATCAACATAGGTGTCTACATTGACCTGCAAGCCACCAAGCGCATCAACAAGAGCAACAAAGTCACTATCAGTTATACGAACGTAATGGTTGATATCTTGTTCGATCAATCCAGAAACACGTCGTACCAATTCTCCTTCATTAACGGCATAGGGTGCATCACGAAGCATCGTGGCAGAATCGGGAGCATTATCATAAGTTTCTGAAATTGCACTCGGGATATTGAGCAAGGAGATGGTCTCGTTCGGCACATCCACACGCAATACCGCTGTATAGCTTGCTGTTTCACCTGCGGGATCAGTATCGGAAATGCCTGCGAGCAAGACATAGAACGGATCGGTATCCGAGGCAGGTGCCACAAGAGCATTGCTTACCTCGGGATCGTCAAGCGCCATCGAAGAAGACACCGATCCACGAAAAGCGCAATTGCCCAGCGTAAGCGCAATAGCAACCACCACTAACACCACAAGCGCTATTACCACATAGCGCATCCTATCGCGACGACGCATAAACGTTGCAGTACGAGAACCACCCGTCTGATGACGCGCTGTGCGCTCGTCAACCGAGCGAGACTGAAAATGAATCTGATTAATTTCTCCCGATCGCGTATTTACCCGTTGAGAAGAAGGGCGCCTGTGAGTACCGGTCGAACGGGACGTATGCGTATGAGTATTTGTTTGTCTGCGGGCATGCGATCCTACCACCGAAGATGACCAAGCATCTTGGCGACGCGTCGAACGCCTCGAAGGACGCCCGTGCATGCTGTCCTTACGTTTTCCAAACATATCTATTCCTATTGGTTTCGATGAGTACTAACGAACTATGCCCTAAAGGCACACACGTTCAACGCGAGCTCCAAGCGAAGAGAGCTTGCCTACGTAATCTTCATATCCACGATCAATGTGATAGATATCGTGAACAACCGTTTCGCCTTCCGCTGCAAGGCCAGCAATAACAAGAGCTGCCCCTCCACGAAGATCAGGCGAAGAAACCGGAGCGCCCTGAAGCTTGTCAACGCCTTGGACGAGCGCATGATGCCCTTCTACGGTAATGTCGGAGCCCATACGATTGAGTTCAGAGGCAAACATAAATCGATTTTCAAAAATGTTTTCTGAAATAACCGAATTGCCCTGCGCAAGAGCGGTAAGCAGCATAAATTGCGCCTGGAGATCGGTTGGAAAACCTGGATGAGGAAGCGTTTGAATATCCACCGCCTGCAAAGGCTTATCGCGATAAACCGTAATGGAATTATCGGTTGTCGTAACCTCGCAACCCATCTGCTCAAGCTTCATGATTGCCATACGCAAAAAGGAAGGGTCGATACCAACTGCGGTGACAGGGCCTCCCAATAAGGCACCTGCAGTTAAATACGTACCCGCTTCGATACGATCACCTACTGTAGTGTGCTCACACGGATGCAAAGAAGAGAGCGGAACACCGTGTACGGTAATAGTAGGAGATCCTGCCCCTTCAACATGAGCGCCCATCGAGTTGAGCATATCTGCCAAATCTACAATCTCAGGCTCACGAGCAGCGTTATCAATAACGGAAGTTCCCTCTACTGCAACAGCTGCCATCAGCATATTTTCCGTAGCACCAACACTGGGAAATTCCAGCAGTACATCGGCTGCATGTAGGCCATTGGGCGTAGAGGCATAGAGATAGCCGTGTTCATTTTTAAAATGGACTCCCATTGCCTGTAGCACTTTAAGATGCATATCAATCTTGCGTGCTCCCAAATTACAGCCACCAGGCATAGCCACCTTTGCGCAGCCAAATCGTCCCAAAAGAGGGCCTAAAACCGAAATGCTGGCACGCATCTTAGATACCAGTTCATAGGGAGTCTCATGGCCTTCCGCATGAGTAGTATCCACTATCAGCGACTTGTCTTCCCAATACACCTCAGCACCAAGACTGCGCAATACCGCACTCATGATATCGGTATCGGAAATATGGGGGACATTATGTAAAACGCTTTTGCCCTGCCCTAGGATTGCAGCAGCAATAAGCTTTAATGCAGAATTCTTTGCGCCACTTATCTGGACGGTGCCCGATACGTTTTCTGTCTCATGCGCAATAATTACTTCTTCAGACATACCTATCCTTTCGAATAAGCTTCGCCTTTTGCATACGAATTTTTATATACAAAACAAAAGCCTACCAAAGGTTTCAAGTTACCTTATATAGTGCTCAAGTGATTATCCTGAACTCACTTATTATAAATAAGAGAATCCCCAATACCGACAAGGCCTATACAGGTTACATATTTATTTAAATAAACCTGAAGAGTTCTCCTTGTACATAATTAGCACTTTAGTCCAAAGACTGCTCTGATGATGAGATAGCAGATGTACTTATCTCACAAGAAAGGGGCTGCAAATATTGCAACCCCTTTGCTAATTTGTGCTTAAATTTTTTAGTCGATAGAACGCTCTAACTAATCGAGCAGAACTGTCGAGTCATACACTAAAGCTTATAACCTATCTAAGCAGTTCAATTGCCCTAAACTATTCACCAAGCATAAAGCGAGTGAAGTTAACAATCTCGATAGTGGTACCCAGCTGCTTAGCAACTGCAGCAGTGTACTGATTAACGGACTGATCAGGATCCTTTACGAAAGCCTGCTCGGTCAAGCAGCTTTCCTTATAGAACTTCTCCATACGACCCGTAGCAATCTTTTCCTGAATGTTTTCTGGCTTGCCAGACTCAGCAGCCTGAGCCTTGTAGATGCTCATTTCATGCTCGATGATCGCAGGATCTACTGACTCGCGCGTTGCAGCAACAGGGCTTGCAGCAGCAACCTGCATTGCAATGTCGCGACCATACTTCTTGAAGTCCTCATTGGTAGCAAAGGAAGTGTCGCCCAGCTTGAACTCAACGAGAACACCAATTTTGCCGCCACCATGAATATAGCTCGTAACAGCGCCTTCAGGCTGACCTGCATAAGCAAAACGAGCGAGCTGAATGTTTTCACCAAGCGTGTGAATAGCATCGGTGATAACATCTTCGACCTTCTCGCCGTCGATTTCAGATGCCTTCAGAGCGTCCATATCAGCAGGCTGGTTAGCGATTACTGCATTAGCAATCTTTTCAGCATATGCGTGGAACTTTTCGTTCATGCCAACAAAGTCGGTTTCGCAGTTCAGCTCAACCAAAGCACCTGCCTGGCCATTGTCGGAAACAAGAGCCATAACCATGCCTTCATTAGTAGCACGACCTGCCTTTTTAGCAGCAGCTGCAAGACCATGAGTACGGAGAACGTCTACTGCCTTATCGATATCGCCTTCAGCTTCGGTAAGGGCCTTCTTGCATTCCATCATGCCAGCGCCGGTCATCTCGCGGAGTTCTTTTACGAGAGCTGCGGTGATTTCTGCCATGTTCATTCCTTTCTTAAAAACCTTTGCGGATTAAGCTCCACAAACGGAACAACAAACCTATACCAGGAACAAAAGTTACTCTGCAGCAGCTTCAGTTGCAGCTTCCTCAGCAGAAGCTTCTTCGGTTGCCTCAGCGGTCATGTCTTCTACGGTAACAGGAGCACCCGTACCAGCGATAACTGCATCAGCAATGAAGTCTGCCAGCAAACGAACAGAGCGGATTGCGTCGTCGTTTGCAGGAATGCCGTAATCTACGTCGTCAGGATCGCAGTTGGTGTCAAGCGTACCAACGATAGGAATGTTGAGACGATGAGATTCGTGAATTGCGATCTGTTCGCGGTTGGTATCGATAACGAATACCATGTCGGGAACCTTCTTCATGTTGCGGATACCGTTGAGGTTGGTCTGCAACTTAGCAAGTTCCTTACGGAGCAGGATCTGTTCTTTCTTAGGAAGAACTTCCATGCGGCCGTCCGTCTCCATTGCCTCAAGCTCTTCCATGCGCTGAACACGAGAGCGAATGGTAACGAAGTTGGTCAGCATACCACCAAGCCAACGAGCGTTTACATAAGGCATACCGCAGCGGTTTGCTGCATTAGCAACAGATTCCTGAGCCTGCTTCTTAGTGCCTACGAACAAAATCGTGCCACCCTTTTCAGCGCAACGAGAAACTGCTGTGTAAGCAGCGTCCATGCCATAGAGGGTTTCCTTGAGGTCGATGATGTAGATGTCGCCACGATTGCCAAAAATGTAGGGCTTCATCTTAGGATTCCAACGACGGGTCTGATGACCGAAGTGGGTGCCTGCATCAAGCAAGGTCTTAATAGTAATTTTTGCCATATTTTCTCCATTCGTTAAACCTCTGCGTGGGTTCATCCCTGTTTCGCAACCAGACAAGACCCGATACCGCCTGCGCTCATTTTTGCGTCACCCAACATGCTCCTTTGCTTCAAATCAACAAGTTTGCTTCAACTCAACAAAGAAACACTTGCGTACTAAGCGCATCAAGCGTTTTGCATCACGTACTTGCCATGGCCACTAGCGAAATTAGGTCCGCCACGCATGCGAAATACTTATGCTGCCCTTCATACCGCCCCTTGCCGTATGAAGTTTTTGGAGCAGTGTCCTCTGGCAAATGAGCACACTACGACAAATTTGCAGCCTTTGTAGTATAGCAAGCTGAATCTGCCATGCAAGTATTTCACCCTCTGGCAAAGCGCTTCTTACAAAACGCATACATTTACCTCTCTAAGACGAAAGCCTCATACAACCTCACGGAAAAGAAGCTATCTTGAGACAAAGCGTCACCTTTATTCCAAGCGTCTAGTCTTTGCTCCGAATATCTGGCTCTATCCCAAGTATCCATTCCGCGTCCCAAAACAGCGCCCCTAAAAGCAAGTGAGACTGGAAGCCTTAATTTCCAGTCTCACTATCGGGATTCTGCTCAAGCAAGGGGGACCGAAAACAAGAGCTTTCAGTCCCCCTATCTGGATTTAACTCAAACGCAAAAGCTGCTCTGAGTGCCTTGCTCTGGGAGTTTTTTGTTAGCACTCGTTGTTGCCTGTTAGCGTAAGCAGCAACCGTAAGTGCTCGTTAGCTCACTACGCTCGTTAGCCCATCAATTCATCGAGCGTCTTAGGACCGCAAACCGATCCATCTGCCATCGCTGCTTCAATTTCCTGATCGGTATAGCCCAAATCCCTCATGATTTCTACCGTGGAGCTACCCAGTTTATCGGTTGGGGTATAAACAGGAGCTGGCTCAGAATCAAACTGGATAGGAACCGTTGGGATATTGCGATCAGCATCAGGATAATGAATCTTCACCAAGTAATCGTTATCCCATACATTTTGATCCTCATACACATCGAGAGGCGTTTGGCACAGCTCAATAGGAATGCCTGCGTCTTTGAAAAGCTTCAGCGCTTCTTCGGCTGTCATCTTTGCAAGCGCTTCATCTAAAATGCCCACCACTTCTGGATTGAGACCTGCCTCATTCATCTTGTTGCAGTTGACCAAACGAGGCTCATCGATCAAATCATCGCGACCAATAAGACCCATAATCTTGTTGTAGTCACGATCATATTCGGGATCACACATGGCAAGATATTTGCCGTCCCCTGTCATATAAACATTATTGAATGGGCAAATCACCTCGAGACGACTCTTGGGGTAAGGATTGCCATATTGAGCAGAAATCATACCAGTCATCAGGGCATATACACCTGCGTGCTGCAATGCACACGTGACATAATCACCCACACCTGACTTTTCACGACCAATGACCGCCGCACAAATACCTGCCGCAAGAAACATTGCTGCCTGCAAATCCCCATAGCCATTAGTTGGGATCATAGGAGAATCGCCTCGATTTACCGTAGTGCCAAAAACGCCACCACGAGCCATATAGCAGGTTACATCGAAGCCCGGATCATCCTTTTCGGCACCCCTTTTTCCATAACCCAAACCATGGCCCATGATCAAACGAGGATACTTTGCATGGAGGGTTTCCCAATCGAGACCCATTTTACGAAGAGATTTTGTACGCGTGTTAGTGATAAACACATCAGCTTCAGAAAGCAGCTTATCCATCACCTCAGCACCTACTTTGCTTTTCAGATTAAGAGAAATAAAGCGCTTGTGTAGGTTGCACATATCAAAGGCGAGGTTTTCCTCATCCGACATGGGCATATTAAAAACTGCCGCTTGTGTGACACGCAAAGGATCGCCTTTAGCGGCTTCTACTTTGATTACTTCAGCACCCCACTCTCCCAGAACGCGTCCTGTTGCAGGAGTTGCCATATAGGTAGTCAGATCGACAACCTTAATTCCCTCGAGCGGTTTCATCTTACTCTCCTCCCCCTCAGGCGAGCACTTTTTAGACAAGTCGTTTGCTTTTCGTGGTTTAATAGCGCGCTTTACAATCCCCTTTTTCACGCTTTGTTGCGCGCCGCAACGTTACGCCTCTACGCACCTGAGAATAGTTGCTTATAGCATTAATGAATAACATTCTTTAATTATAGGTATAAAGAGAAGAGAGCCTGGGTGCACAGGCATAACAAAATCACCCTTTATTCCCCGAATTATTAAAAGAGCTAATAGAAGTATCTCTTGATCTAGCGACCATCACGCAGAGCTTTAAGCTTTGCAAGTACCTCAGGATTCAAACGATCGGCTACGGTATTTTTCCGTGAGACTTGTAGATTGCTATCGCGATCAGCCTCATCTGACAAATCATCCATTTCAAGGCTAAATCCATTAGCACTCATACGATCTACGCCGCCCCCAAACACTGCGTCTTGGATTGAAGCGTCGCTGGTTACCACCATTACTTCAACACGCCGCTCACGCGCATCATGAGAAAGCTTTTCGATAACCTTATCCGCCGAAGAACCAAATGGCGAAAACATAACGCGTACGCCCCCGATTGTTTGAGTTTTGCCTGCAGATTCGGGATTGTCCGCCGCATCAAAAACAATAATGGCCCTGTATTCACTGCCTGCATAGGCCGCCACATCACTAATAAGCGCTTCACGAACCATGTTGAACTTCTCATAGGTGTAATCTTCTTGATTGCGCATATGGATATAGCGCGAACCACTTCGCAGCACGTTATAGCCATCAACAATTAAAAGCTTGTTGCGTTTTTTCGCCATATGCTTAAAACACCCTTCCAAAACAAGAAAACGTCACCGTAAGGAAAGCAAAAGTCGCCTCAGAATCAAAACGTGCCTTATTTTTGCTTGCGACACTGACGCATCCATTCATACATGCATGCCGTTGCAGCCTGTGCAACATTGAGTGATCCTACGTGGCCTGCCTGCGGCAATGCAACCAAAAAATCGCAATGTTCTTTGGTCAAACGCGACAGACCCTCGCCTTCGCTGCCCATAACAAGCGCCAAGCGACCAGCCATAGGAGCATCCCAAATGCACTCCGTCGCCTGCTCAGAAGCACCTGCGACCCAAAAGTTTTCTTTCTTTAAGCGCTCAATAACCTGAGACACATTACCAACTTGTGCCACTTTAATATGAGAGATCGCTCCTGCAGAGCTTTTATACGTTGCCGCTGTTACGCGTGCTGAGCGCTTGTTGGGAATAAGAATGCCTGAAGCCCCCACAATTTCCGCTGATCGGGCAATAGCTCCCAAATTACCCGCATCAGTAATGTGGTCAAGAATAATAATAAGTGCCGTGCCGTTGTGTTCATCAGCATGAGCTTGCGCAGCATCTATGACTTCTTGAGCGCTCACATACTGATACGGACGCGTTTCCAGCATAAGGCCTTGATGCGAACCACGCTCCGAACGAGCATCAAGATCGCTTCTTTTAACTTGCTTTACTGAAATACCCATCTTGTGGCAACGACGCACAACATCATTGACAGTTTTATCATTTTTGAGACCATCGGCCACATAAAGGCATTTTCCAGGCACCTTTGCTTTCAGTGCTTCCAGAACCGGTCGTTTACCCTCTACATATTCTGCCATCTGTAGGCCTCCTGGCACTTTCGTCTTATCGCTTTATCTATCCAGATCGCCCTATCGCAGCACATTTACCAAACGCATCGAAACGTAGCAACTGAACAGATAATCACACCTCTTAGTATATAGATACACACAGTATAGGCACACCCAACCATGCCTCTACCATACCGGTCACGGTATTAAAAAAGCGAGCCACAAAGACTCGCTTGATCTAATCGGTCTAAATCTAGACTTTCTTAGCTGAAAGCTTCTTCAAACCGTTCACTGTTCAAACTGGCTGGGCCAGCAGGATTCGAACCTACATAGCTGGTACCAAAAACCAGAGTCCTACCATTGGACGATGGCCCAGT
>ERZ827440.3962-NODE-3962-length-10553-cov-3.172223_pt1 | contig 10553 bp, 9 predicted proteins | sample MGYA00519774_ERZ827440 | MGnify/ENA primary metagenome ERZ827440 (study PRJEB31778, sample SAMEA3449302) | human gut metagenome | biome: human gut; feature: human-associated habitat; material: faeces | place: United Kingdom | collected 2010/2012 ... | reverse complement strand
CTCCGGGGTGCCCTCTACACTGTCAATGGCCACCAGCGCCGCAATATCCTGCAGCAGCTGCTCCTTGTTTTCCGCAATATATGCGTCAATTTTCTGATTCAGTGCCTGATCCATGTTCTATAACGTCCTTTCTGACCGGAAGCGGCTTCCGGTTTTCACACAACTATTATTTAGTGTAGCATACTGCGGGCAGAAAAGCTACCGGCATTTTACACGACAAAAGCGCCCGCGTTTTGTCAGCCTGCCGCAAACAGCCCGCTGAGCGTGCCCAGCAGCCCGGCGCTTGCCAGGCCCATGATGATGCCCGCCAGCAGCACACCGCCCATGCAGGCAATGAGAACATCCTTGAACTTCATGTCCAGAATGGAGGCTGCCAGCGTGCCGGTCCAGGCACCGGTGCCGGGCAGCGGGATCCCCACAAAGAGCAGCAGGGCAACGGTCAGACCCTTGCCGGCCTTTTCCTCCAGTTTGCGGCCGCCCATTTCCCCCTTGGTAATGAAGAACTTGCACACCGGCCCGATGACCGGTTTGTGGTAGCCCCAGATGAGGAACCTGCGGGCAAACAGATAGATAAAGGGCACCGGCAGCATATTGCCGAGCACGCAGACCAGATAGGTGGGCAGGGCGGGCAGGCCCATGCCCAGCCCGATCGGAATGGCACCACGCAGTTCAATGACCGGCACCATCGAGATAAAAAACACCATCAGATAATTCTTGAGCATCCAGGTTTCTCCTTATCATAAGATCATGATCGTAACGGCTTACAGGTCGATGACCAGCTCCACCGGGCAGTGGTCGGAGCCAAACACCTCGTTGTGGATCTCGGCGGCGGTCACCTTGTCGGCGATGCGGTTTGAAACGATGAAATAATCAATGCGCCAGCCCGCGTTCTTTTCCCGGGCGTGGAAGCGGTAGCTCCACCAGCTGTACTTCACCTCGTCCGGGTGAACCGCGCGGAAGGTGTCAGTAAAGCCCGCCGCCAGCAACTCGGTCATCTTGGCCCGCTCCTGGTCAGTGAAGCCCGCGCTCATCCGGTTGATCTTCGCATTCTTGATGTCGATCTCGGTGTGGGCCACGTTCAGGTCACCGCAGAGGATGACCGGCTTTTTCGCGTCCAGCTCCAGCAGGTAGGCCCGGAACGCATCCTCCCAGGTCATGCGGTAGTCCAGCCGCTTCAGCCCGTCCTGGCTGTTGGGGGTGTAGCAGTTCACCAGATAAAAGCCCGGGTATTCCAGCGTGAGCACCCGGCCTTCATGGTCATGCTCCTCCAGCCCGATGCCGGTGGTCACGGCCAGCGGCACCTGCCTGCACCAGCAGGCCGTGCCGGAGTAGCCCTTTTTCTCGGCCGAGTATGTATATTCTGTGTAGCCCTCTGGGGCAAAATCCGCCTGACCGGGCTGCATCTTGGTTTCCTGTACCGAGAAAATATCGGCGTCCAGCGCGGCAAAGCTGTCGGCAAAGCCGTGGGTCAGGCAGGCCCGCAGGCCGTTCACATTCCAGCTGATGAGTTTCATGCAAAGGGTCCTCCCTTTTGTTTTATGCGTGATACTTGGTTTTCCATACCCCGCTGCGGAAGCGGGTCACAAAGCAGGTCACACGGCAGAGCCAGTCGATGACCATGGCGATCCACACGCCCACGGCCCCCCAGCCCATGCGCACGCACAGCAGGTAGCTGAAGCCCAGCCGCCACACGGCCATGCTGAGGATGGACACGATCATGGTAAATTTCACGTCGTTGGCGGCGCGCAGGGCGTTGGGCAGCACGAAGGACAGCGGCCAGAAAAAGATGGCGCAGCCCGCATGGATGGTCACAAGCTGGATGGCCAGCTCCATGGTGGCACCGGACAGCTCATAGATGCCCACCAGCGGCCGCAAAAACAGCAGAATGGCCCCGTTGAACAGGCCCATGGTCAGGTAAGCCCACAAAGTGAGCTTGCGGGTGTAGTGCACGGCCTGCTCGTAGTCCCGCGCACCGACGCACTGGCCCACCACGGTGATCATGGCAAGGCTCAGGGCTTTGCCGGGGATGACGCCCATGCCGTCCAGATTGTTGGCCACCGCGTTGGCAGCGATCTGCACCGTACCGAACGTGGAGATCATGCTCACCACCAGAATGCGTCCGGCCTCGAACAGGCTGTTCTCAAAGGCGGACGGGATGCCGATGCCCAGGATGCGCCGGGTCATGCCGACGTCCAGCTGCACGGTCCTGGGCACCTGCAGCGCGTGGCCCTTCTGGTAGCACTTGCCCAGAATGAGCACGGCCGCCACCACACGGGACACCACACTGGGCCATGCCACGCCATCCACGCCCATTTTCAGGCCAAAGATGCACACCGCGTTGCCCACGATGTTGATGATGTTCATCAGCACGCTGATCTGCATCGAGATCCGGGAGTTGCCCATGCTGCGGAACAGTGCCGCGCCCGCGTTGTACAGCGCCAGGAACGGGTAGCTGACCGCAATGATCTTGAGGTACAACGTACCGGCATCCAGCACATCGGCGTCAATGGAGCCGTAGAACAGCCGGATCATGGGCCGCGCCAGCACAAAGCACAGCACCCCCACGCCCAGGCCCAGGATGCCGCTGAGCAGGATCAGCTGCCCGGCACTCTTGTCGGCGCTCTTCTGCTCCCTTGCGCCCAGGAACTGGCTCACCACAACGGCACCGCCGGTGGCCAGCGCCGAAAACAGCACGATGATCAGGTTGTTGATCATGTCCACCAGACTGACGCCGGAAATGGCGGCCTCGCCGCAGCGGGACACCATCATGGTATCGGCCATGCCCACCGTCACGGCCAGGAACTGCTCCACCAGCAGCGGCCAGGTGAGCTTCAACAATTGTGATTGGGTAAACAGCGGTTTCCGTCCGCCGAACAGCGGTGCTTTTTCCCCGCTGCGTGCCGTTTGCTGCATCATTGAACTCCTCTCCTGCACGGGCCGCATTGCCCGCGCTCTTCCTGCGCGGTGCGCAGGCCCCTCGATTTTACATACACATTCATCTTAACACACCCGCCCCATGTTGTAAAGAATCGTCTTTGCACGCCCGGCGGGGCTGTCTGCCGCCCGTTTTGGGCTTGTTCGTCAGTTTGCCGGGAACTTTCCATCAAATTTGTGCGTTCCTACAAAAATGCGATTTCCCGTGTGTTTTGTTCAAAAAATTTAAAAATCCTCTTGTAATTTTCCGGCAAACGTGGTATGTTGTATCCAACAAAGGCATTTCGTTGGATACAAATGTACACATCTTCTACCATCCGGCCTTTGTCCCCTGATTTCTGCTATTTTCTTCATTTACCTTCTTATCATTTACCCTGCCTGCCCCGCAAGGGGCAAGAAAAGCGATGACCCAACCTGCACGGGTCACCGCTTTTTCTTTTTTATCGGATCCTATTGTGCAGCGTCAGCCTTTTGTCTGCGCGGCAAATGCCTGCCGGACGTCACCGGAAAAATAGAGGGTGCCCAGCGCGCACACCGGCCCGGTGCCGCCAAGTTCCATGGCCCGGGCCACACCGGCTTCGATGCTGCCTGCGGCCTCCGCCGGGCAGCCATAGGCCCGGATGTGCTCCGCCAGCGTTTCCGCCGGCATGGCACGGGGCGTGTGGGCCGCCACGGTCACAAACTGCTTTGCCAGCGGGGCCAGCAGCTGCAGCATCTCGTCCACATCCTTGTCGGCCATGATGCTGACCAGGAACACGAACTTCTCGCCGGGGAAGCGGTCCTTCAGGCTCTGCACCGTGGCCCGCATGCCGTGGGCGTTGTGGCTGCCGTCCAGCAGGAAGGCCGGGGCATGCCGCAGCAGCTCAAAGCGGCCCGGCCACTGCACGGTCTCCAATCCGGTGCGGATGGCGCTTTCCGGCACGTTCCAGCCTTTGGCCCGCAGCACCCGCAGGGTGGTGATGGCCACCGCCGCGTTGCGGGGCTGGTAGCTGCCGATGAGGGGCAGGTGCACCCCGTCCAGCCCGTCAAAATCAAAGGTGACTGCGTCCAGATCTCCACCGTCGATCTGCAGGTTGTGGAAATCCACTTCGGTCAGGGGCGCATTCTGCTCCGCCGCCACCCGCCGGATGACCGCATCGGCCTCCGGGACCCCGCCGTAGCTCACCACCGGGCAGCCCGGCTTGATGATGCCCGCCTTGGCGGCGGCAATATCGGCCAGCGTGGGGCCCAGCTCCCTGACGTGGTCCATACCCAGCGCGGTGATCACGGCGCACTCCGGATTCTCGATGACGTTGGTGGAATCCAGCGTGCCGCCCAGCCCCACTTCCAGCACCACGATGTCGCACTGTTTGCGGGCAAAATACAGCATCCCCAGCGCGGTGATGATCTCGAACTCGGTGGGGACGTCGGTCATGGCGTCGGCGGCAGGCTGCACCCGCTCCACCAGCTGCACCAGTTCTTCGTCCGGGATCTGCTGCCCGTCCACCTGGATGCGCTCATTGAAGCGGTTGATGAAGGGCGAGGTGAACAGGCCCACCCGGTAACCGGCGGCCTGCAGGCAGGAAGCCAGCATGGCCGCCGTGCTGCCCTTGCCGTTGGTGCCCGCCACATGGACGAACCGGAGCCGCTTGTGGGGGTCGCCCAGCGCGGCCAGCAGGGTGCGGGTGCGGCTCAGGCCGGGTTTGTGCCCGGCCCACTGCACCGCGTGGATGTATTCCATTGCCTGTTCGTAGTTCATAGATACTGCCTCTTTATGATATTGAATGCCCTCCGCTGTGCTCTGGGCATATTGAGCGGAAATATTATTTTTAAATTTGCAACTCCGGAAAATCTGCGGATTTTCCGGAGTTGCTTTTTCACAGGTGGGGTCGCAGCGGGCAACAGCATTTCCCGTACCGACCCCTTTTCGTGAACAGGTCAATGGGAAACGACCGCAGTCGTTTCCCATTGACAAAAAGAAAATTCATTCCTCTGGCTATGGCGCAGCGCACGCGGAGCCATTTTCAATCGTTCTCGTTTTATTTCTTTGCCAGCTTCATCAGGCTGCGGTTTTCCAGCAGGATGCGCAGCAGGACGATGTTCACCGCGCTCAGCACCAGCGCATTGGGGATGCGGGCCAGCAGCACGCTCCATGCGTAGCCATAGAAGATGCGCAGCGCCAGCGAGTTGATCACCATGGAGCCCACAAAGTGGCCCAGCAGCACGCTGATGCTCAGCCGCAGGCCGGTGCGGTAGTCCGGCAGCTTCTGCCAGGCATAGCCCGCCACCAGACCAATGGCACCGGCACCCAGCGTGATGAGCGGGTTGATGGCATAACCGGCCAGTACGCCGCCGATGATGTCGGCCACCGCACCCACGGCAAAGCCTGCCCCGGGCCCGAACAGCAGTGCGGCCAGCAGCACCGGCAGGCTGCCCAGGTTGAACCGGACAAAGCCGGTGGAGATGCTCAGTACCCGGCTGAACACGATGCTCATGGCCACCAGCAATGCCAGCATGACCAGTGTGCGGACGGAAGTTCTGGATGTATTGTTCATATCAATTGTCCTCCCCTTTCGGCTGAAAGGAACCAGCAGGGCAGACGCAAAACGCCCTCCCTGCGCGACAAACCGCACAAAGGAGGGCGTGAATCCAACAAATTTCACTTCCGGGCAAGGCGGCAGACCGTCTCGCCTGCACCCAAGTCCATGCAGCAGCGGGATGCAGATCCTGTACCGCGGGTACACCTTCGTCCACAGCACAACTCCCCGTTGATGCGGCACTTAACGCACAGGATCTTACTCTGTTGATGGTTTTATTATAGCCCTTTTTCCCCACCCCCGCAACCGCAGAAACCGACAGCTTTGCCAAGGCAGCGTTCTTATTTTTGTCTATGCTGCACAGTAGTATGGCTTTCTTCGCCTGCACACCCCTTTTCTTTTGGGGCAGAACGTGGTAAGATGGGCACAAGAGATGTACAAGGGAGCCCCGCTCCCGGAAAGGAACTCATTCCCATGAAATTCAGCGAAATGACTTATACCCGCCCGGACATCGACGCCCTGCTGGCCGATTGCAAAGCTCTGGCCGCCAAGGCCGCAGCTGCCCCGGACGGCGACGCACTGGTAGCCGTGTACTACGAGCAGAGCCGCGCCTTTGCCGACTACACCACCGCCTCCCAGCTGGCCAATATCCACTACACCTGCGACACCCGCGACGCTTCTTGGAAGGCCGAACAGGATTTCTTTGACGCCAACGGCCCCGCCGTGGCCAATGCCCAGGTAGAAATCAGCCGGGCCTTCCTGTCGAACCCCCATGTGGACGCCCTGACGGAGCATTTCGGCACCACCTGTGTGGCCGGCATGAAGAATGCCGTGCTGGGCATGGACGACCGCACCGTGGACCTGCAGAAGGAGTTCAACGCATTGGTCAGCCAGTACCAGCAGATCTACGGCGGCGCGCTGGTGGAGCTGGACGGCAAGCAGCTCACCATTCCCCAGCTGGGCCCCTACAAAGAGGATCTGGACCCTGCCGTGCGCCGTGCCGCTTATGAGGCCGAGGCCGGGTATTTCGACGCCCACCGTGCCGAGCTGGATGAGCTGTACGGCAAGATCGTGCAGAACCTGAACCAACAGGCCCATGTGCTGGGCTACAAGGACTACAGCGAGCTGTCCTATGTGCGGATGAACCGCATCGGCTACGGTGCCAAGGAGATCAAGGCCTTCCGCGATCAGGTGGCCAACGACGTGGTGCCCCTGCTGCAGAAGGTGATGGCCCTGCGCGCCAAGCGCACCGGCATCGAGCACCCCACCTTTACCGACCTGCCCATCATCTTCAAGGACGGCAACCCCAAACCCATCCCCGGCTATCAGGCCCGCATGGATGCCGCCCGCACCATGTACCACGAGCTGAGCCCGGAAACGGCGGAGTTCATCGACTTCATGCAGGACAACGAACTGTTCGACGTGGAGAGCCGCCCCGGCAAGATGTCCGGCGGCTATATGACCAGCCTGCCCAGCTACAAGGCCCCCTTTATCTTTGCCAACTGGAACAACACCTCTGCTGACGTGGACGTGCTGACCCACGAGTGCGGCCACGCCTTCGAGGGCTATGTGGCCGAGCGCGACCCCAACGTGCCCGCCGACCTGGAATGCCCCGGCATGGAGAGCGCCGAGATCCACTCCATGGCCATGGAATTCCTCACCGCTCCCTGGCACCACCTGCTGTTCGGCAAGGACACCGACAAGTATGCCCTGCTCCACGCCGAGGACAGCTTTGTGTTCCTGGCGTATGGCTGCGAAGTGGACGAGTTCCAGCACATCATGTACCAGAACCCCGACCTGACCCCCGACCAGCGCAACGCCGAGTGGCTCAAGCTGGAAAAGAAGTACCGCCCGTGGATCGATTTTGACAATCTGCCCTTCTACGGGCGCGGTGCAGGCTGGCAGCGCCAGCTGCACATCTACGAGTGCCCCTTCTATTATATCGACTACTGCCTGTCCACCATGGCCGCCCTGCAGTTCTTCCTGCTGAGCCTCACCGACCACAAGGACGCCTGGGAGCGCTACCTGAAACTGGTGCGCCGTGCCGGTCTGGCCAGCTACACCGAGCTGCTGGAGACTGCCGGCCTGAAAGTACCGTTTGAGGACGGCAGCATCAAGGGCATCGCCCAGCAGATGACCGACTGGCTGGAAGCCCATCAGGTATAATTTTCCGCATAAAAGCAATGTCCCGCTGCATTCCGTGCAGCGGGACATTTGCTTTTTATTGCACGGAGCAGGCTGTGGAGTTTTACGCCTTCTCGATGGTGATGCTCCACTCGCTGGTCATGGCCTCGTCCGGCTCCAGCACCTCGTGCCTGCCTTCCTCGTTCACGCTGTTGGCCCAGCCGTTCCAGGGCTCCATGCAGACAAAGTTCTCGGCATCCTGCTGCCACAACACGCCGTTGCCAAAGGTCTCGTCCGCATCCACGGTCACCTTGTGGCCGTTGCCCTTGTCGGTGAAGGTCATGGGGAACTCCACGCCGGTCATCAGGCGGATGGTGTTGTCGGCCCCCTCCTTGCGGGTGAGGGTGATCTTTTCCGGGGCGGCGGGCTGCTCGCCCTTGGCGCTCTCAGAGCAGGTGGCACACTTGATGTCAAAGTCCACATTCTCCAGCTTGGAGGCCATGAAGTAGGGGTGATAGCCGAAGCTGAAGGGCATATCGGTATTGCCCTCGTTGATGACGGTCAGGCTGATGGCGGCCTTGTTGCCCTCCAGGTTGTAGTTCACCAGCAGGGTGAAATCGAACGGGTAGAGGAACTTGGTCAGCGGGGTAGCTTCCAGCACCAGGGTCACGCCGTCCGGGCCGACGCTCTCCACGTCCCAAGCGCACAGGTCAGCCAGACCATGGTTTTCCATGGGGTAGGCCTTGCCGTCAAAATAGTGCACACCGCCGTCCGGGCCGCCGCAGTTGGGGAACAGCACCGGCACGCCAAAACGGGGGCGGCTGCACTCGGAGAAGTTGGGGCGGCGGGTCCAGATGTACTCGTCACCGTCCAGCGTAAAGCCGGTGATCATGCCGCCGCGCTCCGGGGTAATGACCAATTCGGTCTTGGCAGCGGGGTCAGAAATGACGTACTGCTCATAGCAGGCATCACCTTCGGTGATGTAACGGGTGGTGATCTGATTCATAGGTCAGTCCTCCTTAGGTTTCCGGCTCTCGGCCAGCTTTTTAAAATAATAATCAATGCCATAGCGGATGAGGTACTTCACGGCCCAGACGATCACCGCCACAATGGCGGCAAAGATCAGGCCATAGAACACGATCACAACGAGCAGCATTTTCGTCGTCATTGCCATAGAAAGCCCTCCTTTGCAATGCACAAAAAGGCTGCCGGGCAGCGCAAACCGCTCAGCAGCCTTTGAAGTTTTTACAGAACGACGCCGTCCTTGAAGATGGAGATCTCGCGGAAGCCGTGCTTCTCGGCCTTGGTCTGCTCGCCGCTGGCCACACGAATGACCAGATCCAGCAGATCTTTTGCAGCCTCGTCGATGCTCTTCTCGCCGTCAGCGATGACGCCGGTGTTGAAGTCGATCCAGCCGGACTTCTTCTCCGCCAGCGGGGTGTTGGTGGAGATCTTCAGGGTGGGAGCCGGAGCGGAGAACGGCGTGCCGCGGCCGGTGGAGAAGAGGATGAGGTGTGCGCCTGCGGCGGTCATGGCAGTGGCGGACACGAGGTCATTGCCGGGGCCGTAGAGCATATTCAGGCCCTTGGTGACGACGGGGTCGCCGTAGCCGATGACGTCCATGATGGGGGCGGTGCCGCCCTTCTGGACGCAGCCGCAGCTCTTGTCTTCCAGGGTGGTGATGCCGCCCTGCTTGTTGCCCGGAGAGGGGTTGTCGTAAACCACCTCGTTGTGGCTGATGAAGTATTCCTTGAAGCCGTTGATCATGTGCTCGGCCTTGACGAATACCTCCTTGTTGATGCAACGATCCATCAGGAAGCCCTCGGCACCGAACATCTCGGGCACCTCGGTCAGGACAGTGGAGCCGCCGCGCTGACCCATCATGTCGGAGAAGCGGCCGATGGTGGGGTTAGCGGTGATGCCGGACAGGCCGTCCGAACCGCCGCACTTCATGCCGACCACCAGCTCGCTCACAGGGATAGGCTCACGCTTGAACTGACCGGCGTAAGCAGCCAGCTCCTTCAGGATCTCACGGGCGGCGGTGAACTCATCGTCCACATCCTGGCAGGTCAGGAACTTGACCCGGTCGTGGTCATACTCGCCCAGCTCTTCCACGAACTGGTCGTGCTGCAGGTTCTCGCAGCCCAGATGCAGCACCAGAACAGCGGCGGCATTGGGGTGGCGGACCAGCGCAGCCAGCAGCTTGCGGGTCTGGGCATGGTCGTGGCCGGTCTGGCTGCAGCCGAAGGGATGGGTGAAGGTGTACAGGCCCTCGATGGAGCCGGTGACCAGATCCTGGTTATCGGCAACGATCTTCTTGGCGATGTCGTTGACGCAGCCCACGGTGGGGATGATCCAGATCTCGTTGCGGATGGCGGCACGGCCATCCTTGCGGCGGAAGCCCATAAAGGTCTCAGGCTCCACCTTGGGCAGGGGGGCCAGGTCGGGGGCGGGGTTATAGCTGTACTCCACCTCACCGGACAGGTTGGTGTGGACATTGTGGGTGTGCATCCAGGTGCCCGGCTCGGCATCGGCGGTCGCGTGGCCGATGGGGAAGCCGTATTTGACGACGTTCTCGTTTTCGGCGATGTCACAGAGCGCAAACTTGTGCCCGGCGGGGATATCCTCGCGCAGCATCACGCCGAGCGCTTCTTCACCGGCCTTGAGCGGCTGGAGCGCCACGGCGACGTTGTCGCGCGGATTGATGCGGATCAATCTGCTCATGCTTTTGCCACAACCTCTTCAATCGCCTTCGCGGCGCCCTTGGTGAAGATCGCGTCCAGAGAAGCGGCGACGGAGGCCTCGAAACCCGGAAGCTCGGCGGTCAGGTCGCTGCCCCAGAAATCGACGTTGGTCAGCACGGCGTGCGCGATTTCCGCGGCCGGCTTGCCGGTCATGCCCGCGAAGAAATCGAGCACGAACTGATCGTCGGCAATCGGGTATTCGTTGCCCGCGGCGCGAACGCCGACGAAGGAGCCG
>ERZ827440.3958-NODE-3958-length-10564-cov-7.903797_pt1 | contig 10564 bp, 8 predicted proteins | sample MGYA00519774_ERZ827440 | MGnify/ENA primary metagenome ERZ827440 (study PRJEB31778, sample SAMEA3449302) | human gut metagenome | biome: human gut; feature: human-associated habitat; material: faeces | place: United Kingdom | collected 2010/2012 ... | reverse complement strand
GCCGGGAGGTGCAGGACGCGGAGGAGGAAGCCTATTTCTTCCGCCTGTCCAAATACGCGAATCGCGTGCGCGATCTGCTCGTCAACACCGACTATTTGCAGCCGCGCTCCCGCGTCAACGAGATGGTCAAAAACTTCATCGATCCGGGCCTTGAAGACCTCTGTGTGTCCCGCACGTCGTTCACGTGGGGTATCCCCGTCACGTTCGACCCGAAGCACGTGGTCTATGTCTGGCTCGACGCGCTGACCAACTATATCACGGCGCTCGGCTATGAGAACGAAAAATACCACGACTATACGAAATACTGGCCCGCGGTACACATCGTCGGCAAGGAGATCGTCCGGTTCCACTCCATTATCTGGCCTGCAATGCTCATGAGCCTCGAAGAGCCGCTGCCGAAGCATGTCTACGGCCACGGCTGGCTCGTCATCGACGGCGGCAAGATGTCGAAGTCGAAGGGCAACGTCGTCGATCCCTATGTGCTGGCCGAGCGCTTCGGCGTGGACGCGCTGCGCTTCTTCCTGCTGCGCTCGTTCCCGTTCGGCTCCGACGGCAACTTCTCCAACGAGCTGCTGATCAACACGATCAACGTCGACCTCGCCAACGACCTCGGCAACCTCGTCTCCCGGACGACGGCGATGGTCGAGAAATACTTCGGCGGCACGCTCCCGGCGGAGCGCGAGGCCGGGCCGGAGGACGACGCGCTCATCGAGCTGCTGTCCGGTCTGCGCGGCCGCTATGAGGCCGAGATGGACAAGTTCCAGCTTCAGAACGGCCTCGACGAGACGTTCAAGTGCATCCAGCGCGCGAACAAGTATATCGACGAGACGGCTCCGTGGCAGCTCGCGAAGAACGAGAGCAAAAAGGCCCGTCTGGCCACCGTCATGTATAACCTGCTCGAGGCCGTGCGTATCTGCACGACGCTGCTGCTCCCGGTCACGCCGGAGGCCTGTCAGAAGATCTTCGCGCAGATCGGCGCGGATGCGTCCGTCACGACGTGGGATGCTGCCGCTGCGTGGGGCGTCCTGCCCGCAAATGTGACCGTCCACAAGGGCGAGGCCATCTTCCCCCGCATCGACGCGGAAAAGGCGCTGGCCGAGCTGGAGGAGATCGAGGCAGCGCAGAAAAAGGCCGCGCTTCCCGCGCTGGAGATCGAGCCGCTGACGGAGGAGAAGGTCGACTTTGACACGTTCTGCAAGTCCGATTTCCGCGCCGTCAAGGTCAAGGCGTGCGAGGCCGTGAAGAAATCCGACAAGCTGCTGAAATTCACGCTCGACGACGGCACTGGCACTGACCGCCAGATCCTCTCCGGCATCCACAAGTGGTACGAGCCGGAGCAGCTGATTGGCAAGACGCTGCTTGCCATCGTGAATCTGCCGCCGCGCAAGATGATGGGTCAGGAGAGCTGCGGCATGCTGATCTCCGCCGTCCACACCGAGCACGGCGAAGAGCAGCTGCATCTCGTCATGCTCGACGACGCGATCCCCGCCGGCGCGAAAATGTGCTGAGAAATGAAAATGGCCGCCCCGGCAGAGCCGGGGCGGTTTTTTGCGTTACATATAGTGATATTTTTTCCGCTTGGCGAACAGGAAGATGACAGAGATCGTCGTGGCGAAGATCTCCGCCGCCGTAATGGCGTACCAGATGCCGTCCACGCCGAAGATCAGCGGCAGGAGGATAACGGACGAAGTCTGGAGCACCAGCGTCCGCAAAAACGAGATCACTGCGGAGATGAGCCCATTGTTCAATGCCGTAAAGAACGAGGACGCGAAAATATTGAAGCCCGCGAACAGGAACGCGAACGAGAACAGCCGGAACGCATGACACGTCAGCGTATAGAGCCCCTCGTCATATCCGACGAACAGCCGCGCCAGCGGCGCTGCCAACACCTGTGCCAGCACCGCCATCACGACGCCCGCTCCGCACATCAGCTTCACGCTCTTGCCCAGCATATTCTTCAGCTCCGCATGGTTCTGCGCGCCGAAGTGGAAGCCGACGATCGGCGCACAGCCGATCGAATAGCCGATGTCGATCGCGATGAACACGAACTGCACATACATCAGGACGCCGTAGGCCGAAATGCCGTCCTCGCCGATGTATTTCAGCAGCTGGAAATTGTAGATCATGCTGACGATGGACGACGAGATATTGCTCATCAGCTCGGACGAGCCGTTTCCGCAGGCGTTCAGGATGGGACGCAGCTCCAGCTTCGTCCGCACGAGGCGCAGCTTGCTCGAATTGGGCCGCAGGAAGTAGATCAGCGGGAACAGCCCGCCCACGCACTGGCTCAGGCCCGTCGCGATGGCCGCGCCCGCGACGCCCCAGTGGAAGCCCGCGATGAACAGCGCGTCGAGCGCCATGTTCGTCACGCCCGCCGCGACCGTTGCAATCAGGCCAAGCTTCGGCTTCTCCGCCGCGATCAGAAAGCTCTGGAACACGTTTTGCAGCATGAACGCCGTCGTGAACGAAATGACGATCCGTCCATAGAGCACACAATCGTGCAGCATCTCGTCCGTCGCGCCGAAGAAGCGCGCGACCTTTTCCATCATCGTCACGCCGAACACCGTCAGCACCGCGCCAACGAGCAGCGTGAACAGGATCATCATGGTAAAGTACCGCTTTGCCTTCTCCGGTTCGCCCTCGCCGAGGACTTTGGACACGAGGGCCGTGCCGCCCGTGCCGATCATGAAGCCGATGCCGCCCAGCACCATGACGAACGGCATGATGAGGTTGATGGCTGCGAAGGGCGTCTTGCCGGCGAAGTTCGACACGAAGAGGCCGTCTACTACGCCGTAGATCGACGTGAAGACCATCATCACGATCGACGGCAGCACGAAGCGCAGCAGCTTTTGATACGTAAAATGGTCAGAAAGTTGAATTTGCATCTTTTTCATCTCTATGTTCAGCCGTGTTCTGCGGCAATTCCCCCTTTTTTCGGATACGCTCTAGATCGCCTTGCTTTCACGCAGCCGCTCCTCCAACAGGCGGCAGAATGAATGCAGTCCCCGGACAAACGCCGCGCGCTCAGCCTCCGGCATGGCACAAAGCGCCGCGGCCTCTGCCTCGAGCACGCGGTCGATCCATGCTCTGGCGAACTGTTCACCCTTTTCGGTCAGCGCCACGCGCTTGCTCCGCAGATCCGCGCCGCTCGTCCGCGCGAGATAGCCCTCGGCCTCCAGCTTTTTCAGCGCGGAGTGGACCGTCTGCTTCGGCTCGATCAGAAATTCGCAGATCTCCGCCTGCGTGAACTGCCGTTCCTCCGCCCGCAGCGTGTATAAGATCCAGAACGCGCACTCCGAAATGCCGCACTGCTTCGCCGCGCAGCGGTAGAGGTCGTCGAGCCGTTTCGTCTCCTTGTTGTATTCCAGCAGCATCCGCTTTGCATCCTGTTCCATACGCGCCCTCCGATCGTCCGATTTCAGACCAGCGAGAGGTATTATAGTCCGATTTCAGACATTTGTCAAGTGTTATTTTTACAGCAAATCAAAAACTCCATCCGCTCCTGAAGAAGCGGATGGAGTTGAGATTTTTTGGGGGTTACCGGCCCACGCCTTGCAGCAGGCCGGATTTTGCGGACTGCTCCGTGTCGTCCGATTCGTCATAGGCGTCATAGGGTGCATTTGGGTCGTGTACCCGCTTCCCAAACGGGGAGCAGAGCTGCTCCTTGTGTGCAAACGCAAATGCGAAATTGTCTGTCCAGCCCGTGTGTCCCGTCAGGAAGACCGGGTTCAGACCGCGCGCACGCAGCTTTTCCTCCAGCGCCGCGAGCGAACGCACCGCGAGCTTGTTGTCCTCGGCCAGCGCGGAGATGAAGCTGTATCCGCCGTCTGCGCCGAACCAGATCGTGTCGCCGGTAAAGAGATATTTGTCGTCGATCAGATAGACCATGTGGCCCCACGTGTGCCCCGGCACGAGGAAACATTCGATTTTGATGCCGTCAATATCGAGGACTTCGCCGTCGCGCAGGAGCACCTTTTCGTTATGGATCATCACCTGCGGCAGCTTGTAGAGGTGGTAGATGACTTTGCGCCGCGTCTCGCCGGTGAGATAGCGGTTTTCGATCTCGCCGACATAGAGCGTTGCGTCCCGGAAGAGGCCGGGGCTGTCGGCCTCGACCGCGCCGACGTGGTCGGTGTCCTGATGGGTGATGAGGATGTGCCGGATGGAGTTCGGGTCGATGCCGAGCCAGCCCATTTTCTCTTCCAGACGGTCATAGTTATAGCCCGCGTCGACCATGATGGTCGTCCCGCCCTTGCGGTAAAAGAAGATATTCGCCACCCACTCGCGCACGCACGCCACATGCTCGTCAACCCAGCCGGTGTTCAGCGGCTTGAAGATCTCTTTGCCGCGATACATCCGGCTCATTTCCCGCTTCTGAAATTCCGTCGCTTTTTTGGACATGTCCTTCCCTCTTTCCGCGGTTCCGCCGCCTCTGCTTTTTGGTTAGTGTCATCTAACTGCCGTCCCGGCAAAAGGGCCGCCTGCGCGGCCCTTTCTATTCTGACATACTATATGCCATTTTCAAGTCTGTTCTCTCTTATTTTCCGCGTTTTGCGTTTTCCAGATTGATCTGGCGGCGGTTTTTCACGTCGGCGGCCATCGGCTGGATCTCGCCCGCGTCCATCAGGGCCATCTTGGTCAGCATCGGGCCGACCAGCTCATAGACGAGGATGGAAAAGAGCGTAATGTTGCGGATGAGGTCGCCCTCGGGGCCGAGCTCCTTGGCCGTGACACACATGCCGAGCGCCACGCCCGCCTGCGGCAGCAGCGTGATGCCGAGGTATTTGCAGATCGCCGGGCTGCACTTCATCAGCTTCGCGCTGTAATGCGCGCCGAGATATTTGCCGAGCGAACGCGTCACGATGTAGACGAGGCCGATCAGGACGATCATCTTGTCGGCAAACACCGAAAGCTCCAGCTCTGCGCCGGAGATGACGAAGAACGCCGCGAACAGCGGGCTGGTCCAGCGGTCGGCCTTGGCCATGATCTCTTCGGACAGCGGGCAGAGATTGCAGAACACCGTGCCGAGCATCATGCAGACGAGCAGCGAGGAGAAACCGATCTTGACCGGCCCGATCTCAAGCTCCTGCATGGCGAGCGCCGCGGTCAGGAACACGAAGGCGATCGTCATATTCAGGCGGTTGGTATTGGAGTTGAAGAGCTTTTCGAGCTGCGTGAGCAGCCAGCCCATCACCGCGCCGAGCAGCAGCGAGCAGACGATCTCGAGCAGCGGATTGACCAGGATCGACACCAGGTCGAACGCGCCGACGTTCATCGCCTTCGCGATGCCGAAGGAAACGGCGAACACGACAAGGCCGACCGCGTCGTCCAGCGCGACGATCGGCAGCAGAAGATCGACCAGAGGGCCTTTTGCCTTGTACTGCCGGACGACCATCAGCGTGGCGGCCGGGGCCGTCGCTGTGGCGATGGCGCCAAGGGTAATGGCCTGCGCAACGGAGAGCGCGTCAGAGAGCGTGGCGATGGCGATGAGCGCGATGTCGACGAGCAGCGTCGCGGTCAGCGCCTGAAGGACGCCAATCACGGCGGCCTGTTTGCCGGTATGCTTCAACGAGGACATACGGAACTCGTTGCCGATGGAGAACGCGATGAAGCCCAGCGCGACCTCAGACACGAGCGACAGGTGCTCGACATTTTCATAGCTTGTGAAGCCCAGCCCGTCGATGCCGAGGCGGCCGAGGCAGTATGGCCCGATCAGCACGCCGGCGACCAGATAGGCCGTCACCGCGGGCAGCTTAAGCGGTTTGAACACGCGCGTCATCAGAAGACCCGCGAGGACCGCAATAGAAAGCGACAATAATGTACTCATAATGATTCCCTCTCATATTTTTCAATTCCAGCATCCCATTATAGTGAGGAAAGCGCCAAAAAACAAGTACAAATTCCGCCAAATCGCAGTGATTTTCCAAGTCGGATTTGTCAGTTTTTCCGTCTTAAGCCGCCCCGCCGGAAGTTGCATATCCGTAAAAAGTCAAATGACCGCCATCATCAAGATCGCGTGCGGCGCGGCGTCAGAAGAAGCCAGCTGCATTCCGCTTCCGCCGAGGCGGCGAAAGCTCCATATCCGCTGGCTCCTTCTTCCTTTCCAAACTGTGACCGCTGCGCTGGGTCACAGTTTGGGGATACGGGGGCACTGCCGTTTTTAGAAGTTCTCTTTCTTTCTAATATCAACCGAAAGGCGACCCAGCGCAGCGGTCGGCTTTCGGAAAGGAAGAGGAAAGGAGCGGATATGAAGTTTTCGGCTTTAGCCGGAAACGGAATGCAGCGAGTTTCCTCTGACGCCGCGGCGGTTCTTTTCTTTCTCCAAAAGAGAAAGAAAAGAATGGGGCGCAAATCGGGCGGACAGGGCCGCCCGCCCCTGCATGGTGCAGCGAAAACAAAAGGGACGGCCATTGGCCGCCCCATTTACAGATCTAATTCAACACCCTTGAACCGAAACCGTCCGGACATTATTCGGGCTTTTTGGTATCTAACGTCTCATCGGTCAGCGCGCCGATGTCCTCGGGCTTGACCTTCTTGGGCAGCGCGAGCGAGAGAATCATCGCCACAACGAACACGCCCGCGACCGGGTTGCCCGCGAAGATGTCGCTGACGATCTGCGGCATCCCGGAGAAGAATTCCGGCACCTGTGTCACGCCGATGCCGATGGCAAAGCTCGTGGCCGCGATGATGGTGTTGCGCTGGTCAAAGCCGCACTCGCCCAGCATCGTGACGCCCGAGACGATGATCGCGCCGAACAGCACGTAGAGCTGCTTCCAGAAGCCCTTGGCCAGCGAGTTATAGACGAGGCACGCCGCGAGCGTGATGACCGCGACGAGCAGATTCTGCCACGCGCCGGTGGGATAGACCGAGGAACTCGCGAACGAGGAGATACCGGTCGAGAGCAGGCTGAAGCCGATCGTCGTCACGACACACGCCGAGACGATCGGGCTGACGAACCGCCGCCAGTATTTCGCGGTCAATCCAAGTAAGCCCTCGATACAGCCGCCCACGATCACCGCGCCGATCATATAGCCATAGTCCTTCGCGGCCAGCGTCATCATCGCGGACAGGAATGTGAAGCTCAGGCCCATCACAACCGGCAGGCGCGAGCCGATGCGCCAGACCGGGAACAGCTGAACCAGTGTGCCGATACCGGCGACGAGCATAGCGGCCTGAATGAGCAGGGCCGTGTCGATGGCTGTGAATGCCTGGCCGTTGTAGACGGCGACGCTTGCAATGAGCATGACCGGCGTGACGTTCGCCACGAACATGGCCAGCACGTGCTGCAAGCCGAAGGGGATGGCTTTTCCGACTGGGACTCTTCCATCGAGCTTGTAGATGTTGTCGACGGACGCCATGCGCGGGCAGATTACGCTTTCATTTGTAACAAGTCTCCTTTTATTTGATGGCCGGAGCCGCAGGCGCGGTGGGCGGCAGCCTTGCCCGAAAAGGGAAAAGCGTTTATTTTGCGGCAATCGCCTCGATCTCGCAGAGCACGCCCTTCGGCAGCTCACGCACGGCGACGCAGCTGCGCGCGGGCTTCGACACGAAATACTTCGCGTATACCGCATTAAAGGCCGCAAAATCGGCCATATCGCGCAGGAAGCACGTGGTCTTAAAGACGTTTTCCAGCTTCGTCCCGGCGGCTTCCAGCAGCGCGGCAACATTCTTGCAGCTCTGCTCCGCCTGCGCGGCGATCCCCTCCGGCACGGCTCCGGTCTTCGGGTCGGCCGGAATCTGCCCCGAGGTATACACAATGCCGCCCATGATGTATCCCTGAGAATACGGCCCGATTGCAGCCGGGGCCTGCTCCGTATGAATGATTTCCATGCTATTTCCTCCTTACAGAATGTTCCATATCATTTGCGTCGCAGCTCGTGCGGCGCCATCTATAGGATATGCAGGCCCGCGCGAATCCTTGCTCCGTTTTGGCAGCTCCGCCTGCGGCCTGTTCTGATTTTATCCCGAAAGCCGGAGAAACACAAGCCCGTTTTTCACCGGTATCCCGCGCATTTACAGCCCGCCCTCATGGAACAAATTCCGTTCTTTCTGCGTCTATAAGAGCAACCTGAAAAATTGACACATCAAGACGCGGAAACGCCCTATCCCCGTCCGGCGGTTTCTGCTAAAATGGAACCATAAAATCAAAAGTCTGTTTTTCTGAGATAACGTGTAAGGAGGCGGCATTATGCTGCGAATCGAACATCTGACCAAAACCTACGGCGAGAAGAAGGCCGTTGACGACCTCAGCCTGCACATCGCTCCCGGTGAAATTTACGGCTTCATCGGCCACAACGGCGCGGGCAAGACCACCACCCTCAAATCCATCGCCGGCATCCTGCAATTCGACGCGGGCGACATCCGCATCGGCGGCGCATCCATCCGCGAAGACCCGCTCGCCTGCAAGCGCTTGATGGCCTACATCCCGGATAACCCCGATCTCTACGAATTCATGACCGGCATCAAATACCTCAATTTCATCGCCGACATCTTCGGCGTCAGCGCGGACGACCGCCAGGCCCGCATCCGCGACTACGCGGCCCGCTTCGAGCTGACGGACGATCTGGCCCAGCCCATCGCCGCCTATTCCCACGGCATGAAGCAGAAGCTCTCCATCATCTCCGCCTGGCTGCACCAGCCGCGGCTCATCCTGATGGACGAACCGTTCGTCGGTCTCGACCCCAAGGCCGCACACCTGCTCAAGGGTATGATGCGCGAGCTATGCGACGCGGGCGGCGCGATCTTCTTCTCCACGCACGTGCTCGAGGTCGCGGAAAAGCTCTGCGACAAGGTCGCCATCATCAAGGGCGGCAAGCTCATCCGCTCCGGCACCATGGAGGAAGTCAAGGGGGACGACTCTCTGGAGGAAGTGTTCCTGGAGCTGGAGGGAGAATCATGCTGAAACTCTTGCTCAAAAAGCAGCTGATGGAAATTTTCCGCGCCTATTATTACGACGCGAAAAAGAACAAAGCCCGTTCCAAGGCGGCGACCATTGCGTATATCGCTATGTTCGCGGTGCTGATGGTAGTTGTTCTGGGCGGCATTTTCACGCTGCTTTCGGTCAAAAGGTGTGCGCCCATGGCACAGGCGGGCATGGGCTGGCTGTATTTTGCGCTGATGGGACTTCTGGCGGTGTTCCTCGGCGTGTTCGGCAGCGTGTTCAATACCTATGCCAGCCTGTATCTGGCGAAGGATAACGACCTGCTGCTGTCCATGCCCATTCCGGTCTCCGTGCTGCTGGCCTCCCGGCTGCTGGGCGTTTACCTGATGGGACTGCTGTACTCCGGAATTGTAATTCTTCCGGCGGTGATCGTCTACTGGGCAGTGGCCGGTGCGACGCTGGCAAACGTGCTGGGCGGCGTGCTGCTGACCGCGCTGATCTCCGTTTTTGTCATGACGCTGTCCTGTGCTCTGGGCTGGGTGGTGGCCAAAATCAGCCTGCTGAAGCATAAGAGCTTCGTGACCGTCGTCATTTCTCTGGCGTTTTTCGGTGCGTACTATTTCTTCTATTTCCGGGCAATGGCGCTGATTCAGGAGCTGCTTGCCAATCTGGCGGTCTACGGCGCCGCCGTCAGGAATGGCGCCTACCCCATTTATCTGTTTGGCAGCGTCGGCACGGGAGATGCCAAAGCGTGTATCATTGTGACCGTGTTTGTCGCGGCGCTGTTCGCCCTCATGTGGGCGCTGATCTCCCGCAGCTTCCTGAAAACCGCGACTGCCACGGGAAAGACCGCCCGGACGGTGTACCGGGAAACCACTGTGCGGCAAAAGAGCATTCCCGCGGCGCTGCTTGGCCGGGAATTCGCCCATTTCGGCGCAAGTCCCAACTATATGCTCAACTGCGGCCTGGGTACGTTCCTGATGCCGGTCTGCGCACTGCTGATCCTATGGAAGGGCGGCGAATTCCTCTCCACGGTGGAGGCACTGTTTGACGGTCTGGAGGGGAGCGTGCCGGTGATGCTGTCCATCTGCCTGTGCGGGGCCGCTTCCATGAATGATATGACCGCCCCCTCGGTGTCGCTGGAGGGGAAGAGCCTGTGGCTCATGCAGTCCCTGCCGGTCACGCCGTGGCAGGTGCTGAAAGCGAAGCTTTCCATGCAGATCATTCTCACAGCAGTTCCCATGGCGTTGTGCGTAGTGTGCGCGGCGGCAGTCTATCCGTTCCTGCCTGTGCAGCTTCTGATGATGACGCTGTTGGTAATGTCCTACGTGGTGCTGATGGCGCTGTTCGGCCTGTTTCTGGGAGTGAAAAATCCCATCCTGACATGGACGAATGAAATTTCGCCCATCAAGCAGAGCGCCCCCGTGATGATCGCCCTGTTCGGCAGCTTTGGCTATACGATATTGCTGTTTGTGGGCTACGTGGCGCTGCCGGGGTGGACGCTGGGCCTCTTCGGATACATGGGCGGTCTTGCGGGGCTGAATCTGATCCTGTGCGCCCTGCTGTATCTGTGGCTGAAGAAGAAAGGCAGCGCCCGGTTCGCCGAGCTGTAATAAGGGAAACTCTGTTACTGAACTCCAATTAAAATCTTTAAAAAAGATTTTAATTGCCTGAAGGGCATGG
>ERZ827440.3956-NODE-3956-length-10567-cov-3.980594_pt1 | contig 10567 bp, 11 predicted proteins | sample MGYA00519774_ERZ827440 | MGnify/ENA primary metagenome ERZ827440 (study PRJEB31778, sample SAMEA3449302) | human gut metagenome | biome: human gut; feature: human-associated habitat; material: faeces | place: United Kingdom | collected 2010/2012 ... | reverse complement strand
GGCCCAGAACACCACGGCAAACCAGATGAAGATGTTCCTCACGAGGCTCGGCTTCAACTCGCAGATCGTCGTCACCGGCGACGCCTGTGAACGCAATTCTTTCATGCGCAATCTGGCATCCAACATCACGGAGCTTGCTTTCGATTATCTGGATGCGCCCCCGGTCGTCGTGGGTGCGAAGAACTGGATCACCCCCGCCCACGAACTTGAGGAGTGCTTCTTCCCCCAGCCCTCCTGGATCGTGGATGCCATCCATGAGCGGATCCTGCCGCTTCCCGGCCATGTCTGCAGCCACAACTGCACGGAACTGGAGCAGCTGCGCGAAAACAAGTACGGCATCTGATTTTCTTCCCCAAATTCAAACCATTTTTCTCTTCCTTCCATATAGCGATGGGAAGCAGTACCGTAATGGGTACTGCTTCCCATCGCTTATAACGAAACCCGCCAGATAGACTCTGGCGGGTTTCGCGGCTTTACCAGTATTATCTGTATTTGTGCGCAAACAGCTCCTTCATGATCGCACTGCGCTCCTCTGGGGTCAATCCATCGTTGACGCTGAATACACGGACATTGTGCGCCTCTGCCTCTCTCACAAACTCAGGCGTGAGCATACTGTCCCCCACCAGTACATCTACATCGTCCAGCGATGCAAAGGTGAAGGGATGGCTCCGTCCGATCTTTCCACAATCCATCAGCATCATTGTGCAGGCTGCTTTCCGAATCACCCGCTGCTTCAGCTGTGCCTCCTGTAATGAACCGCTTGTAAAACCACCATTAAAGGAATAGCCGGAGGCAGCCATGATCGCCACATCAATGTTCATGCCATCCAGCATCTGCTCAGCCTGCGGTCCGGAGCATGAAAGCGTCACGCCGCTGACCTGTCCCCCTAAAAGTGTAATATTGTAGCGATTCTTCTGTGCCAGCTCTGCCGCTGTGTTGGCCGCGCTGGTGACCACTGTATAGCTGCCCTCATGCAGAAAATAGGTCAGCGTCAGAATTGTGGACCCCGCGTCCAAATAATATGCATGGCCCGGATATACCAGATCTGCGGCAATCCTGGCAATGTCTTCTTTTGCAGAGACATTCTGCTTTGCGCGGCAGGTAAAATTCGCTTCTTGTCCGGCCATGGGGCCCTGGGCAGCAATCGCACCGCCGCGGACGCGGATGATCCGTCCTTCCTGCTCCAGCTTGGTCAAATCCCTCCAGAGCGTCATCATGGAACAGTCCCCGATCAAAGACTGCAGCGCCGTATTTTTTGCCTCACCATGCTCCGTAATATAGGTAAGGATTGACATTTGTCGTTCATTTAACATGAATAAACCTCAACTTTAAAGAATCATTTCCCCGTATATCGAATCTCAAGAGGATGCGTCCCTATAAATGCCAGCAGCGTTTTCAGATCCCGAATGCCCGTATTGGCACCGACACATTGAATAACGTGCGCGGAAGCAGCGGTCCCCAGGCGAACACAGTCCTCCATGGACCCGTTCCGCAAGACGCCGCTGAGAAAGCCTGCCACAAACGCGTCTCCCGCACCGGTAGTCTCCACTACCGGAACATCGTAGCAGCCGCAGTAAAAGGACAGCTGCGCCGTTTTGCAGAAGCAGCCCCGGCTTCCCAGCTTGATTACCACACATTTCACGCCGCCCTTCAGGAAGAAATCCGCCATGGCTTCCACATCTTCCGTGCCCGCCAACAGCATCGCCTGCTCCTCACTGGGAAGAAAATAATCCAAGTAAGGATAACATGGGGATAATATTTCATTCCACCGTCCTGTTGGGTCTTTAGTCACATCCATGGACGTAATCACACCGATTTCCTGCGCCATTTTCAACAGCGAAGCGGCCCCGTTGGCTCCGTCAAAGTTGGGCAGATGGAAGGTGCTGCTTAGTTGGAGAATTTTGCACTGCCGCAATAGGGAGAGATCCACATCCGCCGAAGTAAACTCCCTTGAAACACCGGGAAAGTAATAGAATGCCCGGTTTCCCTCCTCGTCAATGAGGATATTCATTTTACCATGTGGAGTCTCTGACCGGATTGTGTGGCTCATATCAACTCCCGCCCTAGTGCAGATATCCATAATATAATTCCCGCACACATCCGACCCAATGCGGCCCACATAGGTTACGGAGTTCCCAATCACTGCCAGATCTACAGAATTGTTCAGCGCATCACCGCCGGTCTTCAGCAAAATCTCCTGTACATTGGTACTATCGTTGTTAAAAAAGGTGTTAGATACGGGGTGGGTGATAATATCTACTAGAGTTTCTCCAATACACAAAACGTCCATATTTCATGCACTCCTAACGCTAGTTTAATACTAATTCCTTCAAACTTTTTCAAACATTTCTCGGATATTCTCATGTCAAAAGGCACAAATCATCCTTGCTGACGCATAAATCCGCTTTTCCAAAAAAGAACGCCCCACAGTCCTTTCAAAACAGTAACGGTGGCAACGCCCACAACTGTCAATAGTCATACAATTACGGCTAATTATAACATTTTAATGTTAATTAGTCAACATTCACCACCTGTTTTGTTAATTTTGTTAGCGTTCGTCAGGAAAACTGTTAGTGTCGGGAATTCGTGCCCCCGTTTTTTGTCGGGAGCAACGAACCGCTTTTTGTCGCAAAACCGGAAGCTAATCGATAGAATTTCATAGTACCAACAACCCAAAATAGCAAATAAGTATTATTATTTTTGCCGGTCAGCCAGCAGCTCAACGGCCTTTACTTTGCCAGTCGTATAGAAACTGTATCCAGCTTTTTCCTGCGGAAGCTCTCGCCCCGCAGTTTGAATCGCAGCCTCATCAATGATGCGGTCCAGCGCACACAGAAGAGTATTGACGAATGGCTTCTGCACCCTTTGAAAGAAACGGAAGATAGGGACTTATTGGAAATCGTGGAGTCCCGGTACAAGCGAAACTCCACGATCTTCTGCTCCCAGTTTGACATTCCGGGCTGGCCGGAAAAGTTGTCTGACCCACTGCTGGCTGATGCCATCTGCGACCGAATCGTCCACGATGCCTACACCATAATCATTGGCGGAAAAGAATCCATGCGTAAGCGGAAGGGTCTGCAAGACATCTGACTCCGGCCATATTTAATGTGCACTGAATAATAGAAAAAGCCTTGTAGCTGATTCATTCTGAAGCCAGTGAAATGAAATAACCGCCCAATCAGCGCAAAAAGTCTTCGCTGTCAGAGTGACATGGAGCAAGGCAGAAATCGTCCTATAGAATCATAATTGCTAACATCAGTGAGAGTCCCTGCCGCCTGCGGCGGCGCTGTTCCGTCCGGCGGCGCTCTGGCTGTCCGGCATCGCAGCCGCGCGGGGCTTTGTGCTCGCGCTGTCGCTCGCGGTCGCGGTCGCGCAGGGGGAGGGGGCGGCCGTCCTTGCGGCGGAGGCGCTTCCGGCGGTCATCAGCGTGTCGGCGCTGCTCGCCGCCTGCACGCTCGTGTGGGAATGCACGCAGAACGCCGCACCGTGGGCGAAAAGCCGCGCGCCGTTTGCGCTGTGTCTCGCTTCAGCGGCGCTGAGTGCGCTGCTGCGCGTGTTTTTTGCGATTTTACTGGCCGGATAACGCGAATATGGTTGCATTTTTTACTTAGATATGCTAACATTTAGACATATAAAATGTCGGTCTGTCTTTGCGATGCCGATGCTGTCGCGCGACAGCAAAATCAAAAAGCGCTTGCTGCGCAAACGTATGGAAAACGGGGAAAGGCGCCTTGATTTTCATGCGTTCGGACGACTTGACTTCTGCGGAGCCGGAACACGGACTGCCGGAAAAACACAGTTTTTCGACAGTCTTATGGTAATACCGCATAATTGAACAAGAGCGATTTGTGAGTAAATTTTGCGTTCTGACGAGGCGCGGTTTTGCGGCAATACTTGATGTATTACCGTGAAATCGCAACAAAGTCAGGGCACAAAATTTCCGCAAAGCGCCGCAGCTTTAATTGTGCGGTGTTGCCTTATATAAGAAGCCCCTGTCCGCAGACAGGGGCTTCTGTTTTTCGACAGTCTTACAGCATCTGAAGCAGCTCGATCTGCTCGCCGGACGGGCCGGTGAAGAACCAGTTCTGCAGGCCGCCGAAGGTGTTCGGCAGAACCTTCTTTTCCGGTGCGGTGAAGCTGATGATGCCGGCCGCCTTGAGGTCGGCAGCGGTCTTGTCGAGGTCGTCAACGTAAACGGCGAAGTGCGGAATGCTGCCCTCGCCGGACGGCACGAGCGTGCCTGCGGGCGGCTCGATCAGCTCGAGCAGGAAACCGCCGAACTCAACGAGCGCCAGCTTCTTCTCGCCGTCCGGGGTCTGCACGCCGTCGCGCTTGAAAACGCTGCCGCCGATGTTCTCGTAGAATGCGATGCTCTGCTCCATATCCGATGTATAAATGGCGATATGGCCCAGGCCCTTGTAATGTTCCTTCATGGTTAATCCTCCTTGCTGTGAGGCTGTACGCGCCTCTATGTAAAGCATAGCATTTTGTGTCACGTTTGTACAGAGAAACCCGAAGAAAACCTCGGTTTTTCTCAAAGCATCCCCATGCCGAGCAGCCGCGCGTCAGCGCGCATAAAATAGAAACTGCTGCGCAGTTTCATAAAAAGTCAGGGCGTGTACCTGACTTTTTATCCCTCAGGAGGAAGAAAGTTTCTGCATAGGAACTTTCGGACGACCCGTGTTCTGCGAAGTCAGAACACAGATTGTCGGAAAAACGATAGTTTTTCGACAGTCTTATATCGGGTACTTACGGAACAGGCCGGGGGCGATGCCGACGTTGCTGCGGAAGCTGTGGATGAAGTTTTCCTCGCTGTTGTAGCCGGTGGCGTAGGCGATCTCCTTGACCGAGAGCGGGGTCGAGGTGAGCAGATACTTCGCCTTGTCGATGCGGCGTAGGATGATGTATTCATAGGGCGAATAGCCGGTTTTGGCCTTGAACTGGCGCGAAAAGTGCGAAGAGCTCAGAGAGACCGAGGCGGCGACCTCCTGTACGCTCAGCTCCTCGAACAGGTGCCGGTTCATGTAGCGGATGGCCTCTGCGATGCGGTCGCTGCCGGCGTGAGCCGGGGAGGTGTCGTCGAGCAGCAGCAGGCCGAGCATGCGGTGGAGCATCTGCGAGAGCTGTGCCTCGCCGGGGCGCTCGTCAGCGGCGCAGCCGGTGAAGATGCTGTCGAGCAGCTGCGCGATCTCGCTGACGCCCGAGGGCATAAAGACCTGCCGGCCGCCGTGCGCCTGAAGGATGCGGCGGTAAAACGCGCGCGTGTTCAGTCCGTTGAACAGCAGCCACGAGAATTCGAGGCCGTCCGAGGCGGCGTAGCGGTAGGGCTCGCGGCAGTCGAACAGCACGACCTGTCCGGCGGCGGCGAGCGCTCTGACGCCGCCGAGCGTCAGCTCCATCGCGCCGCTGTGGATATAGAACAGCATGATGTTCTGGTTGTGGTCGCCCTGCATGGCGATCTCCGAGCGGTGGTCGAAGGAATACAGGCTGCTGCAAAAGTAATGACCGCCGCGCGTGGGGTAATAAAAAAGCTCGCGTGCAAGCGAGGACGGGGTGAAGAAATACCGTTCCGAGGTTTGATGCACGCCTTTCTCCGGGATCAGCATAAAGCGTCACGCTCCTTTCCTGCATCATAGCAGAATTTACCCTTCCGCGCAAGAGTTAAAGCGCGTTCAGAAAAGAAAAAGCAGGAATTTATACGGAATAACGGATAAAATACGCAGACGTCCAGCATTTGTGCAAAATATAATCAGAAGTGCACAATCGAGAGAAAACAGCAGGATTTCGCAGTCATACGGCGAGATGTATCATTGGCAGAGCGGACAAAGCGCCGTATAATAGAGCCATCGAAAGGGAAGCCGCCCTGGAAACGGCACAAAGAGACAAGGAGGAAAACATTCATGAAAATCGCATTTGACGTTGACGTTCTGGCTAAGCAGATGTCCATCAATGATTACGTACACAAGGTCGCAGACTGGGGCTACAAGTACATCGAGCAGTCCCCGCATCCGCGCATCAACCCGTTCTACAAGCATCCGCTGTTCTCCAAGGAGTGCCAGCAGGAGTATAAGCAGGCTCTCAAGGAGACCAGCGTAGAGATCTCGTCCTTCATCGTTGTTTACCGCTGGTCCGGCCCGACCGAGGAGCAGCGCCAGCACGCAGTTGCCAACTGGAAGCGCATGATCGAGATCGCGGTTGACATGGGCGTACCGGTCATCAACACCGAGTTCTCCGGCGACCCGAACCAGCAGGAGATCTGCAACGGCATGTTCTTCAAGTCCATGGAGGAGCTGCTCCCGATCATCGAGCGCGAGGGCATCCGTGTAGAGTGCCAGTCTCACCCGTATGACTTCGTAGAGCTGAACGACGAGGCCTGCGACATCGTCAAGTCCTTCCGCTCCAAGAACCTCGGCTACGTTTATTCCGCTTCCCACGGCTTCTTCTATGACCAGGGCAAGGGCGACGTCCGCCATATGCTCAAGTACGCCGGCGACGAGCTGACCCACGTACTTCTGGCCGACACCTGGAACCAGACCAAGGACTGCCGCTACATCGTCAATCCGCCCTGGCTCAACCAGCGCGGCCGCGCAGACTACACCATCCATCAGCACACCGCCATGGGCGAGGGCGAGGTCGATTTCGACGGCATCTTCGAGACCCTGCGTGATATGGACTTCGCAAACAAGCAGCTCAAGCCGGACGCACCCAAGGTCGGCGGCGACAATATCATCTGCGTATCCTACTTCGGTTTCCCGGAGAAGATGGAGCAGCAGGCTCCCGAGGCGCTCGAGCGCATCAAGCGCGAGCTGCTGTAAGAGCGCCCCTTGCCGTAAGCGCATATCTTGCAGAAATCTCTCTCTTTTCAATTTCAAATATCTCAAAACGCAAAGGCGCTCCCGTCTACTCAGATGGGAGCGCCTTTGTCTGTAAAAAAGAAACGCAGACAAAAGTCTGCGTTTCGGCTTATCCTTCATTTTCTCCACAGCCTGTGGAGAACTTTTTATTCGGCGCTGTTCTGAGGGGCAGGCGCATTTTCGCCGTTCTGCGGACGGCGGTGTCTGCGGCCGCCGCGCGAGCGGCGGCGAGGTGCACCCTCGCGCGGTTCTGCTGCGGCATTTTCGCCGGTTTCAGCAGGATTTGCATTCTTTTCGATGCGCTCCGGCTTCTCGGGACGGGGCTGGCGTTCGCCCCTTGCCGGACGCTCCGGCTTTTCGGGGCGCGGCGGCCGCTCGCCCTTCGGCTGACGTTCGGGACGCTCGCTCCTCGGGGCACGCTCGCTCCGGGCCGGACGCTCCGCTCTCTGCGGCTTTGCCGGGCGCTCGGGCGGCAGGGTCTCGCCGTTTTCCTCGCGCTGACGGCGCTCCTCGGCCATCGCGGCGGCGTTCTGGCGGTTGCGGCACGCGCCCTTGACCACCGTGCAGTCCTCACAGCGGAACTCGGTCAGCGAATGCTCGGGGCTGTCATCGAGCTGCACCTTGCAGATGCCGCGCAGCATCTGGGTCGTGATGACCTTGCCGCGACCCTCGGGGGTATCGACAACGCTGCCCTGACGCGGCGTGATCTTCTGGAGCTCGGCGTAGGCCTCGTGCTCGTATTTCAGGCAGCACATCAGACGGCCGCATACACCGGAGATCTTCGCCGGATTGAGCGAAAGGTTCTGGTCCTTGGCCATGTTGATGGAGACCGGATGGAAGTCGTCGAGGTAAGTCGAGCAGCACAGCTCACGGCCGCAGCAACCGAGGCCGCCGATCATCTTCGCCTCGTCGCGCACGCCGATCTGGCGCAGCTCGATACGGGTGCGGAACACGCCGGCGAGATCCTTGACCAGCTCGCGGAAGTCTACGCGGCCGTCCGCGGTGAAGTAGAACAGCAGCTTGTTCATGTCGAACGTGCATTCCGCGGTCACGAGGTTCATTTCCAGACCGCGGTCCTCGATCTTTCGCTTGCAGACGAGAAACGCCTCGTCCGCGCGCTTGCGGTTGCGCTCGAGCGTTTTCATATCCGCCTCGGTCGCGATGCGGATCATGCGCTTGAGCGGCTGCACGACCGACTGCTCGTTCACCTCGGTGTTGCCCTGCACGCACTCGCCGTATTCCAGACCGCGCGCGGTCTCGACGATTACGCCGGTACCGGCGGTGACTTCGGTATCCTGCGGGTCAAAATAATACATTTTTCCGTTTGATTTGAAACGGACTCCGATTATGGTCGTCAAAGGTTTGTCCTCCTGTATCTGTAAAGCAGGGCAGGCGCCCTGCGGGAAAGTGCTACTGGTAGCAGATGCGGTAAACGTCGCTCGTCAGCGCGCAGGTGACAGCGGCAGAGGCCGCGTTGCGCGAGATGCGGTGGACGAGCTCGTCCGTAAAGTCGTAAAAGGCAAGCAGACGCTCGGGCGTGAGCGCAGAGGCAAGCGCCTCGGACTGCTTTGCGAGCGCGGGCTGGAGCGGCGGCTCGTGCAGACCCTCCGCGCGGAAGATCGCGTCGCGCAGCGCGGCCTGCATGACGCCCATCACGCCGATGAGCGCGCGCCGGGGCGTTTTTTCCATACCGAGCGCCGCGAGCATCATGCTGCCCTCGCGTTTCCCGGCGACGGCGGTCAGATAGGGTGCAAGCAGCCGGGTCGCCTCGTCGTCGGAGACGGCCTGCTCCTCCCCGGACGGCTCGAGCGCGAAGCGCGTGCAGCGGCTGCGCACGGTCTGCAAAAGCGCGTCCGGCTTTTCCGAGGTCAGGATGAAGAACGCAAAGTGCGGCGGCTCCTCAAGCTCCTTGAGCAGCGCGTTCTGCGCGTAGGCGTTCATATTGTGCGCATGGCGGATGACGGTCACGCGGCGCGCGCCGTCGTTCGGGATGATGGCGTTTTCCGCCTTGATGCGCCGCGCAAGATCGACCTTGAGCTCTTCCTCGCCCTCGTCGATGAGGGTAAGGTCGGGATGCACGCCGTCCTGCACCTTGCGGCAGGAAAGGCAGGCGCCGCAGGGGCGCGGCCCGTCCGCCTCGCACAGGATACCGGCGGCGAGTGCGGTCGAGAGCGTTTCCAGACTGCGGCTGTCGTCCCCCGAGAGCAGAATGGTCTGCGGCACGCGGCCGGCGAGTGCATGCCGCAGGCTCGCCTTCAGGCTGCGGTTGCCGGGGAGCGCGTCAAAGGAGATCACAGCTTTTCAAAGCGCTCGACGCCGAGCACGAATACCGTTGCGCCGCCGACATCGACCTGTACCGGCGCGGACGGGAAAAAGCCCATGCCGAGCTCTGCGGTGGTCGGGATAATCTGCTTGCGCGTGGAGGAATGCTCGCGGATGATGTCGAAGCACTCGTCCAGACGGCTCTCGTCCAGACCGACCAGAATGGTCACGTTGCCGGCCTTGAGGAAGCCGCCGGTGGTCGCGAGCTTGGTGATGGAGAAGCCGGCCTTCATCAGGCTGCTGATTACGTCCTGTGCATCATCGTAATTGATGATCGCGAGTACCATTTTCATAGAAAAATCCCCTTTCGTTCCTGCGTCCGGAGACGATGATTTCCGAAACGTGCGGAAGCACCGCGGCCGTCACTTTTCCGGCATGACAACGGTGATCCTGTCTATATCATTGTACCATCTTTCGCGGATAAGTTCAACGTGCGCCTTTGTAATTTTCTCGCCGGGCCAGAGCAGCGGCACGCCGGGCGGATAGGGCGTCACGGGACGGGCGCAGACGCGGCCCTCGGCGTCCGAGAGCGACACCTCGGCGGAGGGTGCGAACCGGGCGTCGCGCACGCTCATGACGCGCTCGGCAGGGGGGAACGGCCGCGTTTCGGTCGGCAGAGCGGTCTCCCTGCGGCGGCGCGACAGCACGCGCAGGCCGCGTCTCAGACGGTGGATCGCGCCTGCGGTGTCGCTTTCGGTGAGGATGAACACGACGTTTCGCTCGTCCGCCATCTCGCAGGCGACGCCGTGCTCGCTCCACAGCGCATCGGCGAGCGCGTGGCCGGTGATGTCGGTGCCTGCGGTGCAGACGGTCAGACGGCAGGGGTCGAGCGAGGGGAAATCCCGTTCGGTGAGCGCGGTGAAAACCGTGTGTGCACAGATGTATTCGCGCATTTCGCGGCAGACGGCGGCGGCCTTCTGGTATTTTTCGCGGCCGGGGCCTTCATTATATGCGCGTGCGAGGTCGATTGAGGCCATGATGGGGTAGGAGGGGCTGGAGGTGCCGAACAGGGCGGTGTTCTCGCGCAGGGACGCGCGGTCTGTGCCCGGTCCGGAGAGAAGCACAGCCGCCTGCCCGAGACAGGGCATGGTCTTGTGCATGGAGAGCACGGCCATATCCGCGCCCTCCTCGACCGGCGAAGGCAGGCCGACCGCCGGGAAGTGCGCGCCGTGAGCTGCGTCGACGAGCAGCAGCTTTCCGTGTGCGCGGCACAGGTCGGCGAAGGCCGGAAGGTCGCGCCGCAGGCCGTAGTAGGTGGGCGAGGTGAGCAGGACGGCGCGGATGTCGGGATGGGCGAGCAGCTGACGCTCGGCGTCCTCGACGCGCAGCGCGCCCGTAATGCCGAACGGCTCGAGCAGGGGCGCGGAGAAGAAATACGGCGTGATGTCGAG
>ERZ827440.3954-NODE-3954-length-10574-cov-3.933454_pt1 | contig 10574 bp, 8 predicted proteins | sample MGYA00519774_ERZ827440 | MGnify/ENA primary metagenome ERZ827440 (study PRJEB31778, sample SAMEA3449302) | human gut metagenome | biome: human gut; feature: human-associated habitat; material: faeces | place: United Kingdom | collected 2010/2012 ... | reverse complement strand
TAAAATCAAACAAAAAATTCAAACATTATATGATGTAGGATTAGGATATATAAAACTAGGACAACCATCTACTACATTATCAGGAGGAGAAGCTCAACGTGTTAAATTAGCTACAGAGCTATCTAAAAAAGCCACAGGAAAAACATTATATATATTAGATGAACCAACAACAGGATTACATATAGCTGATGTCCATAAATTAGTAGATATATTGCAAAGACTAGTAGATACCGGAAATAGTATAGTAGTAATAGAGCATAATTTAGACTTAATAAAAACAAGTGACTACATAATAGACTTAGGACCAGAAGGTGGAGAAGCGGGAGGAACAATAGTCGCTACCGGAACACCAGAAAAAATTGTACAAGTAGAAGAATCATATACTGGAAAATTTTTAAAACCATATTTAAAAAAGTAAAAATTGAATAGTAACATCATTAATCAAAAAATCACATACCTAGTCTTTTAAATACATTTTAGCTTAATTCCCTAAATAAAAAATTTATAATAAAATAAAAAGAGCATTTAGTGCAAAATATCCGCTTCTAAATGCTCTATATTTTATTTAACTATTCTTCTGAAGTATTTTCAGAGTTTTTATTACCATTCTTATTACCTTTTTTCTTTTTAGACATATAAAACACCTCCGTTCATACGAATATTTTGCACAAGACTTTGGAAAATATACATAATTTCTATTCAGAAGTAACAAAATAACTTGAAAAAGAATATATGTATGGTATAATTTGTAAAGCAAAAAGGACGGACAAAGTAGAAGTACAATAAAAAATCTCTAAAAATCAAACTTCAATTTTTTATCCTGTCCCAAAATTAAGGAGGAATGATTGAAAAATGAGTTATACATATATAAACAGAAAATTAGAAGAATTTAATAAATCTATTGAAAATAAAAAAATAGCTATAATAGGTATTGGAGTTAGTAATATTCCTTTAGTTGAATATTTTAGTAAGCATAATGCTAATGTTACTGTATTTGATAGAAAAACATTAGATAAATTAGATGAAAAAGCAATTGAAACTATAAAAAAATATAATATAGATTATTCATTAGGAGAAAATAATTTAAGTAAGCTTAAAGGATTTGATTATATATTCAGATCACCAAGTTGCAGACCTGATACAAAAGAGCTTGTAGAAGAAGCAAATCGCGGAGCTATTATTACATCTGAAATAGAAATGCTTATAAAATTATGTCCTGGAACAGTAGTTGGTATAACTGGTAGTGATGGAAAAACAACAACAACAAGTCTTACATATGCAATATTAAGAGAAAAAGGATATGATTGTTATCTAGGAGGAAACATTGGTATACCATTATTCACAAAATTAAATGAAATGACTCCTGAGTCTATAGTCGTATTAGAGCTTAGTAGTTTCCAATTAATGAATATGGAAGTAAGTCCTAAAATATCTGTTATTACTAATATATCTCCAAACCACTTAGATATTCATAAATCTTATCAAGAATATATAGATTGTAAAAAGAATATATTTTTACATCAATCTTCAGATGGTATACTTGTTCTTAATGCAGACAATGAAATAACAAGCAAAATGAAGTCAGAAGCTAATGGAAAAGTTATAATGTTTAGTAGTAAGCAAAAATTAGATAATGGTGTTATATATGATAACAAAACAATAAAATTCTGTGAAGATGGATTAAGAAGACATGTTATAGATGTAAAAAATGTTAAATTAAGAGGGGTTCATAACTACGAGAACATTTGTGCGGCTATTGCTGCAACCGCTTCTTTAGTAGATATAGATACACAAATAAAAGCAATTTCAGAGTTTTCAGGAGTTGAGCATAGATTAGAATATATAAGAACAATAAATGATGTTAAATGGTACAATGACTCAATAGGAACAAGTCCATCAAGAACAATAGCAGGATTGAATTCATTTGACGAAAAAATAGTCTTAATAGCAGGAGGATATGATAAACACTTAGACTATACACCTATAGCTAAGCCAATAGTAGAAAATGTATCTGCATTAGTACTAGTAGGAGCAACGACAGAAAAAATATATGAAGCAGTAACAAAAGAGCTAAAATCTCAAAATAAAGAAATGCCAATAGTAAAATGTCAAACCTTAGAAGAAACAATAAAAATAGCAAATCAACTTGCAAAACCAGGAGAAGTAGTATTATTCTCACCAGCAAGTGCAAGTTTTGATATGTTCAAAAATTTTGCAGAAAGAGGAAATATTTTCAAGCAATTAGTAAATGCAATTTAATTTTAAATAATAAATAAGTAAGAAATTAGCATTCACATAATACTAATAATTATATAAATACAGGTTAAACTAGAGATGAACTTAAAATTCATCTCTTTTTGTTTTTAGAAAATAAGACAAAGATTCTTCTTAAATTAGAAAATCACGATTTTTTATATTTAAACATATACTATGTTAGGAGGTATAGTATATGTTTAACAATGAATACGAAAATTATATGAGAAGTGTTCTTGGGTATCCGATTTCTAATGATATAAGTACATACAATTTGTATAACAATAGTAGTAATCAATCATTTGATTATAATGATGGTTCAATGTATAGTTCAAGCAATTCTTATTTTCCGTATAGATCTGATAATATAGTTTATAATGATACTAGCAAGTATGAAGAGCTATATCCGGAAATATACAAAATTTTAAAGCCTATGATTAGTAAAGTATGTGATACTCCGAGTCGTAACGATTTTTCTAGTGAGACACTAGAAATTATGGCAAATGAAATTTATACTAATATTGAACAGGATATAGATGTAGTAAATATTAATGTTAATACTTCATCTGCTAAAGAAGCGGAATATAATAAAAATGAAAATTTATCTAGAAATAGTAATATGAAAGTTACTAAATCTGATACTAAGAATGAGGAGACAAGGCAAGGTTGTTGTGGAAATCCTATGCTTAAAGATTTAATTAAAATTATGATTATTCAACAATTATTGCAAGGAAATAAACCACCTCGTCCACCAAGACCACCACATCCACCAATGCCAGGGCCAGGTCCTATGCTACCACATCCACCAAGACCTCCATATAGAGGATTGGAAAATCCTGACATATATGGCAATAATTACAGCTCTAGTCAATCATATCCATATTATAATAATTAATTTAAAATTAAAAAGATATACAAAAATTTGCTTGTATATCTTTTTTAGTATTACACAAAATAAAAATAGTAAACAAAAATGTTTATTAATTTTATGTATGGTATACAAGCAATAACAAGTACTGTTTGTCATACCGTCAAATGAAAGGAAAGTTTTTATTATGAAAGTTAAAGATTGTATGTGTGATAGTGTAGTTTGGTTAACTCCAGAAACATCTGTTTGTGATTGCGCAAAATTAATGTGTGAACAACATATAGGAAGTATTCCTGTATGTGATAAAAATCAAAATGTAGTTGGTCTTGTAACAGACAGAGATATCCTTTTAAGAACAGTAGCTTGCAACAAAGATATAAACACTACTAAATTAAGTGATATAATGACAACAAATGTTTGCTGTTGTGATGCAAACAATGATGTAAATCAAGCAACAAAATTAATGTCAGAAAATCAAGTAAGAAGAATACCTGTAGTTGACAACAACAAAATAGTTGGAATATTAACATTAGGAGACTTAGCTAAAAATGAAGATATAACAAATCAACAAGTTGTAAATACTTTTGAAAATATATGTAACTGCAACCATAAAAATGCCGAATAAAAAGCAGTAACTAAAACAGAGACGGTTCTAAAAAAATTAGGACCGTTCCAAAATTTATGTCAATGGGTTGTCAATGGGGACGGTTCTTTTTGACACACTAATAAAATTTTAAATGAATAAAAAAGTTCAAATAGAATAAAATAGTACTGGTGATATACATATGATGATTAATGTAAAAGATATAAAAAAGATAATTTATAAAATACTGATACTTGTTTTAACAATAGCTTTAATATGCTTAGGTTTTAAGTTGGCTATATTTTATATGCCGTTTTTAATAGCTTTTGTGTTGTATTTGCTGATTGAGCCGATAATAAGATTTTGTATGAATAAATTTCATTTTAAAAGAAAGACAAGCAGTTTGCTTATTTTAATACTAGTTCTATCTATTATAATTGGATTGTTAGTGTGGGGGATAGTAACTATAATTTCAGAATCGTCTAATCTTCTTAGTAATCTAAATGAATATGTGAATATAATACAAAATTTTGTTAATGAAAAGACAACAAAATTTGATTTTAGTAAAGTTCAACTTTCTCAAGAGCTAACAAGTATAATAAATAGCTCTAGTCATGACTTAATAAGTCATATTTCAGAAATCGTCAAGAACTTTCTTACAGGAGTTTTAACAAAACTTACATCATTACCTACAATAGGCTTTTATATTGTAATAACAATAATGTCATTATATTTTATAAGTACAGATAAAATATATATGATAGACCAATTAGAACATCATTTACCACGAACTTGGGTGAGGTCAATAGCAACTCATGTAAATGGAATAGCTAAATCATTAGGAGGATATTTAAAAGCTCAAGCAATATTAATACTAGTATCATTCATTATCTCTTTAATAGGATTATATATATACAGTTGGGTAGGCTTTAATATAAAGTATCCGCTTCTAGCAGCATTAGGAATAGGATTTATAGATGCATTACCTATATTAGGCTCAGGAACAGTAATGGTACCTTGGGCAATAATATCAGCTTGTAAAGGAGACCTTACATTAGGAATAGCAATATTAGTATTATGGTTAATAATGTCTGTTATAAGACAAATAATAGAGCCCAAAATAGTTAGTGGACAATTAGGAGTCCACCCAATATTTACACTAGTAGCAATGTACACTGGATTCAAATTTTGCGGAGTATTAGGATTATTTGTAGGTCCTATTATACTAATAGTATTAAAAAATATTTTTGAAAACAGAATAGATAAAGGTTTAGTAAAATCAATAATTGAATAAAATAGAAGCGAAAAAGGTATTGACATATTTAAATAAAAATGGTAAACTATAATAGTTCGCAATTCGAAACCACACAAAGTGGGACTCAAAGTTGTACTTTCAGCATTGAGTTAAAAAGACAGGAGGATATATGTCGAAACATAAACCACAAACAAAAAAAGAAGAAAAAAAGGTCCGGACAAAAAAAAGATGGTCAGAAGCGGATCATCTCCATACTTTGTATGATCACCACAAAGCTATGGGCAATACGGAAGAAGCCAGAGAGATTCTGGCAAAGTTGATTAAAATGGAAGAGGATCATGTTATGAATTAAGTAAGATTGCTAATATCTATCAACTGAGGGAAAGCGTAGTGTTTTAACGAATACTGCGCTTTCTTTTTTATTAAAAAAATTTTTTAAAGCTCTTCAGTTGAAATATAATTATTATCAGGAGGGAATACATATGGATCTGATGGGCAGTTAGTCGAGTTTATTTTAGTTATTTTTACTACAGGTAGTTCTGAATGATAATATCCTTTTGTTATAGTTCCTTCTATTTCTATCCAAGTACCATCTTCATATTTTGAAGCCGCTTCTGATTCACACAAAAAGCCTACAACTACAGTTTGAGCCTGATTATCTGATAGCTTTGATATAATCATTTCTCTTCCTAATACAAATTGTTTTTCATTAAAGTCATATAATCGATATACAAATCCAGTAAATCGAATTTTTTTTCCTACATATGTATTTATATTTTCATGGCAAGTTTTCAAAATATTTGTATAATTATTAGCTGAAATTTCAGTAATATCTGAAGCTTTTATATCATCATTCACAAAATTTTCTTTAGAGCTATTAGCCAATGTATAAATTCCAAATATTATAGAAAGAATAACAATAACAGCTAAAAACCATATAATTATTTTTAGTAATTTTGATTTATTTAGACTAAAATTACAAATAAACATATATTATGTACCTCTTTCAAATTAATTTTTAATAAATTTTATGTTTTATATAAAAAAAATATGATTTTTGTTGCGTAAAAATATTTTTAGTGATATAGTACAGAAAGATAAAAACTTAATACACACAAGACAGAAAAGGAGAAAAAGTAATGGGTATAATCAAAAAATTATTTAATTATAGTGAAAAAGAAGTAAAAAGAGTTATGCCATTGGTAGAAAAAATAAATGGTTTAGAAAGCTCTATGAAAGAATTGACAGATGCAGAATTACAAAATAAGACAACAGAATTTAAAGAAAGATTAAGTAATGGAGAAACTCTAGATGATTTATTACCAGAAGCTTTTGCTGTTGTAAGAGAAGCTGCTGTTAGAGTTTTAGGTATGAGACCTTTTGATGTACAATTAATAGGTGGTATCATACTTCATCAAGGTAGAATCGCCGAAATGAAAACTGGTGAAGGAAAAACATTAGTTGCAACATTACCAGCATATTTAAATGCTTTAACAGGTGAGGGTGTTCATGTAATTACAGTTAATGATTACTTAGCTAAATATCAAGGAGAAATGATGGGAAACCTATATAAATTCCTTGGAATGACAGTTGGTATAATTGTAAATGAAATGAAACCAAATGAAAAGAAAGAAGCATACGCGTGTGACATAACATACGGAACAAATAATGAATATGGATTTGATTATCTAAGAGATAACATGGTTATATACAAAGACCAATTAGTTCAAAGAAAACTAAAATATGCTATTGTCGATGAAATCGATAGTATTTTAATAGATGAGGCTCGTACACCACTTATTATATCTGGTAGAGCAAATAAATCTTCAAACTTGTATTCTAAAGCAGATTCTTTTGTTAGAAAATTAACACCAAAAGTTATAGTAGAAGAAGATGTTAAAAATGTTGAACAAGCAGAAGATAATGAAAAATATGATTATATAGTAGATTTAAAGGCAAAATCAGCATCACTTACACAAAAAGGTATAAAAAAGGCTGAGCAATTCTTTGGTTTAGAAAACTTTAATGATTTAGAAAATTCAACACTTGTACACCATGTTAATCAAGCATTACGTGCCCATGGAGTAATGAAAAAAGACATAGATTATATCGTAAAAGATGGAGAAGTATTAATAGTTGATGAATTTACAGGACGTATTATGTATGGAAGAAGATACAATAATGGATTACATCAAGCAATTGAAGCAAAAGAAAGAGTTAAGATTGCTGATGAGTCAAAAACATTAGCGACAATTACATTCCAAAATTATTTCAGAATGTATGATAAATTATCAGGTATGACAGGTACTGCAATGACAGAAGCACAGGAATTTGAAGAAATATATAATTTAGATGTTGTTGAAATACCAACCAATAAACCTATGATAAGAAAAGATGAAAATGATGTTATATACAAAAACGAAAATGCTAAATTTAAAGCAGTAGTAGAAAGTATAAAACAAAGTCATGAAAAAGGACAACCAGTCTTAATAGGTACTGTATCAATTGAAAAATCTGAAAAATTAAGTAAATTATTACAAAAAGAAGGAATTGAACACGAAGTATTAAATGCAAAATATCATGAACAAGAAGCTGCAATAGTTGCACAAGCTGGTAAATATGGTGCAGTTACAATAGCAACAAACATGGCAGGACGTGGTACAGATATTATGCTTGGAGGAAATAGTGAATTCTTAGCTAAAGAAGAAATGAGAAGAAATAAAGTACCAGAGCCAATGATTGAAGAAGCAGATACTTATTATGAAACAGATGATCAAGATATATTAAGAGCAAGAGAACAATTTAACAAATTAGTATCAAAATATGATGAACAAATAAAAGAAGAAAAAGAAAAAGTAATTGCAGCAGGTGGATTAAAAATAATAGGAACAGAAAGACATGAATCTAGAAGAATTGATAACCAATTGCGTGGACGTTCAGGACGTCAAGGAGATGTTGGTGAATCTAAATTTTACATTGGACTAGATGATGACTTAATGAAAATATTTGCTGGAGATACAATTACAAAAGTATACAATACTTTAGGTGCAGATGAAAATATGCCAATAGAATCAAGAATATTAACAAGAGCAGTAGAATCAGCACAAAAGAAAGTTGAAGGAAGAAACTTCAGTATACGTAAAAATGTATTAAAATATGATGATGTTATGAATGTACAAAGAGAAATTGTTTACAGAGAAAGAAGACAAGTGCTAGATGGTGAAAATGTAAGTGATAGTATTAAAAATATGATAACATCAGTTGCAGATGAAACTGTAAACATGTATATAGATAATGATAAAAACTCTGTAAATGTTGAAAGCCTTGATACAGAAATAAAAAATACATTTGCTATAGAAATGTTAGATTATATTAAAGAAAATGAAGAAGAACCAGAAAAAATATCTGAACAATTACAAAAATTAGCTTTAGACAAATACCAAGAAAAAGAAGAAGAAATAGGTAGCGAAGATTTAAGAGAATTAGAAAGAGTTGTATTATTAAAAGTTGTTGACGAAAAATGGATGGATCACATAGATAATATGGACGAATTAAAAAATGGTATAGGACTTAGAGCTTATGGTCAACAAGACCCTGTTGTTAAGTATAGAACTGAAGGTGGGGATATGTTTGATGAGATGAATGCGGATATTAAATCTGATGTAACAAAAATTATGATGAACATTAGAAAACAAGGTGAGTTAAAAAGACATGAAACAGTTAGAATTACTAAACAAGCTCAAGAGGCTCTAAATAGTGTGGATAATGGACAAACTATGGCAAATTCTGGAGTTGATAGAACTGTAAGAAATGAAGAACCAAAAATTGGTAGAAATGATCCATGTCCATGCCGGAAGTGGTAAGAAATATAAAAACTGCTGTGGTAAAAACCAGTAATATCAAGGGTTATAATCCACAAACTAATATATTAAATATAGTAAAAATAGAATTTTGACATCCATTTGACATTGAAAAATAAAATTTTGGATGTCAAAGATGATTATAGTTAAAGAGTTAAACATTTTGTATATGGTTAGCTCTTTTTATTATATTAATATTATGAAAAATTTTTTTGGAAATTGATGCCATAAATAAATATTGCATTGTATTTATTATATTGTTATAATAAAAAAGCAAACTTAATAAATAAAATATATATTACTAAGGAGGAGTAAATATGAATTTAGAAACAAAGAAAATTGAAAATTTAGAAGGGTTTAAAAATATGAGAATTGTAGATAATTTCTATCAAACATCAAGTTTTTTTCCAATGCCAACAATAGAAATATCAACAATTGATGAAAACGGTTTTACAAATATTGGTTCATACTCATTATGCTTTCCATATTATATAGCTGGTAAAGAATATTATGCTATGATACTAGAATGTAGAAACAGTTCAAATACATGTAAAAATTTATTAAAAACAGGAAAGTGTGCTTTAAACTTTTTACAAGATGATAGAAAATATTTTAAAGAAGCAGTAAGACTAGGATTTCCAGGAGAAACTCCAGAAGAAAAAATGAAAGATTGTTTATATACTTTAGTAGATGGAAAAAGAGCAAGAGAAAATCCAAACGAAAAATATCCTAAAGTTGTAAAAGAAGCATACCAAGTATTTGAATGTACTTGGGTAAAAGAATTAGATGGAGCCGAAAATGATAAAGTTCAAGAAGAATACAAAGGATCATACCATAATTTTAATGGAATCACATCTGAATTTGGAGCACATTTTATTTTGAAAATTGATAATATTTTAATGAAGGAAAAATATTATAATACTATAATAAATGGAGTTAGCGCAGTAGGTTACCCAAGAGTTCCAGTTGATTATGGGTATAGAGACTCCAAAAATTTCTGGTATACAAAATTTAGAAGACCTATAGCAATGCCAATTCCTAAAAATAAAGGTGTTGATATTGATTCTGTAAAATTTGAATACTGTGTTAAAAGGATGTGTTAAATGGGCAAAGGAAAATAATGTAACTCTTATAACCCCAAAAGAAATGCAAATTATAAATGATAAAAGGTCAAAGGAGAAAAATAAATAAAATTGTGTGTATTAATATTGACAAACAATTATTAATATGATAATCTTGACAAGAAAATAAATTTTAGGGGGATTTAAAATGAAAAACAAAAATCTAATTATAGGCATAATTGTAGCTGTTGTTGTAGCTATAGTGGTTGCTGCAGCAATAATATTTACAAACAATAATAATAAGCAAACATCTTCAACAAATGGAGAAAGTAAAGCAAGTGAGTCTAACGTAGCACAAGGAAAAGAAATTGACAATAATGAAAATTATTTTGTAATTATTAATGGAGAAAAATTTAAAGCAGGAGATAAATTTTCTAAATTATCAAAAGTCAATTTAAAACAAGACTCAAGAGTAACAAGTAAAGAAGTTGGAAAAAATACATATATGATAGGTGCAGGTTCTATATATAATGAAAATAAAAAAGTTGTATGTAATATGACACCTTATAATTCAACTGATTCTAAAGTGACTGTTGCTGATTCAGAAATAGGTGGAATAAAAATAGGTGAATATGAATATGGAAAAATACCAGACTATGTATTATCTTTAAATGTTGAATTTTGTAAAGGATTA
>ERZ827440.3953-NODE-3953-length-10577-cov-4.177248_pt1 | contig 10577 bp, 6 predicted proteins | sample MGYA00519774_ERZ827440 | MGnify/ENA primary metagenome ERZ827440 (study PRJEB31778, sample SAMEA3449302) | human gut metagenome | biome: human gut; feature: human-associated habitat; material: faeces | place: United Kingdom | collected 2010/2012 ... | reverse complement strand
GGCCGCCGATGCCGAGCGCGAGGTCGAGGCCGATCGAGCCGGTCGGGATATGCTCGACCGTCATGCCGGTGTTTTCGCCCAGACGCATGACCGAGCCCTTGCCGAACTGCTTTTCGATCTGGCTGAGCGCTGCGGCGAGCGCCTTCTTTTTGTCCGCTGCCGGTGCGACCGGCTCAAGCTGCTTTTTCGTAGCCATAAATTAGCCTCCTCTATGGTTAAACAGGGGCGCGCACCCCTCTCGGTTTTCGATAAGACCATTATAGCAGGATGCCGAACGGAACGCAAGAAAAAATCGAACATTTGTCCGATAAAATAAAATGGTAAAAATTACACTCCCTCTGGTGAGGGAGTGTAGAGAGGTTATTTTGTCAGATCGTCGTCCTCGCGCGGTGAGCGGCCGATGACGATACGCGGCACGCCGGCGTCATCTTTTTCGATGCAGACGTCGGAGAAACCGTACTTTTGCAGGATCTCAGCGACCGCATCGGCCTGCTTCCAGCCGCATTCGAACAGAAGAATGCCGCCGTGGGCGAGGGTATCGCCCCAGTTTTCGCAGATGGCGCGGTAGAAGTCCAGACCGTCCACGCCGCCGTACAGCGCCTCGTGCGGCTCGAAATCCGCGACGCTGTGGTCGAGCTGCGCCATTTCGCTGCGCGTGATGTAGGGCGGATTGGAAACGATGATGTCGAACGGGCCGACGCCGCCCGGGGGCGGCATGGTCGCGTCCGCCTTCATGGCGAGCAGACGGCCGCTCACGCCGAGCCGGTGTGCGTTCTCGCGCGTCAGGCGCAGCGCGCCGTCCGACAGGTCGACCGCGAGCACGCGCGCGTCCTCGACCTCGTGCGCCGCCGCGATGCCGATGCAGCCGGAGCCGCAGCACAGGTCGAGGATACGCGGGGAAATGCGCGGCTTCGCCTGCTGGATGGTCAGCTCGCACAGCTTTTCCGTGTCCGCGCGCGGGATGAGCACGGACTTGTCCACGCGGAAGGTCAGTCCGTAAAAATCCCATTCGCCGAGGATGTAGGCGAGCGGCTCGCCGCCGAGCACACGGTCGCACAGGATGTTCGCGTAGTCCACCGTCGCGTTGTCCAGATAGGAATGCGCCCAGGCGGCGGTATGGGCGCGGTCGGCATGACACGCCACGGCCGTCAGCTCGCGCGCGGTCATCGAGGGCTGCGGGTCGCCGCCGTCGCGCAGCCGATGAAACAGCTGAAGATATACGTCATTGATCGTCTTTGCCACAGGAGCACCCCCGAAAACCAGTTTTTCTTTCTGCAGGAGCAGGAGCCGATGACTTTTACTGCTCTTTGAGCCATTATTATAGCAGACTTCACAGCTATTCTCAAGGCAGGAAGAGCCGTGTTTTCAAAAAACGACAAAATCCGCAGGGGGAAGACCGTGTTTTTCTTGACAGTTTGACGAACAGGCTTTACAATTAGATGTATAATAATACTCATATGATATGGCACTGCGCCGGAGGCGTCCGGTGCGGCGCCTACGGGCTGCACAGTGCCAGCGTGCAGCTTTTTTCAGGGGGCATTATTGCAGCGTGTCCGCATAGGTTGATACTGCGGTGCACGCTCGTTTCGGTGTCCGGAGACACCACACGCATTTTCTCGACAGCACCGGTCCGCTGTGGTCGGCATTTTTGCTGAACAATATAAGCTTGCGCTTCCCGTTCCCCCGGTACAGCCGATACCGTGTGGGAGAGAGCGTATTTTATATAAATTTATCAAAAACGTCGCTGCGACAGGCAGGAGCTGTCCTATCTTATCAACAGGAGGACACACCTTAACATGACCGAAATCATCATACCGATCATCACCGGTATCGTATGTCTCGCTGTGGGCGTTGTCATTGGTTTTCTTTATCGCAAGAGCGTTGCCGAAAAAGCGATCGGCGATGCTGAAACCGAGGCGACCCGCATCATCAACGAGGCGATCAAGGCCGGTGAGACCAAAAAGCGCGAGTCCGTGCTCGAGGCGAAGGACGAGATCCATCGTCAGCGCGTCGAGGCAGACCGCGAGCTGAAGGAGCGCCGCAACGAGACGCAGCAGCTCGAGCGCCGTCTCATTCAGCGCGAGGAAGCGCTCGACAAGAAGAGCGACACCCTCGACCGCAAGAACGAAGAGCTGAGCCGTCATCTGGAATCCGTACAGAAAAAGGAGAACGAGCTCCAGCGCATCAAGGACGAGCAGGTAGAAAAGCTCGAACAGATCGCGAGCATGACGCGCGACGAAGCACGCGAAATGCTCGTCAACTCGATCGAGGCCGAGGCGCAGCATGACGCTGCCGTCAAGGTCCGCGAGATCAACCAGCGGCTCAAGGATGAGAGCGAGCAGACCGCCCGCGAGATCATCTCCACTGCCATCCAGCGCTGCGCGGCAGACCACGTTTCCGAGGCGACCGTCTCGGTCGTTCCGCTGCCCAATGATGAGATGAAGGGCCGCATCATCGGCCGCGAGGGCCGCAATATCCGCACGCTCGAGACGCTGACCGGCGTAGACCTCATCATCGACGACACGCCTGAGGCGATCACCCTGTCCTCGTTCGACCCGGTACGCCGCGAGATCGCGCGTCTGGCGCTCGAAAAGCTGATCGTGGACGGACGCATCCATCCGGCACGCATCGAGGAAATGGTCGAAAAGTCCCGCCGCGAGGTCGAGCAGATCATCAAGAGCGAGGGCGAACGCGCTACCTTCGAGACCGGCATCCACGGCATCCACCCCGAGTTGATCAAGATCCTCGGCCGTCTGCGCTACCGCACGAGCTACGGCCAGAATGTCCTTCAGCACTCCATCGAGGTCGCGCACATCGCCGGCATGATGGCGAGCGAGCTGGGTCTCGACCCGGTTCAGGCGCGCCGCGCAGGCCTGCTGCATGACATCGGCAAGGCGATCGACCACGAGGTCGAGGGCAGCCATGTCCAGATCGGCGTAGACCTTGCCAAGAAGTACAAGGAATCCCCGGCGATCGTTCACGCCATCGAGGCGCATCACGGCGACGTCGAGGCAAAGACCGTTGTTGCCTGCCTGGTTCAGGCGGCCGACGCGATCTCCGCCGCCCGTCCGGGCGCACGCCGCGAGAACGTCGAGAACTACATCAAGCGTCTGGAAAAGCTGGAAAGCATCGCAAACGAAACGCCGGGCGTTTCGAGCTCGTATGCGATCCAGGCAGGCCGCGAGATCCGCATCATCGTCAACCCGGACAAGGTATCCGACGATGCAATGGTTCTGCTCGCGCGCGACATCGCCAAGAAGATCGAGAACGAGCTGGATTACCCCGGCCAGATCAAGGTCAACATGGTCCGCGAGACCCGCGCCATCGACTACGCAAAGTAAGATCTTATCCCCTCGTCTATGACGAGGGGATTTTTTCGGTCGAAAAGAGGGGATTTCGAGGAGATTTCAACCGTTCACAAAAAATTTATTTGTTTATCCTTTATAATGTGGTATAATAAACCCGTATGAACGAATGGGGCAGCTATGCCCTTTTGAAAGGCTGATACAAGTAATGGCAAACTTTTTTACCAAGATCTTCGGCACGCATTCCTCGCATGAGCTGAAGAAGATCTACCCCATTGCGGATAAGGTCGAAGCGCTGGAGGAGCAGTTCAAGAAGCTCTCCGATGAGGAGCTGCGCGCAAAGACCGATGAATTTAAGAAACGCTATCAGGACGGCGAGACGCTCGACCAGCTGCTGCCCGAGGCTTTTGCGACCTGCCGCGAGGCTTCGTGGCGCGTGCTCGGCATGCGTCACTACCGCGTCCAGATCATCGGCGGCATCGTCCTGCATCAGGGCCGTATCGCGGAGATGAAGACCGGCGAGGGCAAGACCCTCATGGCGACGCTGCCGGCCTATCTGAACGCGCTGACCGGCAAGGGCGTCCATATCGTAACCGTCAACGACTACCTCGCAAAGCGCGACAGCGAGTGGATGGGCAAGGTCTACCGCTTCCTCGGTCTGAACGTCGGTCTGGTCATCCATGAGGTTCCGCCGCAGGCGCGCAAGGCGATGTACGCTGCGGACATCACCTATGGCACGAACAACGAGTTCGGCTTCGACTATCTGCGCGACAACATGGCGATCTACAAGCAGGCGATGGTGCAGCGCGGCCATGCGTTCGCAATCGTCGACGAGGTCGACTCCATTCTGATCGACGAGGCGCGCACGCCGCTGATCATTTCCGGTCAGGGCGAGAAGTCCTCGCAGATGTACGAGATCGCGGACCGCTTCGCCGTCGGCCTCAAGTGCCTGCGTGTCAAGGAGGTTGACGCGAAGGAGGAGCAGGACGACATCGAGGCGGATTACATCGTCGACGAGAAGGCAAAGACCGCGACCCTTACGCCGCACGGTCAGAAGCGCGCCGAGGCGTACTTCAAGGTCGAGAACCTGTCCGACCCGGAGAACACCACGCTCCAGCACTATATCAATCAGGCCATCAAGGCGCGCGGCGTCATGCAGCGCGATGTGGACTATGTTGTCCGTGACGGCCAGATCATCATTGTCGATGAGTTCACCGGCCGTCTGATGTTCGGCCGCCGGTACTCCGAGGGCCTGCACCAGGCCATTGAGGCCAAGGAGGGCGTCACCGTGGCCCGGGAGTCCAAGACCCTGGCCACCATCACCTTCCAGAACTACTTCCGCCTGTACGGCAAGCTCTCCGGCATGACCGGCACCGCCATGACCGAGGAGGAGGAGTTCGGCACCATCTACTCCCTGGATATCGTGGAGATCCCCACCAACAAGCCGGTGCAGCGCGTGGATCACCCCGACGTGGTTTACAAGACCGAGGCGGGCAAGTTCCGCGCCATTGTCAACCAGATTGAGGAGTGCCACAAGAAGGGCCAGCCCGTGCTGGTGGGCACCATCTCCATCGAGAAGTCGGAGGAGCTCTCCGCCATGCTCAAGAAGCGGGGCATCAGGCACAACGTGCTCAACGCCAAGTTCCACGAGAAGGAGGCCGAGATCGTCGCCCAAGCCGGCAAGCTGGGCGCGGTCACCGTGGCCACCAACATGGCCGGCCGCGGCACCGATATCATGCTGGGCGGCAACGCCGAGTACCTGGCCAAGGCCGAGCTGCGCAAGGCCGGGCTCTCCGACGAGCTGATCGCCGAGTCCACCGGCTACGCCGACACCGACAACGAGGAGATCCTCAACGCCCGGAAGATGTTCGCCGAGGCGGAGGCCAAATACAAGGACGAGATCAAGGCGGAGGCCGACCAGGTGCGGGCCGCGGGCGGCCTGTTCATCCTGGGCACCGAGCGCCACGAGTCCCGCCGCATTGACAACCAGCTCCGCGGCCGTGCCGGCCGTCAGGGCGACCCGGGCGAGAGCCGCTTCTACCTGTCCCTGGAGGACGACATCATGCGCCTGTTCGGCTCCGAGCGGGTCATGGGCATGATGGAGAAGCTGGGCGTGGACGAGGACACCCCCATCGACGCGAAGATCCTCTCCAACGCCATTGAGAACGCCCAGAAGCAGGTGGAGTCCCGCAACTTCCAGACCCGCAAGACCGTGCTGGAGTACGACGACGTGATGAACACCCAGCGTAAGGTCATCTACGAGCAGCGCCGCAAGGTGCTGGACGGGGAGAACCTGAAGGAGTCCGTTCAGGCCATGCTCTCCACCGTGATTTCCACCGAGGTGCAGGCCCACATGGGCGAGCTCAAGCACATGGACGCCGAGAACTGGCGGGAGGTGTGCGCCCAGTTCCGCGGTCTGTTCCTGCGGCCCGACGAGTTCAAGTTTACCGACGAGGAGCTCCAGCAGTACGACGCCCAGGCCCTCACCGACCTGCTCCAGGAGCGGGCCAGCGACATCTATGCCCGCAAGGAGGCCGAGCTGGGCGAGCCCCTCATGCGCGAGCTGGAGCGGGTGATGATGCTCCGGGTGGTGGACGAGTACTGGATGGACAACATCGACGCCATGCAGGAGCTGCGCCAGGGCATTGGCCTGCGGGCTTACGGCCAGAACGACCCGGTGGTGGCCTATAAAAAGGAAGGCTACGAGATGTTTGAGAGCATGATCGCCGCCATCCAGGCCGAGACCATCCGCCGTATCTTCCTGGCCCGGGTCCAGGTGGGCGCCACCACCGTCAAGCGGGAGCGGGTGGCCAAGGTCACAGGCGAGAGCGCGGGCAGCGACGGCACCGTTAAGAAGCAGCCCGTCAAGAAGGGCCAGAAGGTGGGCCGCAACGACCCCTGCCCCTGTGGCAGCGGCAAGAAGTACAAGAAGTGCTGCGGCATGCACGAGGACGAGTAAAAGCAGTCTAGGGGGTATCCAAAAGCGGAATGTGGCTTCGCTGGCGTTTGACTGGAAGCGCCTCCGGCCCCTAGATACAAAACCGCCGTGCCGCTTTGCGGCACAGCGGTTTTGATACCCCCGGCTTCGTGCCCGCAGCGCGGGGCGAGGTGTTTTTCGAAACGCGAGTTTCCGGAAAAACCGATTTCGATTTCCAGATGGAGGAAATCCATGAATATCATCGAGCACAACAAAAATGGCCTGGTGTATCTCACCGCCGACGGCTTTGAGGCCGCCGGCGGTGTGGCACACGGCTTCTCCACCCGCCTGGGCGGGGTATCGGAGGGGATCTACGCCACCCTCAACCTGGGCATGAACCGGGGCGACGCTCCCGACCGGGTACGGGAGAACTACCGCCGCTTCTGCGCCGCCATTGGGGCGGACATGGGGAACATTGTCTGCGCCAGCCAGGTTCACGGCGACACGGTGCGCACCGTCACCGCGGCGGATCTGGGCATCGGCCTGGACGAGCCGGAGCCCTGGCAGGCGGATGGCCTTGTCACCGACATCCCCGGTGTGACGCTGGCGGTCTACTCCGCCGACTGCCTGCCCATCCTGCTCTATGACCCGGTGCGCCGGGTGGTGGGGGCGGTCCACGCCGGCTGGCGGGGCACCGCCCTGGGCATCGCCGCCAAGGCGGTGGAGCGCATGGTGGACTGCTACGGCTGCGACCGGCTGGACATCCTGGCCGCCGTCGGCCCCGGCATCTCCAAGTGCTGCTTCGAGACCCACGAGGACGTGCCCAACGCCATGACTGAGGCCATGGGGGCCGCCGCCCTGTCCTCCATCGAGGTGCTGCCCACCGGCAAGTTCCACGTGGATCTCAAGGGCCTCAACGCCAAGCGGCTGGAGAGCGCCGGGCTGGCCCCCGAACACATCGCTGTCTCCGCCGACTGTACCTGCTGCCTGCCGGAGAAGTACTGGTCCCACCGTTACACCCACGGGGAGCGGGGGAGCCAGGCGGCGATGATCGCAATCGTCTAGGGGGCATCCAATGGCGTCTGAGGAGACTCCGTCTGGACTTCATCGGAAGCGCCACCGGCGCTTCCGACCCCTAGATACGAGCCTGCGTGCCGGCGAAAACGCCGGCGACTTGGCTCGATACCCCCGGTTTCGCGCCCCGTGGCGCGGGTCGGGGTGTCTTTCCGGAAAATGAATTCCCGGAAAGACTGATTTTCAATTTCGTTTCCCCGCAGGGCGGGGAAAACGCTGTGAGATAAGCAGCTATAAAATATGGATGCTCCATTGCCGTTGTACGCCAATCCAAAATTCCCTCGGAGAGCGGAGGGGGTATCGCGCCGCAGGCGCGTATCTAGGGGGAACTGGTTCCCTCTGGAAGGCGCGTATCCTGCCGCGCAGCGGCAGAGATTTTCCGCAGAAAATCGACGCGCCTTTAGGAAGGAGGCCGAGCCGTTTGCGAAACATTCTAGCCGCCCTGCTGACGGCGGCCCTGTGCCTGGGTTTGGCCGCCTGCGGGCCGGCGCCGGAGCCGGAGCCCACACCCACCCCCACGCCCAGCGTCTCCCCCTCTCCAGAGGCGGCCGAGTTCGCCCTGGCCTGCTACCCAGAGGCCGGGTTCCACCCCATCACCGGCTCCAACCGCACCAACCTGGCCCTGGGGGGCCTGCTGTATGAGGGGCTGTTTGCCCTGGACGGGCAGTTTCAGCCCCAGGAGGCGCTCTGCGCCTCCGCCTCCGTGTCGGCCGACGGCCTCCAGTGGTCCTTTATCCCCCGCAGCGGGGTGACCTTCTCCGACGGCAGCCCCCTGACGGCCGCGGAGATCGCGGCCTCCCTCAACCTGGCCCGCATCAGCCCCCTCTACTCCGCCCGCTTCGCCGGCGTGACGGACATCGCCGCCGCCAACGGCATGGTGACCGTCACCCTGAGCCGCGCCAACGGTGCTCTGCCCGCCCTGCTGGACATCCCCATCGTCAAGGAGACGGGAGGCGTCCCCCTGGGCACGGGGCCCTACGTGCTCGCCGGCACGGGGGAGAACCTCGCGCTGGAAGCCCGCTCCGGCTGGTGGCAAGGCAAGGCCCTGCCCCGGGACACCATTCCCCTGCGAGCCATTCAGGAGGCGGACGATCTGATCCATGCCTTTGATACCCGGGACATTGCCCTGGTCTCCACCGACCTGACGGGCACCAATGCCCTGGGTTTTTCTGGTTCCTTTGCTGCGGTGGACTACCCCACCAGCACCATGCTGTACGTTGGCTTCAACACGGCCGACGGCCCCTGCCGGAGCGCCCAGGTGCGGCAGGCCCTGCTGCGGGGCTTTGACCGGGCCGCCGTATCCACCGCCCAGTTCTCCCGCCACGCCCAGCCCGCCGCCCTTCCTGTCTCCCCCGCCAGCCCCCTCTACGACGAGGCGCTGGCCCAGACGCTGGACTACGCCCCCCAGGCCATGGAGCCGCTCCTCACCGCTGCCGGCTACACCAGAGCCGACGGGGTATGGCAGAAGGAGGGGCGACCGCTGGCGCTCACCTTTGTGGCCCCAAACAACAACGCCGACCGGCTGGCCGCGGCGGAGACGCTGGCCGCCAACCTGACCGACGCCGGCCTGGAGGTGGAGCTGCGGGCCCTGGCCTGGGACGATTACCTTCAGGCCCTGACGGCGGGGGAGTTCGACCTGTACCTGGGGGAGGTGCGGCTCACCGCCGACTTTGATCTCACCGCCTTCCTGACCCCCGGCGGCGCCCTCAACTACGGCAAGTACAGCGACGCCGGGGCGCTGAACCGCCTCAGCGCCTTCCGCGCCGCCGTGGAACAGTGGCGGACGGAGCCGGCCCGGCAGCTCTATGAATATCTGGCCGGGCAGCCCCCCTTCGCGGTCATCTGCTTCAAGAACTGGTCCGTTTTGACCCAGTGGAGCCGGATCGACGGGCTGACGCCCACCCAGCAAAACATATTCCATCAATTTTCCGACTGGAAGATCACATAAGGGAGAGAAAGAGAGTATGGGGAACGTATTTCGCTGTTATGTGGAGAAGAAGCCCGGCTTTGCCGTGGAGGCGGAGCATCTGTTTGGAGAGCTGCGCCACACCCTGGGCCTGACGGGGCTGACCGGCGTGCGGGTGCTGCGCCGCTACGACGTGGAGGGGGTGGACGCGGCGGTCTATGCCGCCGCCCGCACCACCGTGCTCTCCGAGCCGCAGGTGGACGCCCTGTGGGATGAGGTCATGCCCGCCCCGGAGGGGGAGCACACCCTGCTCGCGGTGGAGGCCCTGCCCGGCCAGTACGACCAGCGGGCCGACTCCTGCGCCCAGTGCATCCAGATGATGCACGGCGGGGAGCGCCCCACCGTCCGCGCCGCCACCGTCTACGTGCTGGAGGGGGCCCTCACCGCCCAGGAGGCGGCCAAGGCCCGCGGCTACCTCATCAACCCGGTGGAGAGCCGGGAGGCGGCGCTGGACAAGCCCGCCACCCTCCGCCAGGACTACCCCGTTCCCGCCGCCGTGCCCGTGCTGGATGGCTTCACCGCCTTGGACCGCGCGGGTCTGGAGGGCGTGCTGGCCCAGTACGCCCTGGCCATGGATCTGGCCGATCTCGCCTTCCTCCAGGCCTACTTCCGGGACGAGGAGGGCCGCGATCCCACCCTCACCGAGGTGCGGGTGGTGGACACCTACTGGTCGGATCACTGCCGCCACACCACCTTCTCCACCCATCTGGACCGGGTGACGGCGGAGGACCCCGCCGCCGCCCAGGTGAGCCTGATCATGGGCGTGGCCCACGACGGCTGGCAGGACAATCTGCGCCTGGCCATCGCCGTTCAGGAGAAGCTGGAAAGCCAGTCCCCCACCCTGATGCGGCCCATCACCCTGCTGAACTACCGCTATAACCAGTTTGCCGCCCCGGGCAGCCTGCTGGTGGAGGTGGGGGCCGCCGGGAACTCGCTGGACGAGGCCCTCCGGGCCGCCCGGCTGTTTGCCAAAGGCTTCGCCGAAACCATCCTGGGGCGATAAGAAAATACCGTCTGTAGTTTTCTTCCGGAAAAATACAGACGGTATTTATTATTCCTCCGTGTGGCGGTTCTTTTTGGCCAGCTCCGCGATCTCGCCGAACTTCCCGGTGACATAGCTGTAGCTTTTCCGGCCATGGGGCAGCAGACAGCCGCTGCAATCCTTGATGCCGTCGCCGATATACCGGAAATTGCCGCCGCACCGGTCCCCTAAGGCGTACAGGGGACAGTAGCAGAACAGGCAGTTGAAGTCCTCCGGATGGGCGGTCTCATGGCAGGGGAAAAACTCGCAGGCCGTGTGCTGGAAGAAGTAGTA
>ERZ827440.3951-NODE-3951-length-10594-cov-46.065471_pt1 | contig 10594 bp, 8 predicted proteins | sample MGYA00519774_ERZ827440 | MGnify/ENA primary metagenome ERZ827440 (study PRJEB31778, sample SAMEA3449302) | human gut metagenome | biome: human gut; feature: human-associated habitat; material: faeces | place: United Kingdom | collected 2010/2012 ... | reverse complement strand
TGGGTGGGGCACTTTTTAAATGTTGTTCCGGGTCCCTTTTCAAGTGTTAGCTACAGTTGCAATTCTTTAGTCAATTCCCTCTCTGCTTTGGAAATATGGGCTGTACTGTTTGAGCTAGTGAAAATCAAAAAAGATTGTAGTACAGCATCTCATCCAAAGAGGGTGATTGAAGGGGCTTTATGCCACATTCAATTTATATGGAATTATAAAAAAGAGGCACGAGGAAATTATAAAGGTACTTCTTGATTTCTCACCACAAGTCATAAATTTTATTTTCATCGTTTTCAACTAAAAAAAGAAGAACTGATATTCTCCACGAAAATAGTAATAAAATTAGCTCTTGAAAGAAAAAAATACAACGATATAATCTTAATTTTAATATGATCTATAAAATGAAGCATAAGCCATTATATCATTATAAACAAGAAATACTTAATACACATTTCAATGATAAAGAATTTGCTAGACTTATGTTTAGCTTAAAGAATACAGTAGATTCCGCTACCGTATTTGCTATATATAATGATATGCATTCTTTTAGTACTGTCTACGATAAGTATTTCTTTGGTAATCTGTTTCCAAAGAGTATAGAGGAATTAGGATGTGGAAATGGATATTTTTTTAAGCCTAAATCTATATCTAATGAAATTTCATGGCTTTTTGTGCAAATTTCCATATATAGGGAAAAACTGCAATCCTATACTGAAATAAGAAATTCTGTAGAGAGAAATATTCTTTTAGGATATTATGATGAAGCAATAGAATTACTAGATAAAAGTATTGAATTATTTGGATATTCAATCTGGTATTTTGAATCTAAAATTTTAATCTATAGCTTATCAAATAAAGAAGAAAATATATATAAACTTTTATCAGAAATAAATGAAAGGAAAAAAGATGCAAAAACAGGATTTGTAACTTTTTTATTGCACTACTTGTACAAACGTAGTTCACAAACCAATTCTGCATTTAATTTTGATGTAGAATTGGCCTCCAAATTTAAGATGAATCGAAATGATTTTCAACGAGATCGTTTTATCTATTATCTATTTCGTTTGAATTTTTACAAGCATTATAGTTGGGATGATCTTTCCTCTACATTAGTAATGGAAAGTACGAACTCTTTAATAGATAGATATAATTTATTAATAAATCTACTAAAGGCTTCTTTTGCTACACAAAAAGAACAAAGGACTTTATATGCTAATTGGGGATGTAAAATTTATCGTCGAGTAAAAGATAAACAACTGACACCGTTTGTTGCTTATACACAACCTAAACTTCTTGCAAAAAATTATTACGATGCAAATTTTGTTGATATCCTCAACTCATATTATATTGGTGACTATAATAGAATTGTTAACTTGATTCCTAAATATATAAAAAAAGATCCTTCCAATTTTGATTTGTTAAAAATTTACGCACGTTCACTTCTCTTTTTAGGAAAAGGCTATCAGCAAATTTCAACTTCTGAGAATTGTGTATTAAACAATATAACAAAGCTTATTTATAAAATAATGAAAGAAAAAGATAGTGACAACTATCTTTTTCAATTATATGGAATCAACAAGAATATATATGGGCTAACTCTATCGTGTGGGTTGGATTATTTTTTAAAGGAAGAACGCAATGAGCAATACGATGATGATTTACGCTTAGTATCTATATTTTGTTTCGATCCATACTTTTGTAGAATGCTGGAAGGGGAAAAAAACAAATTATCATATTTAGAAACACCTATTGAATGGATTAATTGTTCAGAAGTGGTGACTTATCAGAAGAAAAAAATATCCAAAGAAATCCCTTATGATAGTCCGATTGTTAAATATATCAAAGAGATAGATAGAGCAAAAATAAAATATGAAAATGGAGACTATTTAGATTCCTTGAATTTGTGGCAGAACATCCTTGCGGAATACAAAGAATCTCTGCCCATAGCTCAAAGTGCTGTTGAATTTATATTTAAATGTTATTTGGCTCTTAATGAAAACCAAAATGCTATTATATTCTATGTAAATCATTTTTTAGATAGTCATGCTTATCTTTCAAGAGTTCAGACCAGTCAATTTTCCAAAGATTTATACAAAAACAAATATAAAAACGGAGTTAAAAATACTATAGACTTATTATTGTTTGTATTTTTAAATGCTACCGAAGAAGAACATAAAAGTTTTGTATTAGAAAGATATTGCGCTTATCAGGAAGTATCAAAGGCTTCAGAATTAATAGATTTACTCAAAAATAGCAGCAATATAGAAAAAGTGGAGTTACTTTTTTATTTACTTGCTACAGAGGATATACTTCGCCACATGAGGTATGTAAAAAGCACGAAGCAGATGTTAGAAGAGCAACAACTTATTTCTCAATTTTTAACTGGTTTAAATAGTAAAAAGCATGATTTATACGAATCTATTAACCAAGAACTGAGAGATACAATGATTGTTTATCAAAATATAAAAAAAATAGATGAAAGTAAAATTTACGCAAATACAACATCAATCTCACGTTATGAACTGAAGGACTATATTGGTTTATATAACCAATTCAAGCATCTTTATGATATGTCAACACATACAGATATGTTATGTCTAGTCAACGCCTCAAATATTCAGGGAGAAACCAGCCAAGATACAACAGTTATTAATGCTCCTGTAATTTATACAAACAGAGCTTTTATTGATGTTGCATGCCAGATTTTTGATGTTGTTCTTGATAAATTTCTGTTAAGCAAATTTGGGCTAAAGACGTATCTTAGTACACGAATACGTCACGGAGTGCTTGAAGGAGAGATACGTTCAGGTTTTGATCGTTTAAATTTAGTGTTAGCTACGGAAAATAACAGATATATGCCAATAGATTTTTGGAGACACGAATATGGACTCAACAACGTTGATCAACAGGATTTAATGAAAATATTAGAGAATTTCTCTCGTGGCATTAATAAACAAATCGCTCTTTTTAAGGACAGCGTATTGCAAATAAAATTAAAACCGGAGGATAAAGGCTTCTTTAATTACATTCTGGATGATAATACTAAATGTTTTGCAGTTGTTAATGCAGATGCTAACGCTACAAATTATGACGATTTTTGCAATATGATAATGGAATATCTATGCATTTTAACGTCTAAAAATCTTACAGAAATAAGACAAGAAATAGAAAGTAATTGGACAAATTCATTTACGATACTTATCGACAAATTAGAGCAAGATATTCAAAGGTTCGAGAAGAAACATTTTTATTGCGGATTAAAAGCTGCAGTAAATAATGCTCGTGCTGAAATCAATGCAAAATTACAAAAAGTAGAAAGTTGGTTTTATCTGCAAGACGCCAAATTTGAGGATTTTTTACTAAGCCAGCAAATTGAAACTGTTTGGAATATTATGCTTAAAACTTATCCTAATATTGATAGTGAATTAAATGTAGAAATAACAGATGCAAATGTGCTTATTAAGGCTAAATACTTTGTCCATATATCAGATATTTTAACTATATTCTTTAACAATATGTTTAGTTATTGTCGTCCAAAACGGCAAAGGCAATTCTCTATTTCTGCTAAATTGGAAGGAGATCTCATGCATTTACACTTTGAAAATGAAATAAAGGAAGATGAGGAAATGCTAAATAAAAAGTTTGAAGAAATGTTGTCTTCATACAATCGGCTTCAGACGGAGGGTAGAAGTGGACTTGTAAAAGTACGAAAAATTATTAAATACGATTTAGGTTGTGAAGATAACGAACTTCAAATTGTGGCTGAAAATGGTTTTTGTAAAACAGATGTATTTATAAATATCAAAGATTTGAAAGTATGAGTAAAATTTTGATAGTAGAAGATATCCCAGAGAAGGCTGAACGAATAAAAAGTGCCATAAAGCAGGAGTTTCCTAATATTTGTATAGTAGAAAGAAGTTCCTATCATTCTGCTTTAGAAGAAATCTTTAGTAATTACACAGATTACTGTGTGATTCTTTTAGACATGACTATGTCAACTTATGATGTTAATGTAGAAGAAAATGGTGGCGTGCCTGAAGCCCAAGGTGGTAAAAGGATACTTGAGGGCATGTATCTTCGAGATATACCTACCAAAGTAAAAGTTGTAACGATGTTTGATAGCTTTGAGGGAAAAAGGATCAAAGAACTTGATCGTGAGCTCAAAGAAGAAAATCCAGATAATTACGATGGATATATTTTCTTTTCATTTCAAAAGAACGATTGGATTAAACCATTAACAGAATATATAAAAAAAATTGTATGATAAACATTCTTATTATTGACGATTTAGAAGACAAAATCAAAGAAATCAGAAAGATATTACTTGAAGGATGCGGTTTAGATGAAAATCAGATAGATACAGCTAGAAGTATAGCTTCAGGACGATCTTGCCTTGCAAACAAAAGTTATGATATTCTTTTACTTGATTTGTATCTTCCTATGTTTGATAACGAAGATCCTCAAGAAGGGGGGGGTGTAGATTTCTTAAAAGAAATAAATGGAACCACTAGCATCAATATGCCAACTCAAATTATAGGATTAACCGAACGAGAAGATGAATTTTGCAAAGACAAACCGGAGTTTGACAATCTATTATTCAGCATAATACAGCGTAAACCTGGAATGAGCGATTGGATAAAGCAGCTGAAAACAAAAATAGACTTCACAATTAGAAGTAAAGAAACTATTTTAAAATCACTGGCCGATAAAAATCGTTTTGACATAGGTATTATTTGTGCCTTAAATGAAGAATTTTCTCAACTAATGGCTGCTTTTAGTGGTCAAAAGTGGTCCTCGTTTAACGTGGAAGGCTACCCTTATCAGTTTAAAAGAACGACGATCACTACAGCAAATATGGAGGAACATAGAATTGTTGCAGCATGTGTTGGTCGCCCTGGAGTAACAGCCACTTCTATACTTGCTACCACAATGTTTACTATTTTAAAAGTTAATTATTTATTTATGACAGGATTTTCTGCTGGTATCCCTAGTAAAGATATAAAATTGGGTGATTTAATTATAGCAAAATCAGTGCAAGATTATGCCGTCGGAAAACTTTATGATGATATATCCGGTAATACTAAGTTGCTAAAAGAAGTACAACAAATGCCAGGTTCTGCATTTTTAATAGCTAAAGCGCAGGATTTGTTAACGAGTGAAGATTACATGGATAAAATAAATGCAAAAATTCGTAATGTGAATCTTAAAGTTGAAGACCGTGATATGTATGTAGCTCATGTTTCACCAACAGTCTGTGGACCATTTGTTGTCACCTCACCAGAAACAATAGCTAAATTAAAAGCAGATGACCGAAAACTACAAGGTTTAGACATGGAAGGGTTTGGATTATATTCGACTTCATACCTCCTTCATAAAAATGCGTTATGGATTAAAGGAGTTGCTGATTTAGCTGATGGAAACAAAGGTGATGCTTATCATAAGACATGCTCATTTTCGAGTGCCTTATTTTTGTATTGGCTGATTAAGGATTTTATGTGATAATAATCCAATGGGTGATATTATTATTAGTCTTTTCTTGTAAAAAGATGATTATTAGGGAACAAAAAGGGGCTGTCCAAAAAGTCGGCTCCTTACTTTTTTCACTAATAGTCTGTTAATCTTCAATGAAATATTATTCAATAAACTTGAGATTATTACTTTTTCTATTAGGAACAAGGATGATTTTGGAATAACTTTATATATACCAAGGCATCTAACTATAGAGGTATCAACAAGGAGTTTGACTCCGGCAAATTTGTTCCGCTTATGCCATTTTACTCTGTTTTCTTTTTTAATAGATTTAGAAGACATAAAAGAATCCGATTATTTCTTTATTACTTCATGAAAGAAATCTGCCATTTCACTATAAGTATGTTCACGTCCTTCTCTTGATTTAGATAATATAGATTTCTCGGAATTCTCAATTGCTTTATCAAGATCCCCTCCATTTGCAAGCAAAAAATTATGTAATCCTTTACATTTTCTACTAAAAAAATCTTCGGTCTTTTCATAACTACAAATACGCTCTAGTTCCTTAGCTAATTCATTAGAGCTATTAAATTGTTGTGTTGTGTATTTGAAATGATACAAGAACCATATTTCCAGACAGCGCTCGTTCTCAAAAAAACGTATTAGACTTTCTGTTCCCTGCCGCTTCTTGATGATCGTTTTTTGATGATATTTTGTTTTTAGTCTTAAATAATTCTCTCGATTACGCCCTTCTTTCTTATTATCCATATCAATTAGACAGAATATCATGTTATATCCGTCATCAATGCATTGCTCTATTCGACGTTCCAATTCAGTCATGCTAGTAGCATGGTTTGGAACAACTGGTTTCACTTGTGCATGAATAACACCTTCTAATGACTTCAAATAATACTTTTCAGTCGGTCCTTCCCCAATAACAGCTATTGTCGTTTTTGTTTTCCGCGTTTTCATATCACTTCCTTAAAAAATGGAACCTAATTCCGGTTTTGCACCAAGTTTTCCTGTTCTATATGCCTTATAAAGAGATAGATTTTTGTGCAATCCAAATTCAGAAGCACAATAAAGTTCAGTAGAGGCATCTTCCTTTGATTTCTCAGTAAACCAAACCATATCCCGACGTATAAATTCTTCATCCAATAACTGCTGGTCTTGTGTTGTGAACAGTATTTGCGAATTGGCTGTATTCATCATAAAAGTCGTCAGAAAATGGAGCAAAAGATCATAATGCAAATTACTTTCTATTTCATCAAAACTATATATATGATCTTCACGCAACATATTAAACATGCATTCCTGTAGCTGAAAATAGCGTAATGTCCCCAATGATTGGTCAATAGAAGATAAAGTAAAATCAGATCCATCTACGGTGTGATGAGTAAAAAATACATCTTTACCACTTTGCATTCTTGCTTCATTGTCAATACTTATATTAGAAATATTAAAATCAGCCTTTCGCATAGCCGATATAAAATAATCTTTCTTCTCTTTATTATCAATCAACTGCTGAGCAATATCCAAAAGAGTATTTCCCTTCATACCATGCACATACCGAACAATCCAGTTATAGGTATCACGGAATACCTTTGCATCTTCATTTAGAGATACTTTTGCGAAAGTAGACAGTACAGTATGGTTATTCAAAGTATTGTCTACAATTGTTTTCTTACTTTTCAAATGCAAACCGACTGTACGACCAAATTCAATATCCGGTACTACATCTTCATGGACAAACTTCCGACTATAAAATAAAGATAATACTCCATTAGGAGCATATTCCATTTTTTCTGAAATGATATAGCGGTTATTATACTCCACTGAATAGTCGTATCGTACTTGTCCTATATAAAAGGATACGGACAATCGGGTATTTTTATCTTTATCCAAAGCAAACGGGTAAAAAGGTATGGCCTGCAGCTTATTAGTATAGGGAAACATCAACACTCTCCATATTGTTTCATAAGCATAGAGAATATTACTTTTTCCGGAAGCATTAGCTCCATAAAGTATAAGCATACGATTTAACCGCATCCCCGGTTTGATTTCGACAGTCAATAACTCATGAGAGGTCTTGTCTTTGGTAGCCTCGAAAGATAACACTTGCTTTTTTCGTATTGACATGAAATTTTCTATACTGAGTTCTCTAATCATACATTTACCCTTCTATTTCGTAACTTTCCTACAAAAATAGCAAATTATCTGTACAAAAAACACTTTTCTTGCTATTATTTCACTTTTTTATCTTTTGGGGTAATTTCGTATTATCACCAGTTGATTAATTCCATTCCTAATGAAAAGAGCTGACTTTTCATGACAATAAGTGACATTATAACCTAAATCATACAAATACGCCCTATCTTGCATCAAAATCATGGTGTAACTTAAAAATATCGTTATTATGGAAGTCATTTACATTGAAACCAAGCTGTTTGAAAAGATGATGAATCAATTCAACGCTTTTACAAAACAAGTAGATTCGCTTTGTCAAAAAGTTGATGTCAAAAATCTTAGTGCATGAATGGATAGCCAAGATGTATGTTTGAGATTGAATATTTCTCCCCGAACATTACAAACCCTAAGAGATAATGGTAAATTACCTTATTCACAAATTCAGCACAAGATTTTCTATAAGCCGGAAGATGTAGAAGCATTATTGACTTTTGTTGGGCTTCAACGGAAAGAGAAAATTTTAAAATCAAAAAATATAAATCAATAGGCCATGGAAGGAATTATAATGAAAGACAACAAACAGATTGTTGCTTTTTTCAAGGCGTTGGACAGTATGCTTGTGAAAATGAACAAGATCGTAGATAATAGCCGTCCTCCATTGAATGGAGAGCGATATATTACAGATAAGGAGTTAGCTCAATGATTAAAAATTAGCAGAAGAACTTTGCAAGAGTATCGTAACAATGGAACGCTTCCTTATTATCAGTTAGGGGGAAAGATCTTGTATAAAGAATCAGATGTGGAAAAGTTATTGGAAGATAATTATCGTAAGGCTTTTCAAGAGTAGATTCTCTATCCGGTCTGAAATATTGCCAAAGGTGTTCTGTATAATATTCATCTGATTATAAGAGTGCTACGTTCAATTAATGGCTCATAAATTAGCATATCAAATAGAAATTTCGTAACTTTGTAACATGATAGAAGGATGAATACCACTGTAAAATGCAGCAGGTAATACAGGGTGAAATCGGAGGACTTCACAAACCTGATATTTTAGAAAGACTGATAATCAAACGGTTACAGAAGCATAATATAAAGTATTCGAGCCCCAGGCGGATCACCAAGAAAAAAAGAGAGTTACATCAAAATAACTCTCTTTTTTTATATCAGAATTAAACTGGTTAAACCAAGAATGGATTTTCCGGATCAGTTTCCCAAAATATTCTTGACGCACCAGTCTTTCTCACTAGAAAGTTTGAAACATTTATGCCCTCATGCCCTCACAACAAACATAACAAGCTAATTATAAACCACTTATACATCAATGTAAAAATACTTACTCTCATTCATGCTCTCATGCCCTCACTACATTTTCAAGATAATTTTCTCATAGCATATTGGTTATCAGTTATATATTCTCTTTTTTATAAACTATTCCAGCTTGATACAAAGTAGAGCATTCCAAAACTTTTTCCTCGTAAAAAGCACCATAAAGGATTTGTACCTCCACGGAATGACGGCTTACGATGCGTCGGCAAAGATAAAAAACACCCCCGTTTCTGATGTGGAATTTCATTCTGGACGTATGGAAGTTCATATACATACACATAAGAATGAACATAATGTATGTATGGCCTGCACATACATCAGATTCGCCACTAAAAGATTTTATATGTATCCTCAGACCTTTCCTACCTTATGATTAAGGGTTTTCTTCCCGTGTGTTTTATCTCCGCAAGCCTTTGGAGTAAACTCCATAGCCTTGGGAGATAACTCCAAAGCTTATGGAGATAATTCCAAAGGCTATGGAGATAGAATACATCCGTATAAAAAGGTTTAATCAGAAGACAGAAAAGGCTTATGCAACAGGGCTGGAGATGCGATATGCATTCTTTTAATCCCGCTGACAGGTTATTATTTTTTTCAGTATCTCCTCCTCTTGAATGTCATAACAGCAGAAAGGCCGGACTGACAAACTTCTTTCACACACACTACAGATGTTTATACCGAACCTGAAGAAAGATATGAATAGAATAATAAAAAGCAGTCTTCATTAAATTTCTACCGCCCAATTTATCAACTGTTTAAACAGAATGACCACACTGTTCTATTTCTCCCTTTTAAACATAAATAATACCGATGGCTTGTTCATTCCTAGAATAATAAATACCTTTGCAGCTTTAATAAAAAAAACAATGAAGTTTGATATAAAAAAACATATTTATTTAATACTTTTATTCATCTTACCCTTCACTGTAAAAACAGCGCAGTCACAAGAAGTGACCAACATCCATATAGCGGTAACAGATACTGTACCAGCCTATACAAGCGACTCTGCCGTTATCAACTTCTTAAAGGACGCCGGCATTCCTATCACCCAAAACAGCAAACTGAAATTATTAAAAAGCGGTCGGGCCAAATTCATCGATCTCTTTGAAGAAATACGGCATGCCAAACATCATATCCACTTAGAATACTTCAATTTTCGTAACGATTCCATAGCGAACGCACTATTTGATTTATTGGGGGAGAAAGTAAAAGAAGGGGTGGAAGTTAGAGCTTTATTTGATGCCTTCGGCAACTTGTCAAACAACAAGCCATTAAAAAAGAAACACATAAAAGCAATCCGTGACAAAGGTATAGAAATTGTCAAATTCGACCCTTTCAAATTTCCCTATATCAATCATGCCCTGCACAGAGACCATCGCAAGATTGTAGTCATAGACGGAAAAATAGGATATACTGGTGGAATGAACATAGCCAATTACTACATAAAGGGTCTGCCGGAAATAGGCGACTGGCGTGACATGCATATCCGTATAGAGGGAAATGCCGTAAACGAATTGCAGAACATCTTCCTGACTATGTGGAACAAAAGCACTAAACAACACATAAGCGGAAGCCAATACTATCCCCTACGAAACGATTCTACTTTCAAGGGAAATAA
>ERZ827440.3949-NODE-3949-length-10599-cov-10.436931_pt1 | contig 10599 bp, 7 predicted proteins | sample MGYA00519774_ERZ827440 | MGnify/ENA primary metagenome ERZ827440 (study PRJEB31778, sample SAMEA3449302) | human gut metagenome | biome: human gut; feature: human-associated habitat; material: faeces | place: United Kingdom | collected 2010/2012 ... | reverse complement strand
GCTCTGGCTGTTGTTGCTCTGGTTTCCGGCGCTGCCATCTCCCTGAAGAAATAAGACAGTCTATTGACTGCTTAAATCTCCTAAGAGATAAACCAAATACCCCCCGGTTTCTCCAGCCGGGGGGCTTTCTTTTGGCCAAAACTGCCCATACTATCCGCATATCATCATTTTTAGAGGTGTTGCGTTTGGAGGGCCATGGCCGCATTGCACGCATCGATGAGCTGCGGGGAGCACTCATCCTGCTGGTGCTCATTTACCATTTACTGTACGATATCACCCTGTTTTTTCCGGCGACTGCGCCCCGTCTGTGGCTGCTGGGGGATGCCATACGGCCGCTGCGTGCGGTGGTGCCTGGGCTGTTTATTCTGCTGTGCGGGATGTGCACCCACCTAAGCCGCAACAACATGCGGCGGGGGCTGTGGTGCGCTCTTTTTGCCGGGGGGATCCGCCTCGTCAGCGGCATTGTGAGCCCGGCGTGCCCCATCCGCTTCGGTATCCTGCACCTGCTGGCGCTGTGCCTGCTGCTGTGGTGTGCGCTGCACCGTCCGCTTGCGCAGATGCATCTGCCGCCCTGGGCGGCGATGGTGGGCGGGGGACTGCTGTTTGCCCTCACCTACCGGCTGGAGCAGGGCTATTTTGCCGGGATGCCCCTGCCGGCGGCCCTGTGGGACCGTGAGTGGCTGCTGTGGCTGGGGCTGCCGTGCCGTCGGCTGCTCTCGGCGGATTATTTTCCGCTGCTGCCGTGGGGCGGGTTGTTCTGGGCCGGGTGCGGGCTGGGCCAGTGGCTGCTCACGCCGCCGTATATTGACCGCCTGCGGCAAAGCCGCTCCCCGGGGATGGCCCGGCTGGGACGGCACACGCTGGCACTGTATTTGTGCCATCAGCCGGTGTGGTTTGCGGGGCTGTGGCTGCTGCGCGCGGTGCATGGGTAAATTGTAATAGAGCCAAAAGAAAGCCCCCCGGCTGGAGAAACCGGGGGGTGATTTGGTTTATCTCAGAGAGAATCGGATAGTCAGCCTATCTTATTTCTTCAGGGAGATGGCAGCGCCGGAAACCAGAGCAACAACAGCCAGGGCAGCAGCTACGCCAACAACATCGTTAGCGCCGGTGCCGGGGTTGGTGGTGGTGCCGGGGGTGTTAGTGTTGGTATTGGTGGTGTTGGTCAGAACTACAATGTAGCCGTCCAGTTCAGTCAGACCAGTGTCAACGCCCTTGATATAAGAACCGGTGAAGTCCTTATCGAGAGACTTAACAACATTGAAGGTCTTGCCGCAGTCGGGGCATTTGATGCTGACGGGAACCATGTGACCAGCAGCGTCAACAGCCTTATAGGTGATGTTAGCAGCCTTGAAGTTATGAGAAACAGTAGTAGTAACTTCGTCGCCAACCTGTACAAACTGGCCATTCAGAACAGCCCAGTTGTTGCCTTCGGTAGCATAAGCCTTGTTGCCTACCATGTAGACATCAATGCCCTTGCCCTCAGCGCCGACATAGTCGCCGCAGGCGGGCTTAGAAGCGCCAGCAACAAACTTGTCAACTACCAGAGTGGTGGTGCGAGTGCTGTCATCATTAGCAGTAGCGTCATGGCTGAGGTAAATAACGGTGGAACCGTTTACCAGCTTATAAGTAGCATCAGCCTTGGCGCAGGCAAAGAAATAATAGGTGCCGCTTTCCTTTTCAACCTTGTACAGGTCAGCATAGTAAGTGGTGGTGCCGTCATTTGCAACATCATTGCCATGGGTAACTTTAGTGATGGTTTTGATGGGAGAAGTCTCTTTTACAAAGACACCCTCGCCATTGGTAGCGTACTGAGTATAACCTTTAGCATCAACAGTGGTAGTAGTCTTGGTGCCAGTGGTGGCAGCCATAGCCATGGTGCAAACCATGATGACAGCCAGTACCAGTGCGAGTACTTTTTTCATTGTGATTTCCTCCTACTATTACAATGTTTTTCAAGCATCTTTTTGCGTGAGATAGCATAGAATAAGGAAGTTAATCTTTGCATAAAGGAGCATTATCATGCCAGATAATAACACAAACGCATATGATTATGGAGAAAGCTGGTTTTCTGTGGCTGGTGATGTGGATGATTTCATCTTTTACGAGGCAGAAGGACAGGAAAAAATATCCTCCGAGCGGTGAGCGCCCGGAGAATTTTTTCGAAAGTGGTGTAGAATTGGTGTAAATTTTCGCTCATTCTTCCGGCGCCAAATTGCCCAGTCGCAGTCGGTGCGGTTCCATCATCTGGCAGCCGATGTGGTACTGCTGCCAACCGTCTGTATGGGCAAAAAGCCCATGATCATCGCTTCCGCTGGTGATGAGCAGTCCTTTTTTTTCGCAAAAGAGCGCCGTCTGCGTGGCAAAAATTTTGCTATGCGTGGGATAATAGGCCTCGATACCGCCCAGTCCCAGCGCGCACAGCTCATTAAAAGTGGTGTATAAACTGGCTAGTTCCATCCCGGAAAAATAATTGCCCGGATGGGCCAGCACAGCGGCACCGCCTGCCTCCCGGATGGCGGTGATGACCTCGGCGGCCTGCGGAAAGGGGTAGGAGGTGTAATCTAGGCCATAGCGGGCATACAGGGGCATTCCCTCGCTCAGGGTCTGGGTCACACCTTTTTCCTGCAGATAGTGCAGCCCGGCCCAGCCGCCTTTTTGCGGGTCGTAGTGGTAATCCCGGTACTCCTCCACACTCAGCTGCGGGTATTCCGGGGCCATTTTTTCGATGAGGTCCACGCTCATTTGCAGCAGCAGCTCCCGGCTGCGGTGGGCAATGGCGGCCAGCTGCGGCGTGGGGGTAAAGCCATACCCCAGGATATGCAGGTGGTACCCCTGCCAGCGGCAGTCGAATTCCGCCCCGCGGATGGACTGTACCCCCAGGTCCTCACAGGCGGCCGCAAAGCGCTCGCAGCCCAGCCAACTGTTGTGGTCGCACAGGGCGGCCAGGCCTACGCCGCTATCCCGGCAGGCCAGCGCGGCCTGCTCCGGGGTCTGGGCGCCATCGGAAAAATAACTGTGAATATGCAGATCGACAAACATGGCCGGATTCTCCTTCGCGGTAATGGGTTTCCAACAGTGTACCATTTGGGGCGCAAAAAGGCAAGCCGTGGGCATCTTTTGGCAGGGGTTCATCATTTTGTACCAAAACACCGGCAAAATGTATGCTATCTGTAAAATCGTACAAACCGGGTGTAAATCACTTGCCCGCTTTAGGGGGAAATGCTATAATAAAAGCTGGGTAAAAAGGGGGATTTTCCTCCGCCCGATGGCTGTTATCCCTTGCACAAAGGAGAGGATGCAAAGACCATGAACAGGATCACAAAATCGAAGGAAATGCCGGTTTATCTGTTCCACCAGGGTACCAACGCACACGCGTGGGAGCTGCTGGGGGCCCACCGGCAGCTAAATGGAAAAACCAACTTCTGCACCTGGGCGCCACATGCGGCGGCCATCAGTGTGGTGGGGGATTTTAATGGCTGGGACGCGGCTGTCAACCCCATGACCCGCCTGAATGAGCAGGGCCTGTGGGGCGCCACGGTAGAGCTGACCCATGACTATGATTGCTACAAATACCAGATTACCACGGCGAATGGGCGCACGCTGTATAAAGCGGACCCATTTGCTTTCCATACCCAGACTCCGCCAGAGAACGCCAGCAAGATCTACCGGCTGGCGGGTTACCGCTGGCACGATGCCGAATGGATGACGGAGCGGGCCACACAGGATGCCCGCAGCCTGCCGGTGAATATCTACGAGCTGCATATCGGTTCCTGGCGGCGCAATGCCGATGGGAACTATTACTCCTATCTGCAATTGGCGGAGGAGCTGCCCACCTACCTGACCGAAATGGGCTATACCCATGTGGAGCTGCTGCCCCCCACCGAGTACCCCTATGATGGCTCCTGGGGCTACCAGGTGACAGGCTACTACGCCCCCAGCAGCCGCTACGGCACCCCGCACGACTTTATGGCATTGGTGGATGCCCTGCATGAGGCCGGCATCGGTGTCATCATGGATTGGGTACCGGCGCATTTCCCCAAGGATGAGTTTGGCCTGTACGAATACGATGGCGCGTGCTGCTACGAATACAGCGACCCCGCCAAGTGGGAGCACAAGGACTGGGGCACCCGGGTCTTTGATTTCGGACGCACCGAGGTGCAGAGTTTCCTCACCTCCAGCGCGAACTTCTGGGCGCATACATATCACATAGACGGCATAAGAGTGGACGCTGTGGCCAGTATGCTGTATCTGGATTATGGCCGGCAGGAGGGCGAATGGCGCCCGAATATCAACGGCGGCCGGGAAAACCTGGAGGCAGTGGCCTTCCTGCGCAAGCTGAACAGCACGGTGCTGAGCGAGCACCCCGGTTTCCTCATGATCGCGGAGGAATCCACCGCGTGGCCGCTGGTTACCCGCCCGCCGGAGATCGGCGGCCTGGGCTTCAACTTTAAGTGGAACATGGGCTGGATGAACGATACCCTGTTCTACACCTCGCTGGACCCCTACTTCCGCAGCTACAATCACGATAAGCTCACCTTCAGCATGATGTACGCCTTCAGTGAGAACTTTGTGCTGCCCATCTCCCATGATGAGGTGGTGCACGGCAAGGGCTCGCTGCTGAATAAAATGCCCGGGGACTATAACCAGAAATTCGCGGGGCTGCGCACCTTTATGGGCTATATGATGACCCACCCCGGCAAAAAGCTGCTCTTTATGGGCTGTGAGTTCGGCCAGTTTATTGAATGGGACTACCATAAGCAGCTGGACTGGATGCTGCTGGATTACGAGAGCCACCGCAAAACGAAGGATTACATCCGGGCGCTGAACCACTACTACCTGGCTCACCCCGCCCTGTGGCAGGTGGAGGATAACTGGGATGGCTTCCGCTGGCTGAATGCCGATGACAACACACGCAGCGTCATCACCTATTACCGCGCCGATGAAAAGGGCAAAAAATCGCTGGTGCTGTGCAACTTTGCCGCCAGCCGGTGGGAGGACTACCGTATGGGCGTGCCGGAGGCCGGTACCTACCGGGTGGCCCTGTGCAGCGAGGAAGAGCAGTATGGCGGCGCGGGATTTGACCGGGAAACGCTGTACCGCAGCGAGGAACAACCGCTGGGCCAATGGGCACACAGCATCACGCTGGATGTGCCGCCGCTCAGCTGCATGATACTGGAATCCATCAACACCGAGAAGGAGTGACATCAGATGTTCATGAAGAAAGAATGGGTGGCCATGCTGCTGGCGGGCGGCCAGGGCAGTCGGCTGTACGCCCTTACCAAAAAGCTGGCCAAGCCCGCGGTGCCCTTTGGCGGCAAATACCGCATCATCGATTTCCCCCTTTCCAACTGTGTCAATTCCGGCATAGATACTGTGGGCGTACTGACTCAGTACCAGCCGCTGGTGCTCAATGAATACCTGGGCAACGGCCAGCCGTGGGATTTGGATCGGCTGAACGGCGGCGTATTTGTACTGCCCCCCTACCAGAAGAGCAGCGGCAGCGACTGGTACACCGGCACCGCCAATGCCATCTGCCAGAATATCCCCTTTATTGAGCGTTACGACCCCGAATATGTCCTCATCCTCTCCGGTGATCACATCTACAAGATGGACTACACCAAGATGCTGGATCACCACAAAAAGATGGGCGCGGACTGCACCATCGCGGTTTTTGAAGTGCCGATGGAGGAAGCCTCCCGCTTTGGTATTATGAATACCCGCGAGGATACCACCATCTACGAGTTTGAGGAAAAGCCCAAGAACCCCAAGAGCAACCTGGCCTCGATGGGTGTTTATATCTTTACCTGGAAAAAGCTGCGGGAATACCTGCTGGCCGATGACGCCGACCCCGCTTCGGAAAAAGACTTTGGCAAGAACATTATCCCCAAGATGTTGGCGGCAGGCGAAAAGCTGGTAGCCTATTCCTTTGATGGCTACTGGAAGGATGTCGGCACCATCGATAGCCTGTGGGAGGCCAATATGGACCTGTTGGATCCCAAGGTGCCGATGGATCTTTACGACCCCAGCTGGAAGATTTACAGCCGCAACCCCTGCATGCCGCCGCACTACATTGCGCCAGGCGCCAAGGTACAGAACTCGATGGTCTCTGAGGGCTGCGAGATCGCCGGCCATGTGGATTTCTCCATTCTGTTCTCCGGTGTTCATGTGGCTAAAAACGCCGTGGTGGATTCCAGCATCCTAATGCCGGGCGCCGTGGTGGAAGAGGGCGCCGAAGTGCACTTTGCCATTGTGGCGGAAAACGCGGTGATCCGCCGGGGCGCCTATGTGGGCGAACGCCCGGAACTGATGGCCGATAAAGACCAGTGGGGCGTTACCGTCATTGGTGCCGGGGTCACCGTTGGAGCCGGGGCCATTGTACCCGCCCGCGGCATGGTAGAAGAAGATGTAGGGGAGGTGCTGTAACATGGCCAATAACAAAATGACGGGCATTATCTTTTCCAATTCGCACGATGACGCCTTGGGTGGCCTGACCGCGCGACGCTCCATGGGCTCAGTGCCCTTTGCCAGCCGTTACCGCCTCATCGACCTGGTCCTTTCCCGCATGTCCCACGCCGGGGTGGATTCTGTCGCCCTGGTTATGCAGAACAACTATCACTCTCTGATGGAACACATCGGCTCCGGTAAGGAGTGGGATCTTTCCCGCAAGCGGGGCGGCATTGCCTATTTCCCGCCCTATTCCTCCGCCGGCAGCGCCGGTTACAGCCGCGGTACGCTGGAATCGATGACCAGCCTTTTGGGCTATCTGCAAAGCTCCAGCGCCGATTACATCGCTGTTTCGGATTGCGATGTCATCTGCGGTGTCGATCTTTCCGATGTCCTGGAGTATCACATTGCGCATAAAGCAGGCATTACCCTTATCTGCACGGAGCACGGACACAGCTCGGTCATGGTTTCCGCCGGAGAGGACGGCCGCCTGCTGGAAGCCACCCGCGGCGGCGAAGGCGACCTGATGTTCAATAATATGTATATCGTCAACCGGGAACTGCTCATTCAGTTGGTGACCGAAGCTGCCAGCCTGAATCAGTATTCCTTTGTGGATACCTGCCTGATCCAAAAAGGGCGGGAATTGCCCATCTACTGCTATCGGTATGACGGTTTTTGCCGGGCGGCCAACAGCATGCAGGCCTACTTTGAGATCTCGATGCGTCTGCTGGACCCCGCGGTGCGCAGCACTCTGTTCCCCATGGACCGTCCCGTTTACACCCGCGTGCAGGATGAGGTCCCGGTGAAATACGGTCTTTCCGCCGCCGTTTCCAATTCTCTTGTGGCCGATGGCTGCATCATCGAGGGCCGGGTGGAAAATTGCATTGTATTCCGTGGGGCCCGCATTGGGCATGGTGCGGTGGTGAAAAATTCCATCATCATGCAGGGCTGTTACATTGGCAATGGTGCCGACTTGGATTACTGCATCTGTGATAAGGGCGTGCTGGTGGCCGATAATCGTCGTCTGGCAGGTTATGCCAGCTATCCGCTTTACCTTCCGCGGGATACCAGAGTCTGAGCCTCGCTTATTTTAGCTTGACTAAAACTGTGCGGATGCCGCAGGCGATGGCCCCCGCACCGCGCAGTTACCTATTATATATAAGGAGGAAAGCCTGCAATGAAAATTCTGTTTGCGTGCAGCGAGTGTAGCCCCTTTGCCGCCTCCGGCGGGCTGGCCGATGTGGCAGGTTCCCTGCCGGCCGCCCTGCAAAAGGAGGGCGCCGAGTGCCGGGTCATTATGCCGCTTTACGGCAGCATCGGCCTGCAGTGGCGCGCCAATATGACCTTTCTCACCAGCTTTGGGGTGCCGCTTTCCTGGCGGGTGGCGCACTGCGGTGTCTTTACCATGCAGTATGGCGGCGTACAGTATTACTTCCTGGATAACGAGCAGTATTTTAAGCGGGAGGGCGGCATATACGGATACTTTGATGAGGCCGAGCGCTTTGCGTTTTTCTCTAAGGCTGTGCTGGAGGCCCTAACCCACATTGATTATGAGCCGGATGTCATCCACTGCAATGACTGGCAGACCGCTCTTATCCCGGTTTACCTCAATGTATTCTATCGTGAGGTCCCCAAGCTCTCCCGCACCCATACCGTCTTTACCATTCATAATATCCAGTATCAGGGGCAGTTTGGGCTGGATGTGGCCGGGGATGTGTGCGGCCTGCCGGACTGGGCCATCGGTAAGGTGGAATTCCACGGGGACCTGAATATGATGAAGGGCGCCCTGGAGGAATGCGAGCGCATCTCCACTGTAAGCCCCACCTATGCCAAGGAGATCCTCGACCCTTATTTTGGCCATGGGCTGGATGAGATCCTGCGGCAGAAGGAGTGGAAGCTGTGCGGCATCCTCAATGGCATTGATACCGTTGGCTACAATCCCTCCAGGGATCACGCCCTGGCCGCCAATTTCTCGGCGAGAAAGCCGGAGGGCAAGGCCCTGTGCAAGGCCGCCCTCCAGCAGCAGATGCACCTGCCGGAAGAACCCGATACCCCCATTCTGGCCATGGTAAGCCGCCTGGTAAGCCACAAAGGGTTTGATTTGGTGGAATACGCCATGGAAAATATGCTGCGCATGGGGATGCAGGTCGTCATACTGGGCAGCGGCGAGTACCGCTATGAGGAATTCTTCCGGGAGATGCAGCGGCGGCACCCGCAGCAGGTGGCCTTTACCTGCGGGTTTATGCCCACCCTCTCCCGGCAGATCTACGCCGGAGCCGATTTCTTCCTGATGCCCAGCCAAAGCGAGCCCTGCGGCCTGGCCCAGATGATCGCCCTGCGGTATGGCACCATTCCCATCGTGCGCAGCACCGGCGGCCTGGCGGATTCCATCATCGACTGGGACACCCCGGGCGGCGGCTGCGGCTTCACCTTCCAGAGCTACAATGCCGATGATATGCTGGGGGCCGTGCGGCGGGCCATGGGGCTGTATCACAGCGAATACCGCGCCGAAATGCTGCCCCGCGCCCTCAAGTGCGATTTCAGCTGGCGTCGCAGCGCCAAGCAGTACATGGCCATGTATTTGGGCATATAAAATGAAACGACCCCTGCGGAGCCGAAGCTCTGCGGGGGGTTGACAGAATGCAGCATAGTTGCTACAATAATATTGCAAAGGTGATGCGGCCGGCAGCGGTTGCTTTCCCTGTGTTTTAGTTAAAAAATAACCGCAACGCTTGGGCAGCAGGGGCGGTTATTTTTTATTGTCCTTAAATAGGGCAACAATGCTGATAATCACAAGACAGAACGCAAAAAGCGCCTCGTATGTAACCATTCGCATCACCCCCTTTCCGGTAGGAACAGGGGCAACAACCGCCGACCGTGTGGCCGCATCATTGGAATTGTAACAATTTTGCGGAAAAGTGTCAACCCTGCCCCGTATAAGGCGGGCCGCGGCGGGAAAAATTACACTGATTACAATTTCGTAACCGAATTGTGTATCTCTGGCGTACACATTTGTATATGGTTGGAGGAATTCACGGATTATTTACAAATTTTCGCCCTAAATATTGCAAAAAGGGGTTGCAATTGGTTACAATATGTAATACAATAACCATGGTAAGCGGCGGTGGAGACGCCGCACACCACACCAAAATAATTTTAGGAGGAAATCACAATGAAAAAAGTACTCGCACTGGTACTGGCTGTCATCATGGTTTGCACCATGGCTATGGCAGTTGATGTTACCACCACCACTACTCCTAGCGGCACTTCCGCTGGCCCCTATGCTGTTGCTAAACCTGGTACTTCTCTGGAGGTTAGTTTCAACGAAAATACCGACGGCATCCACTTCTATCTGAATAAGGATGGCAAATTTGTTCCTGCGAATAACGTTGTTAGCGTTACCTTTGCCAAGGGCGGTGAACTGGTTGCTTCCCAGGGCTGGGTAAAAACCGGCCCTAACGATACTGCCGGTGACTATAAGTATTTCATCAACCTGAAGCAGGACCTCAATCGTGTTGCTGACACCAAGGTAGCTGACATCCAGATTTCTGCCATTACCTTTAAGTCTACCGGCTATGACCTCGTTAAGGTATTTGCCCCCACCTCTGCCGCTGACTATAAGTCTTTCGCTTATGGTTACAACAATGTTAATGTAGTCCTGCAGGAGGATGGCACTGTTTCTTTCAATCCTGGCGAGGTTACTACCATCGCTAGCCTGCTCGATAAGAATGGCAAGGAAGTTAACAGTCTGAATGTTAAGGTTGACAACATGACCTACTCCTTCGTTAAGGGTCAGAAAGTATATTCTGCTCTTGCTGCTGATATTACTACCCCCACCACTACCGTGACTCCTGTTGCAACCTATCAGAACCTCTTGAATACTACTGCTAAAGTAGTTTACGAGAAGGGCGTCAATGCCGATACCACTTATCGTGTATATGCCAAGGGCGCTGACGGTAAGGTTCTCTCCGTTGTAGCTACCACCTCCGATGGTGTTATGAGCTTCACTGTTCCTGCGATGAGCTATGTCATCGTTACCACTGAAGTTCTGGCTACTTCCGGCACTGCTTCTACCGGCACCACCACCCCCGCTGGCTCCACCACCACCAACCCCGGCACCGGCGCTAACGATGTTGTTGGCGTAGCTGCTGCTCT
>ERZ827440.3934-NODE-3934-length-10647-cov-8.855268_pt1 | contig 10647 bp, 10 predicted proteins | sample MGYA00519774_ERZ827440 | MGnify/ENA primary metagenome ERZ827440 (study PRJEB31778, sample SAMEA3449302) | human gut metagenome | biome: human gut; feature: human-associated habitat; material: faeces | place: United Kingdom | collected 2010/2012 ... | reverse complement strand
TTTCCGGGCGCAAAGCGCACGGAAACCGGCTGGGCCGACGGTGTATTCCTGCCCCACGCGGGGCGAAAAGACTTTTTCGACACGCTGAAGGAGGAGCGCGGATGGCGAGCATTTTGATCCACACGGCGGATGAGTCCGTCACGCTGACGGCCCAGACGGTAAAGCGTCTGCTGGACCGGGGCGACGGCGACGCGGCGCTCCTATATCTGGCGCTTCTGCGGCATCACGGAACGGTGCAGCCCCGGTCTTTGGCGGGAGAGCTGCGATGGGAAAAGAGCCGCATCGAGGCGGCGGAGCAAGCCCTGCGGGACCTGCGGCTGTTGGCGCCCGCAGCGGAGGAGATCCCGGAGCCTGCCGATGAAAAGCCCAGCTACCAGCGGGATGACATTGCCCGGCGGTTGGAGAGCAGCGAGGAATTCCGTCTGTTGACGGCGGAGGTGGAAAAAAAGCTGGGGAAGCGGCTCACCACGCCGGATGTGGGCGTTCTGCTGGGACTGAACGATTATCTGGGCCTGCCGGCGGACGTGATCTTCTTGCTGGTGAATCACTGCGTGGAGCGGGTCACCCGGAAGTACGGAGAGGGGCGGCGGCCGACCCTGCGGCAGATCGAGAAGGAGGGCTACGCCTGGGCCAGACGGGGCATCGACACCCAGAGGGCCGCAGTGGAGTACCTGAAAAAGTACGCGGAGCGTCAGGGGGCCATCCCGCCGTATATGCGGGCGCTGGGTCTGGGAGACCGGCTGCCGGTGGCATCGGAGGAGAAGTATCTGAACGCATGGCAGGAGATGGGCTTTCCGCCGGAGACAGTGGCTCTGGCCTATGACAAGACGGTGCTCAAGTGCCACGAGCTGAAATGGCCCTACTGCAACGGTATTTTAAAGCGTTGGCACGAGGCGGGCTTACATACCCCGGAGGAGATCGAACGGGCGGACAAGCCCCCGGCGAAGCAGCCGACACAGTCGGCGGGCGACGCTTGGAAATATGTGTAAGGAGGGAGCGGGGACATGGCATATGACGGACGGCTGCTGCGTCTGGCGCAGGAGCGGTATGAAGCGGATCGGAGCGTACGGGAAGCGGATCTGGCGGAGCAGCGGGAACAGCTCTATGCCCGCAGACCCCGGCTGCGGGAAATTCAGGATCAGCTGCGCCGCACGGCCAGCCGGGTGATGGCCGCCGCTCTGCGGCGGGGAGAGGACCCGCTGCCGGAGATCCAGCGCCTGCGGGAAGAAAACCTCAGCTTGCAGGCAGAACGGCAGATGCTGTTGGCGGAGCTGGGCCTGCCGGACAACGCGCTGGAGGATACGCCCCTCTGCCCCTTCTGCAATGACACGGGCTACCGGGGCGGCGAGATGTGTCGCTGCCTGAAAACCTACTATGTGGAGGAGCAGCGCAAGGAGCTTTCCAAGCTGCTGGATCTGGGCAGCCAGAGCTTTGACACCTTTGACACCGACTGGTATTCCGACCAGCGGGCACCGGGAAAAACCAAGTCTGCCCGGGAGCACATGGAGTGGGTGTATGACACCTGCGTGGAATATGCCCACAATTTTGGAAAAAAACCGGCCAACCTGCTGTTGTTCGGCCGTCCGGGGCTGGGAAAGACCCACCTGTCCGCCGCCATTGCCAGAGAGGTCAGCGGCAAGGGCTTCTCCGTGGTATATGACACGGCGGGGCACATTTTTGAGCGGTTCGAGGCGCAGAAATTTGGCCGGGATGAGGCAGAGCGGGACGTGGAGCGGGTGCTGAACTGCGATCTGCTGATCCTGGACGACCTGGGGACGGAGATGGTGACCACCTTCGTCCAGAGCGCGCTGTATCAGATCATCAATGGCCGCCTGCTGGAAAAGAAGTCCACAATCGTCAGCACCAACCTGATGCCGGAGGCCATCGCACAACGGTATTCCGGACAGATCGCCTCCCGGATCGAGGGAGAGTATCAGCTTCTGCCCTTTGTGGGCGAGGACATCCGGGTCTTAAAAAAGAAGCGGGGCCTGTAAGGCTGCTTCCGTATAAGCACGTATAAGCATAAGAACCCCCCGCCCATACATCAGTATGGGCGGGGGGTTGCGGTTTTGATCTTAAAAACGGATGGGGATGGCTGCTTTGCAACGAACAAGCTGTGGGGCGCTTCTGTTACGGTTCCGCCGGGATCTCCGGTTCGACAGGAAGGTCAGGGGACGCGGCAGGTTCCGCAGGGACTGTTGGCTCCATAGGAACAGGGGTATCCGACGGAGTGTCCGGTGTGACGGCGGGGATCTCCGCTGTTCCGCTGCCGGGCTGGGCGGCGGGGGCCTGTAAGATCACCTTGTTGCGGACCTTGTAGTTGCTGGACGCTTCAAAATGGCTGTCGATCACCTTGCCGTCCTTGTCATAAATGGTCTGATAGGAGTTGACCTTGTATCCGGTATAGGGTGTTACCTTCACCACATCCGGGGAGCCGGGAGCCATGGTGGGGTCCTCCTGATAGATGGTTTCCCAGGGGGTCTTCGAGAGGACCTCGTTGCTCATTTTTACATAGGTGCCGTCCACATTGGTGCCCAGAATCTGAACGGTGAGATAGCCCTTTTCATATTTGGTGACGATTTTCACGGGATACAGGGTGTTGTTGGTGAACTTATAGTCGGGGCCGCCCCAGGACACCGTGGCATCCATGCCCCAGGCGATGTAAGCGGGGACATAGCGGTGGGCGTACCGCTCCGTGATCTCCAGATTGCTCATGAGACAGGCCAGATACAGGGTGGAGGAGGTCTGGCAGATGCCGCCGCCGATCTCGTCCACGGTTTCACCCTTGACATAGGCGGGGGCGGGCTTGAAGCCCCGGTCCGCCGTCCGTTTGCCGACGGATTCGTTGTAGGAGAAGGTTTCTCCGCTGTTGAGAACAAGGCCGTTGATAATCTGAGCGGAGAGCTTAACGTTGCCAATCCGCCCGGCGGAGCCGGAGACATGGGTCTTGGCCTCGCCCAGCACGTCCCGGAACAGGACGGCCTTCAAATCGGCGGCGGTGACCTCCGGTTGCTGAATGTCGGCCGGCACAGTCAGCGTTTCGCCGGGAGCGGCCTCGTCCATGGCCTTCTGAACGGCGGCGATATCAAAATCGGCCCCCAGCTGCTCCGGTACGATGGAGTCCGTAGCGGAGTCATAGGAGGCGTTTCGCACCTCGCCGTGGAGCTGGTCATAGAGCTGCTGGGCGGTGAGGGCTTTGGCGGGGAGAATCTCCGCAGGAAGATCTACAATCGCTTCCGGTTCAGAACTGACCTGTACAACATTTTGAATAGAGCGGCGCAGTTCATTATCCGCGACGGACCGGCCATCCTTGGCTATGGTAAGTTGGAGGGAATGATCACCCACCTGAAAGGCCATATCAAGGGGTTTACTATTCAGCACAGCGGACAGCCTGGCGATGGCCTGATCCAATTGCCGGCTGTCCCAATACAGACTGCTGTTATAGCCGGTATTTTTTCCGAGGAGAGATTTCAGATAAGTGAAGCCGGTAGAACAGTAGCCTTTTCCGTGCTGAAGAATATAGGCGGATTTCGTCGTGCCGTCATAACCAGCTTCCGGGGAGATACCTAACTCTGCAAAGGTGATGGAGGCGGCAGGTTCCCGTTCTTCGGGAGAGACGGTATTCTGTTCGCTCAGATAGATTTTACATACACGTTGGGGAAGTACAGTTTCCAGGCGGGACTGCGCCTCCTGGAGCGTCAAGCCACTCACATCTACGCCATTGATGGCCGTATGGGGGAAAAAGGCAGTGCTGGCATGAGCCAGAATACAGCAGGCTCCGAAGAACACCACAACGGCGGCTGCAACTACACCTACGACAATCTTCCAGACTTTGCCGTTCTTTTTGGATTCCTCGTTCAGCCGCTTCCCCGGCTGGGTCTGCATCTCGGCTTCACGGATCGGTTCCATAAGAAGCCCTCCTGTTTTGATCGTTATGTTAAATGAGAAACAATCTCCCATTTAACGCTATCATATCACTCTTTTCTGAAAAAAGGTGTTACAATCCGGTAACAGAGTGGAATAATTTTGACTTTTGGCGTAAGTGGCAGGCTGCGGTTTCCGAAAAAACCAAAAAGCGGAGACCGAAGTCTCCGTTTTTTTGAAAAGGACTGTAAACGTCAGCCGACCCGGCGGTTCTTGGGGATGCGGATAGTGAGGAGGATGGCGTCCTCCGTGTCCTCCCGGCGGGATTCTGCGCCGATGCCGGCCTCCCGTACCAGCCGCAGGCCCCGGTCCAGACTGTTGAGAAACAGGCGGACGTCCTTGAGAAGAAAGACCCGGCGGCCGGAGGGGGGCGTGGTCTGCAGCTGGGCCAGACGCTTGTCGATGTATTGCTCCGTCTGGGCTACGTTCAGGTGCTGGCGGATGATGTGGTGGAGGGCGTTGAGACGTTCTTCTTCATCCTCCAGACGGAGGAGGGCACGGGCATGACGCTCGGTCAGGTCATGTTCTGTGAGCAGGCGGCAGCAGTCAGGGGAGAGCCGCAGCAGGCGCAGCTTATTGGCCAGAGCGGAGGGGGAGCGGCCCAGCAGGGCGGCGGCTTCCTCCTGCGTGGAGCCGGATTGACGGAGATAGGCGGCGATGGCGGTGGCTTCCTCCAAGTAATGCAGGTCCCGGCGCTGGATATTTTCGATAAGGGCCAGAATGGCGGAGTCCTGCTCATCGACCTGCATTTCCAAACAAGGAACTGTTTGCAGTCCCGCCAGCTTGGCTGCCCGGAGGCGGCGCTCTCCCGCTATCAGCTCCCAGCCGTCAGCGCTGCGGCGGACGGACAGGGGCTGGATGATCCCGTGGCGGCGGATGGATTCCGCCAGTTCCGCCAGAGGTCCGGGAGCGAATTCCCTTCGGGGCTGGTGGGGGTTGGGAGCGATCTGCTCCACCGGAAGCCAACGGACCTGCGTGTCCAACATGCGCGGCACCTCCTGACAGGTTCGGAAACGGCGGGCGTTCCCGGTTCTGCCTGTATTGTAGCGCCGGGGAGCAGGGGAAATGTCGGGAAATCTGTCGGGAAAATAAAAAAAGCACGGAAAATTCCGCACTTTTTTTGCAAATAGGTTGTTATGAGGCGGGATGATCGATCTTCTGCTGCCGTTTTTGCAGAGCCCGCACCGCCAGAGAACTGGTGAGCTGGGAGAACAGGGGAGAGACGGAGGGGGAGAACACCACCTCCGAGGGGAAATACTGGGCGGCCAGCGTAGCGGCTGCGGCATTGTTCCGCATACTGGAATTGACGGTCACCGTCAGTTCTACCGGATAGGGGAAGCGGAAGAGGGTGGAGAGCAGAAAGCCCAAGCCCAGACCGATGAGCCGCATGGCCAGCGTTATGCAGAGCAGCAGTACCAGCTCGCGGTTCAACTCGTGGAGGAAGGGAGCGCAGCGGGTGACGTTGGCGCAGATGATGACCAGCAGAGCCAGCTTGGAAAAGGGACTCAGCCGCTGCTTGGCTTTGGCGCAGATGCTTTGGCCCAGCAGGCGGCAGAGCACCATGGCCAGAGCTGCCGGGACTACGATCATGACGAAGAGATCCCGGATCATGCCAAAGGTGTCCAGCTCCACCACGGAGCCGCACAGCAGCCGCAGCGTCAGCGGCAGGATCACCGGGGAGAGCATGGTATCCAACAGGATAATGGACAGGCATAGCTCCACGCTGCCGCCGCCGATGACGATCCACATCAGAGAGGATACGGCGGCGGGGGAACCCTCCATCAGCACCAGACTCAGGGTGTAGAGGGGCTGGTCAGGGAAGCACATGCTGCCAATACCCAAAGCGGCCAACGGCATGAGAAGGTGGAGAGAAAGCATGGTGATGAGCACCGGCTTGGGGTGGGAGAGGACCCGGCCCAGATCCTGCACGCTGCTGCCCAGACTGTTGGCAAAGGTCTGGAACATCATCAGGGCGGAAACGGCGGGACACAGCAGGCCGATCTGATCGGGGAACAGCAGTCCCAGTGCCAGAGCGCCGAGGATCAGCAGGGGCATTTTCGGGGTCATCCAGGTGTTGAGTGCTTGGAGCTTATTCATGGGCGTATTCAGGGTCCTTTCTGAGTTTAGCGGCAGGCGTAGGAATACCAGCCCTCACCGGACCGGGTAGTTTCGATTTCCCAACCGTTTTGACGGAGGGCGTCCGCCACCTCCCCGGCCCGGGTGTCGATGATGCCGGAGCAGAGGAACAGCCCGCCGGGCTTCAGGAACTGCCGCACCATGGGGGCAAGCCCTATAATGACGTCCGCTACAATGTTGGCAACCACCACATCGTAGCCGCCGCCCAGAGTTTCCCGGAGGGCGCCGTTGGAGAGAACATCCCCCACCAGAACGGCGTAGCGGTCCTTGCCGATGCCGTTGAGAGCGGCGTTTTCATAGGCCACCGTCAGGCACTTGTCGTCAATGTCCACAGCCTTGGCGGAGGCGGCGCCCAGCCGCAGCGCGGCAATGGAGAGAATGCCGCTGCCACAGCCCAGATCCAATACGGTCTCGCCGCCGTGGACGGCTTCCTCCAGCGCTGTCAGGCACAGGCGGGTGGTGGCGTGGCTGCCTGTGCCGAAGGTGAGGCCCGGCTCTAAGATCAGGGGCACCTTGCCGGCGTATTTGGCTTGCCCCTTCACGTTTTCCTGTTCCCATTCCGGGATCACCAGCAGGCGTTCGCCGATCTCCATGGGCTTATAATACTGCTTCCAGTTGTTTTCCCAGTCGGCGTCCTGCAAATTCTCCATGGTCATCAGCAGCGTGCCGTATTTCCCGGCATGGGCCTCCTTAAAGCCCTGCAAGGCGGTGCGGAGACGGCCCAGCTGGGCAAACCCGTCGTCATCCGCCGAAAGATAGAAGGTGATCCGGGACTTGCCCTTCATGGACGCTTCCAGATCCTCGTCCACATAGTCCCAATACTGGTGATTGTTTTCCAGAAAATTCTGAAAATCCTGTTCGTCGTCGATCACCACGCCGTCCACACCGTTGGCGGAGAGGAAGATCTCCAACGGTTCCAGCCCGGCGTGATTTGTGTCAATATGCAGTTCCAGCCATTCCATACGATCCTCACAAGTAATTCCGCAGAGCGGAAATATAAGCCATGCGCGCGGCGGGCGGCTTTGCCCTGACCGCGCAAACACGCCAAAAACAGGTCGGGAAAAATTCCCGACCCATTTTAACACGTTTATCGTTCTTTGCCAAGGAAAAACAGCGCCATGGTGCCGGGGCCGGAGTGGTTGCCGATGACAGGACCCACATAGTTGATGTGGACGGTCTCCACGCCCAGACGGCGGCGGACCTCACCGGCCACAAATTCAGCGTCCTCCAGACAGTCACCGTGGCTGATGAACACCGTCTGACCGGCGGGGTCGATGGCGGTGGCCTCCATCCGGTCTACCAGAGCGGTCAGAGACGCCTTGCGGCCTCGGGCCTTGCTGACCGGGATCAGGCGGCCCTCGTCGTCCACATGCATGACCGGCTTGATGGCCAGCATGGTGCCGAACAGGGCGGTGGCGGCGTTGATCCGGCCGCCCCGCTTCAGGTGGTTCAGATCGTCCACCGTGAACCAGTGGCAGACGCGGCCCTTGGTCTCCTCGGCAAAGGTCTTCACCTCGTCGATGGTTTTCCCCTTTTTCTGCTCCTGCGCGCAGAGATACACGAACAATCCCTGCCCCAGAGAGGCGCAGAGGGAGTCCACCGTCAGGATCTTCGCATCGGGAAATTCGTCCTTCAACTCCTCCGCGGCAATGACGGAGGACTGGTAGGTGGTGGAGAGGGCGGAGGAAAAGCTGATGCTCAGGATGTCCTTTCCGGTTTTCAGGATCTCCCGCATCTTTTCCTCAAATTCCCCCACGTTGACGGCGGAGGTGGTGGCCAGTTCACCGGAGCGGACCCGCTCGTAGAACTCATGGAAGCCGATTTCCCGGCCATCCAGATAGTTGCGGTAGGTGCGATCACCCATTTGCAGGCTCAGCGGTAGGACCTCTACGCCCAGCTCTGCGGCCATTTCCGCAGAGAGATCGCAGCAGCTATCCGTTAAAATTACATAATCACGCATCAGTCCTTGCGCTCCTTTCTGCTTTTCGCGGTCTTTTTGGCCTCGGCTTTATCCGGTTTGCCGGCGGGTTCCGTCCGGGCGCGGAGCTGGGCCACATACTGACGGCTCACAAGGCCGGCGGCGTAGCTCAGCAGACCGAAATGAACGGCGGCGTCCGCCAGATTGTCAGTTCCTTCATAAGCGCCCATCTCTTGCACGGTACTGGACAGGGCACCGTCCAGACTTTCCAGAAAGGCCCGGTAGCCGTTTTCCACGGAGCGGTCATCGGAAAGCTCAGTGCGGATCAGCAGGTCCATATCCCGGACGGACATCACCTGCTTGAGAATGCAGACGAAGGTGAGGTAGGCCAGATGGTCCCGGTTGTATTTCTTGCCCTCAGCCCGGGGGACCAGGGCGTTTTTCGTGTAGTTATTGACCATAGAGGCTGTCAGAGCGTCGCTCTCGTCCAGACGGATGGTCTGCCGTTCCATGTAGGAGAGGACCTGATCCATATACAGGGGGAAATCCGGCAGTGTTTCCCAATCCGCAGGGCGGTGGGTCTCCAACTGACGGCGAAAGGCGGAAATTTCTTCCATACCGGTGCTCCTTCCTTTGAAATCAGAGCAAGTATATCACATTTTTGTAGTTTTGTAAACCGGATTATGCGTTAAGGAAAACAGGAAGAAAGACAGGGGAAAACGAAAATTGTTATTTTCCCACGCAGAAACGGCTGAACACCGCGCCTACGATCTCCTCCTTGGCGGTGCGGCCCGTCAGTTCGCCGATGGACTCCAGTGCTTCCTCCGCATCAGTGAGGACAGCGTCGGGAGTCAGACCGCTGTCCAGCGCGGACAGCGCCCGACGGACAGCCTCCAGACTCCGGCGGACGGCAGATTCCTGCCGGGCGTTGGTCAGGAGGGAACCGGCGTCAGCGGGGGTCTCGGCGGGGAAGCAGCTTTGCACGGCGTCCACCAGCAGATCCAGCCCGCCGGGGGCCACGGAGTTGAACGAGACGAAAGCATCAGGGTCCCGCAGTTCCTTGGGGAGCTGCCAGACGGCAGTTTTCGCGGCGGGGTTCAGATCGTTTTTGCTGACGGCCAGGATCCAGTGGGGGGCCTGGGCGGAAAGGGAGAGTATGTCCTCATCCACAGTCGGCGGCGTCTGACTGCCGTCCACCACGGCGATCACCAGATCGGCAGTCTCCGCCGCACGGCGGCTCCGTTCCACCCCCAGCTGCTCCACGGCGTCGGCGGTATCGTGGATACCGGCGGTGTCAATGAGCCGCAGGAGGGTTCCGCCGCAGGTAACGGTCTCCTCCACCGTGTCCCGCGTGGTGCCGGGGATGTCGGTGACGATGGCCCGGTCATAGCCCGCCAAGGCATTGAGCAGAGAAGACTTTCCGGCATTGGGCAGGCCCACGATAGCAGTGCGGACGCCGTTTTTCAGCACCCGGCCCCGCTGGGCGGTGTCCAGCAGGGCGGAGAGGGTGTCGGCGGCGATTTGCAGAGAGGATCGGATCTGCTGCGGCTGAATGTCCTCAATGTCCTCGTCGGGGTAATCCACCACGGCGTAAAACCGGGAGGTGATGTCGATGAGGGCCTCCTGCACCGGCTCCAGGCGGCGGCGGAGGCCGCCGTCCAGCTGGGCCGCGGCGTTTTTCGCGGCGGCGGCGGATTGGGCATCGATGAGATCGATGACGGCCTCCGCCTCCGTCAGATCCATTTTGCCGTTGAGAAAGGCCCGCTTGGTGAATTCACCGGCCTGGGCCTGACGGGCTCCGGCGGCAAAGAGAGCGGAGAGCAGGGTGTGGAGAACTACGGGGGAGCCGTGGCAGTGGAATTCGGCGGAGTCCTCCCCGGTGTAGCTGTGTCCGCCGCCGAAGCGGACGGCTAATCCCTGATCGATGGCGGCGCCGGAATCGTCCAGCATTTCTCCGAACACCATCTTGTGAGAGGGCTGCTGGGCGAAGGGGACTCCGTTCCGGGGACGAAAGACCCGGTCACAGGCGGCAAAGCAGCCGATCCCGGAGACCCGGACGATGCCGATGGCGGTGGCGGTGCTGCCGGTGGCAATGGCGGCGATGAGATCCATAAAATCAACTCCTGACTTGGGTTTTGGCTTCCATGCGCCTCAGCAGGCGCAGGAGGCGGAAGCGGTTATACCGCTGGATGGCGGCAAAGGGCAGATTGCAAAGGCCGATGAACAGGGCAATCCCAAAGAAGAGGGGGAGCCAGTCCTGAGGATGCTCACACAGCAGGCAGAAAAACAGGGACAAAAAGCCCAGAAGGGCGATCAACTCGTGAATGACCTCCGCGTGGCAGGTGACCTCCAGAAACTGCCGGAGGTAGGCTGGGCTGGGGGTGGCCAAATGGCGCTTATCGAACTCCGGGTTGAACTGGGGCAGGCGATCCTTCCAGCGAGGCAGGCGGAGACGGCGGTACAGGGCCATTTCCCGCTCCGACACCCGGAAAAAGGGGCGGTTCCAGTCGAACAGACGGCGCTGGGTTTCGGCGGGCAGGTGGGTGAGCAGCTCCGCAATGCCGAAGTGAAGGACGAACCAGAAGGCGGTATTCAAAAGGGCAATGACCAGTGTGGAGTGCATGGGGGACCTCCTGTGTGCGGCATGAGAGGCCGCAGGTTTCCGGGGC
>ERZ827440.3924-NODE-3924-length-10668-cov-3.206162_pt1 | contig 10668 bp, 11 predicted proteins | sample MGYA00519774_ERZ827440 | MGnify/ENA primary metagenome ERZ827440 (study PRJEB31778, sample SAMEA3449302) | human gut metagenome | biome: human gut; feature: human-associated habitat; material: faeces | place: United Kingdom | collected 2010/2012 ... | reverse complement strand
GAGTCGCCGAGGTATAGCTGAAATGCCGTATCTGCCTCTGACACCATACGCGCCGCAACCGCAAAAACATCGCTCTTTGTTACACTATGTAATATATTATAGCGCAAAATTTAACAATGTCAACCTCTTTGGACGTTTTTGCAAAAAAAAGCGCACAAATTTTCAAGAAAATTTGTGCGCTTTTGAATTTTTTGATTATTTATTATAACACAAACGCTCGTTCTTTTCAATCCTTCAAAAGCGAAGCTCATTATCTGCATCAGTCCCTGCCGGCAATGACAAAAAGCTGCGGCAGGTATTGCTCCTGCCGCAGCCGATTGAACTGCGATATTCTTTTCGTGATAAAACAGCCTTGAAAATACAGCCGATTATCTCTTGGAGAACTGGCTTGCGCGACGTGCGGCTTTGAGACCGTACTTCTTTCTTTCCTTCATACGAGGGTCACGGGTAAGGAGACCGACTTTCTTGAGAGCAAGACGGTATTCTTCGTTTGCCTGAAGGAGAGCGCGTGCAACGCCGTGTCTGACAGCGCCTGCCTGACCGCTGATGCCGCCGCCCTTGACGGTGCAGATGATATCGAACTTGCCGTCGGTGCCGGTTATTGCGAAGGGCTGACGGACGATCATTTTCAGGGTTTCGATTCCGAAATAATCGTCAATGTTTCTGCCGTTGATGGAGATGTCGCCCGAGCCGGGGACGAGACGTACTCTTGCGATGGAGAACTTACGCCTGCCGGTGCCGTAGAAATAAGGTTTTGCGGATGTATAGTTCATTTTATGTTATCCTCCTCTTACTTTACTTCCAGAACGACGGGCTTCTGTGCCTGCTGTTCGTGTTCGGCGCCTCTGTAAACCTTGAGTCTGCCGAGGCTTGCAGCACCGATTTTGTTCTTGGGAAGCATTCCCTTGACGGCAAGCTCAACAGCCATTTCGGGCTTGGTTGCCATAAGGGTGCGATACTTGACGGACTTGAGACCGCCGACATATCCGGTGTGATGATAATACATCTTCTGGTCGAGCTTCTTGCCGGTGAGGACGATCTTTTCGGCATTGATAACAACGACGCATTCGCCGCAATCGACGTGAGGAGTGTATTCGGGACGGTGTTTGCCGCTCAGAACGGTAGCTGCCGCGACAGCGACATTACCGAGAGTCTTGCCTGCGGCGTCGATCACGTACCAGCCGCGGACAATGGCTTCTTTTTTTGCCATGGTTGTGGACATTATTTGTTCCTCCGATAATTATTTAACGTACTCCGCTATTATATCAGAAATTTTCGGCTTGTCAATACCTTTTGACGAATTTCTTTGAGATTTTTTCGTTTTCGTCGCTTTTTTCTCGCAAAAGCTCGTTTTTTCTCCGTTTTTATGAATCGCAAAGTCACATTTGCTCTTGCAAAGCGCCTTTCGATGTGGTATCATTATCGTTATAATCCGGGTGAAAAGAGCAATGGAATATGAGACGTTTTTCAACGATACAACCGCTCGTCGGGCTTATGCGGCGGGCAATCGACAAATATGATATGATAAGTGAAGGCGAACGTATTGCGGTAGGCGTGAGCGGCGGCAAGGACAGTCTGACGCTGCTTTGCGCACTGAGATTGCTTTCGGAATTCCATCCGAAGCATTTCACCGTGACCGCCATCACGCTTGACACGGGGCTTCCCGGTGCCGACCTTGCGCCGATACGCCGCCTCTGCGAGGAGACCGAAACGGAGCTTATCGTTTCCGAATACGAAATATACAAAATAGTTTTCGAAATACGCAGGGAAAAAAATCCCTGCTCCCTCTGTGCCAACCTGCGTCGCGGCGCGCTCAACAGCGTCGCCGTCGAAAACGGGATTCGCAAGATCGCGCTCGGGCATCATAAGGACGACGCGGTCGAGACGTTTTTCATGAATTTATATAATGAAGGACGCATCGGTTGCTTCTCACCCGTGACGCACCTTGACCGCAAGGATGTGTACCTGATCAGACCCATGATATACGTCCCGGAAAAGGAGATAAAGCATTTCGTAAAATCCGAGGGCATCGAGGTGCTCCCCAAATACTGCCCCGCCGACGGAAATACCGAGCGCGAGCGCGTAAAACAGGACCTTGCGGAGCGTGAACGCACCGACCATAGTTTCAAGGACAGGATATTCGGCGCGATAGAACGCGGTATCTGGATGAACTCCTGAAACGGAGGCGATGCCGATGAGCAAGTATTCGCTTTTGTGAGAATATGTCAAAAGCAACGGCAAAGGCTTAATGAAGCTGATTTTCGATGCAATCGGAGATATCCTTGACCATTCCTTGACGCGTATATACAGTATGAAAAACGCACCTTCCGCTATCTCGGCAGGAAGTGAATTAATGCATACGGTATACATTCCGATGCATATTTATACGCGATTTACTGCATAAATATGCACAATTAATGCATAAAGCATCAATACGCATTCATGCGACCCTAAAATAACTCCGATATTTGTACAATTTGCGTATTGAATTCGGCGTGCAACGGGCGTATAATTATTCCATAATCATTCACAACAAAAAAGAGGAAGAAAAAATGAAAAAAATACTGATCGCGCTCGTGGCAATCCTGATGGTATTGCCCGTGATGCTCGCTGCCTGTGGCAAGAGCGAAAAAACACTTGAAGACATCAAAAAAGCCGGCACCATCACAATGGCAACCTGCAGCGGCTTCGAACCCTTTGAAATTCTCGGTACCGACGGCAAAGTGACCGGCGTTGATGTCGATATCGCACAGGCAATTGCCGATTACCTCGGCGTAAAGCTCGAAATCGCCGATGTTGATTTCGATTCCATCGTTCCCGGCGTACAGTCCGGCAAGTTCGATCTCGGCGTTGCCGGAATCACCGCAGATGATACAAGACGTAAAAACGTCGATTTCTCCGCGGATTACTACTACGCAAGCCAGGCAATAATCATCCTTTCGACAAACACGACGATTACCTCTGCCGAAGACGTCAAGAAACTGACCGTCGGCGTACAGAAGGGCACCACCGGCGCAAGCTACTGCGAAAAAAACGGCATCAAATACAATTCCTATGACAACGGCGCCGCAGCTTGGCTCGCACTTGAAGGCGGCAAGGTCGACGCAGTCATAATCGACAAAGTCCCCGCGACCAAGCACGTGGAAGCAGGCGAAGGCAAGTACAAGCTTCTTGACGAGCCGCTTACCAAGGAAAACTATGCGATCGCCATCGCAAAGGAAAACAAGGAACTCAAGGACGCAGTTGACGCGGTTCTCAAGCAGCTCACCGAATCCGGCAAGCTTTATGAGATCTTCGACAAATATAACCTTGAATACGATAAATAATGTTTGATTTCATTACCGAATGGCTTCGGCAGCTCCATTCGACCTTCATCGAAACGGGCTACTGGGAGTTCATATTCATCGGACTCGGAAACACTCTGCTGATAACCGTCGGCGCCGTGGCGATCGGCTTTCTGCTCGGCACATTTGTAGCGATCGGCAAATACGCCGCCGCTCATAACCGCAGGCTGAAATTCATCGATGTAATCTGCAATGTCTACCTCGCCGTGATACGCGGCACCCCTGTCACCGTGCAGCTCATGATAATGTTCTTCATAATCTTCGCCTCCGTGAAGGAAGGACTTTGGGTCGCAATACTCACCTTCGGCATAAATTCCGGCGCATATACAGCCGAAATAATCCGCAGCGGTATATCCTCCATCGATCCCGGACAGGAAGAAGCGGGCAGATCGTTGGGACTTTCGTCGGCACAGACCATGATGACAATAATTCTCCCGCAGGCGATAAAGAACATACTCCCCGCCATCGGCAATGAAATGATTGCACTTCTGAAGGAAACGTCGGTTGCCGGATACGTTTCTGTCCGTGACCTGACGAAGATGGGCAGTATAATACAGACACAGACCTACGATGCGTTCAACCCGATACTTCTTGTCGCGGCAATATACCTCGTGTTGGTTCTCGGTCTGACCAAACTGCTGTCGGTCTTTGAGAGGAGGTTCAAAAAGAGTGATAGAAGTTAAGAAGCTCTGCAAGGATTTCAACGGCGGAGAGCTGAAGGTGCTGAAAAGCATCGACTACTCCATCGAAAAGGGCGAAAAGATTGTAATAATCGGACCGTCCGGCAGCGGCAAATCGACTTTTCTCCGTTGCCTGAACCTGCTTGAAACACCCACCTCCGGCGAGGTGTGGTTTGAAAACGTGCTGATCAACAGCAAAAAGACGGATATAAACCTCATCCGCCGCAAGATGGGCATGGTGTTCCAGCATTTCAACCTGTTCCCGCATAAAACGGTGCAGCAGAATATAACTCTTGCCCCCGTGAAGCTCGGACTGATGAGCAGGGAAGAGGCGGAGGAGGAAGCACTGAAGCTGCTTGCCCGCGTCGGACTTGCCGATAAGGCGGACGCGTACCCCGCACAGCTTTCGGGCGGACAGAAACAGCGTATCGCCATAGTGCGTTCGCTTGCCATGAAGCCGGATGTGATGCTTTTTGACGAGCCGACCTCGGCGCTCGACCCCGAAATGGTGGGCGAGGTGCTGGAGGTAATGAAGGAGCTTGCCGAAATGGGCATGACGATGGTCGTGGTGACCCATGAAATGGGCTTTGCGCGCGAGGTCGCGAGCAAGGTACTGTTCATGGACGGCGGACAGATTCTTGAGGAGAACACTCCGAAGGAATTCTTCGCGTCGCCGAAGAACGCCCGCCTTTGCGACTTCCTGAATAAGGTGATCGCATAAAAATAACGCAAACCAAGCCTTGAAAAAATAAAAAAATACCCGAAAAAGGAGCCGATTCAACCGAATCGGCTCCTTTGCCGTATATGATTATTCTGCTTTGTCGAAATACAGCTTCTCCAGCTTTATTGTGTCAAGAATATCGTCAACGTCGTGTGTTGCGGCGTATTCCTGATTGGTGTATTTGTAGCTGATGACAACTACAAAGCCGTCGTGTATAGTTGTTATACCGTTTCCGCCGTGTTTCGTATTCACACGCTTTACTGCAGTGTGCTCCGTGCCGTCTATTGTTATGCTCTGCACAGATGAGGACGTAAGACCATATTCTGCCTTTTGCGCTTCCGTCATTTGACTGAGGGGAACATCTCTGTTGTGCAAATACATCGAAAAACCGTCAGGACCATACTGCGTAAGCATTCTTTTTGCTTCTTCGTTGGGGTACGTTATTTGTATCATAGCCCAGACATCATCATCGTTCCTGCAATAATAAATTACGGTCACAAGGTGATTGTCGTTGAAAGTCATTTCGATTTTTCCGTGCGCCTCTTCGGGATTGTTTTCGGCATAGATTCCGTCAACAGACGGATTGAAGATGAAGCCCTGCGCGAGAATGCCGCTGAGAGGCGCGAGATAATCAATGTCCTTCATGTTGAAGTCCGACGCCTTGTCGCCGTTGATTTTCTCGTTTGCTTCTTTCAGTTTATTGACAAGCTCCGCCGCACTGTGTGCCGAAAAGCGGCGATACGGAAAATCCTCGGGGTCAATGTGCTGTTCGGGATCTTTGCGACTGACCTCCTCTGACACCGGCTCGGATGCTTCCTCGGATACTGCTTCGGAAGGTTCATCTGAGGGTTCTCTTGACGGTATGGGCTGTTCGCTGGGCTGTACGGATTTGTCGGTAATGCTTGATTCCTGTTCTTCGCTTGAACTGTTGCTCGAAGCATTACTGCAGGCGACAAGGGAAAAACCTATAATGGCTGAAAGCAATAAGCATAATATTTTTTTCATAAATATATCTCCTTTATCAAAATCAAATAAAGCTGCATTGAGGCAGTCAGTTATAAAGCTGATTGATTGCAGCTTCAATATCCGCCTTGCAATATGAGCAGAACACATCGGAATAACTGCTCCACTTGTCTATGGATCCCTTGTAATAATACTGAGTTCCGCCCTCTCCGCCTATGTTGTCCATTATGCAGTATTCCGATCGGCATTGCTTATTGCCGCTGTCACTGGTATGCTCCGGATGACTGCAGTATGCTGCATTTCGGCACATTTCATTGTCCTCTTCGTCATAATATATTGAACAATAATGGTCGGGCGCGTTATACTGATGGGCAAGCTCATGCGCATAGATCATTCCTTGCCGCGAGTCGTAATAGGTGTCCGAATAAATTTTCATTATTGCCATATACCCTTGAACATCAGCCCCGTGTGTCGGCGGGAAAGAAGCCGAAAGGCCGCTTGCGTTGCCGTTTTCAAGATACGTCTGATTTCCGACAAACAAAACGCGTTTTTTGTCGTATGTTGACGGAAGCCGACCCATCGTTGTGAATCGTTCTATGACGTTATGCCAGTATGTGTGGTTTCCGGCGGCAGTATAACTGCTTACGTGACTGCATCGGGTATTGAAATTGTTGCTCGTGACTGTCCCCTTGCAGATATCGCAGTATGATTGAGCATATCCATTTGCCGTGTTGATATGATACAAGCCGAAAAGCTCGCTGAACAGCTTTTTTGACTGTTCAACTATCTGAAATATGCGGTAATTGCTTGTACCTGAGCTGTTGTTGCCGTATCTGATCTTGAAGCCTGCATCATAATATGCTTCAACATTGATTAAATGCTCCATTTTGAACAAATTCCACTTTTGCGTTCCGCCGGTGCTGCTTGAGCTTGCCGCCCTGACATTAATTTGGTCGATTGCGGTGATGATCTCCGTTGTCAGCGCTTTGGAAGTATCATTCTCCGGCACAAAAGTATATGTTCCGTCCGAGTTTTTAATGATATACCAATATTGCTGATTTGGAGCAACGCAGACTGTGCCGTTGCTGTTGTTCAGAAAACCGTATACCCGGCTGTTTGCGTATGAAATCGAGTATTTTCCGTTTCCGGCGTAGCCTATTGACCATTCACTGTTTTGCATTGAAGGTGACCTGTCACATATAGGCTGACCTGTTGTGAAGCCGAAATATCGGTTGCATACATAATCCTGAATCAGATATGTACCGTTTTGAATGCCGTCTGTCTGTGTTGTCGGTATGTCGAATGCTGCTGTCCGTACCGGCACAACACCGACGACAAGACCCATTATGAACATGACCGAAAGAATTGTTGCTGCGATTTTTTTATTCATGTTTTTTTCTCCTCCGAATGGCTGTTTCGCAGAAAAGCCTATGCTGCATTTCTGCGGCATCTTGTTTGAAAACGAGGACAAAAAAGCGCATAACGGAAATAAGCCGCTATGCGCACTATGAAATGAAAATCAGTCGTTGTGACCCGAAATGGTCATAACAGAATTTGTCGCTGTAATGCGCATAGGGTATTATGTATGTGTTGCAGTGCAAATTCTTCATGTCGTGTTCCGCCCTCCTTTCGTTGGTTTCTGTTACCATAATATCATAATAATTCCCGTTTGTCAACATAATTCTTCAAAATTGCGTAATATTCATCCTGAATGCAATATTTTGTATATTTATGCACGTCCACGCCCGCCTTCCCCTCCGCGTGCTTGACTTTCGGCGGCGTTTGTGGTATATTCTATGTACGTCAATCAAAAGAAACCGCCACCGGAGAATTTATGTTTGAAATACTCAATCACACCGAGCTTGCATGGCTCGCCGCAATACATGACGCCTTTTCCTGCGCCTTCATGGATGCCGTGATGGGCTTTATCACCGCCACCGGAAATATCGGCATCATATGGATCGCCTGTGCCGTCCTGATGCTCTGCTTCAGAAAGACCCGCCGGACGGGGATAACGCTTGCCGTTGCCCTGATATTCACCGTTTTTCTGAACAATCTCACCCTGAAAAATCTCTTTGCACGTCCCCGCCCCTTTCAGGTCGATTCCTCGATCGTGCTTGTCATCGACCCTCCCGGCGAGTTTTCTTTCCCGTCCGGGCACACCCTGTCGTCGTTTGCAGCCACGACCGTGATATGGCACGGACTCGGCAAAAAATACGGCATTCCCGCTCTTGTGTGGTCCTGCCTGATCGCTTTTTCAAGGCTGTATTTCCGCGTGCATTACGTCACCGATATCCTCGGCGGCATGGTGATCGGCACCGCTGTCGGCGCGCTTGCCTGCCTTGCCGTGAATATAATACAAAAGAAATACATAAAGAAAACAAACACCAAAGGAGAATAGAAAAATGGCATTTCTTCAGGTAACCTTCTTCTCGCAGACTCTCGGCATGAATATGGACATGGATGTCCTCCTGCCCGAAAACCCGACCTCCGCACCCATCAAAACGGTGTATCTGCTTCACGGCATGAGCGACAACCAGACCAACTGGCAGCGCTATTCCGCCGTAGAACGCCACATACTCGGCAAAAATGTCGCCGTCGTAATGCCCACAACTCACCTCGCGTGGTATACCGATATGGAATGCGGCTACCTCAGATATTTCACATTTGTATCCGAGGAGGTGCCTGCCGTCTGCCGTCGTATGTTCCCCCAGCTTTCGTCAAAGCGCGAGGATAACTTCATTGCCGGACTTTCCATGGGCGGCTACGGCGCTCTCAAAATCGCACTTTCCCACAGCGATGCCTTCGAAAAGGTCGCCTGCTATTCCGCCGCTTTCGGATATGTCACCCGCGAATATACCCCCTATTGGAACTCCGTTTTCGGCGACACTCCCGAAAAGCGTGAAAAGCACCGTATCGAAACCTACATAGAAAACAACATCGCCGGCAATAACAGAAAACCGCCCGTATATATGTGGTGCGGCACGGAAGACGGACTTCTTCAGTCGAACCGCGACACCCGTGACCTGCTCATTTCAAAGGGCTTTGATGTCACCTATTCCGAGTCGGAGGGCGGACATGAATGGAGATGCTGGGACGAGCAGTTCAGAAGGTCGCTCGACTTCTTCGGCATCTGAGAATCCAATTCACACAATGAATATATCGCTTGCCTTGCAATAATCGTTGAAATTGACATTGCACACGATACTCCCGTATGATATAATAAATAGGAAAAGAACAGCATAAAATGATGACTGGAACCGGCGAAAAATGATTAAACCGAACGACACCGCCCTCCGCCTGTTTGAAATACTTTCGGCATCCGGTATCGAAGCGTACGTCGTCGGCGGCTTTGTCCGTGACAGCCTGATGGGTCTTCCCGTCCACGATATCGATTTCGCCGTTTCCGCCTCTCCGGAGGAAACCAAGCGTCTTCTTTCGCCGTTTGCGAAAATGATTGATACCGGCTTGAAATTCGGCACCGTGACGGCGGTTTTTGAAGGAGTCCCCTTTGAACTGACCACCTTCCGCGCCGACTGCGGCATAAAGGACGGCAGACATCCGCAAAGCGTCAGCTTTGTCCGGGACATTGTTTCCGACCTCTCGCGCCGCGATTTTACGGTAAATGCAATGGCGTGGAGTCCCGAAAAAGGGCTTGTTGACCCGTTCGGGGGCAGGGAAGACATCACAAAACGGCTGATACGCTGTGTCGGAGAGCCGTCGCTCCGCTTTGAGGAGGACGCGCTCCGCATTCTCCGCTCTCTGCGCTTTATGTCGCGTCTCGGCTTCCGCCTTGACGATGAAACCGCAAAAGCTCTGCGGCAGAACGCATTCCGGCTGAAAACGATTTCGCGCGAACGCATATTTTCCGAGCTTTCGGGTATCATCTGCGGCAAAAACGCCTGTGATACCGTGACGGAATATGCCGATGTGATCTCCGTCGCACTTCCGGAGCTTTTCGCCGGAGGCGCTTTTATGCTGAAACGGCTTCCGGATGAGCTGCATCTCCGCTTTGCCGCCCTTTTCAAAAACGCAGACGACGCCGAAAACGGCATGTTTTCGTTGAAATCACCGCGTAAACTGCGTGAAAGGGTGGTTGCATTGCGGCGGCTCATACCTCTGCCCGACGACGAAAAGGAGATTCTCATACTGGGTATCGACACCCCGCCCGAAATCCTCCGTGAGGCGGCATACTGGAATTCCACCGGAAAAGCGGCGGACATTATCGACCGTTTACGTATGCAAAATGCGTTTGTTTCGAGTAAAAATCTCGGTATTCCGACGCAGAAAATCATGGAGATAAGTCATGAAAAGGGCGCTCGTCTGGGTATCCTCATAAGGGAGCTGTGCGTCGCCGTGATAAACGGCGAATGCGAAAACAGCGAAGCCGGACTTGAAGAATATCTGCAATCACATTCAACAATACAGGAGTAAGCAATGAAAAGAACGAAGATTATCTGCACCATCGGACCGTCCAGCTCCGACGAGCATACGCTTGAGGAAATGATCAAAGCGGGCATGAATGTTGCCCGTCTGAACTTCTCCCACGGAACGCATGAGGAGCATCTTGCGAAGATCGAGACGATAAAGCGTGTCCGTGAGCGCATGAAGCAGCCTGTTCCGATAATGCTGGACACAAAGGGACCCGAATACCGCATCAGAACATTCAAAAACGGCAAGATCGAGCTTAAGCCCGGCGACAGCTTCATTTTCACCTCGGACGATATCGAGGGCGACGAAACGAAGGTTTCGGTTTCGTATAAAAATCTGCCTCATGAGCTTTATACCGGTGATACGATACTCCTGAACAACGGACTTATGGAATTCCGTGTCGATGTTGCGGAGGGAAATAACGTCCATACCACGGTCGTTGTGGGCGGAACGCTCAGCGACAGAAAGAGCATGAGCTTCCCCGGGAAGGTGTTCAAGCAGGAATACCTCAGCGAGCAGGATAAGAAGG
>ERZ827440.3920-NODE-3920-length-10680-cov-3.781741_pt1 | contig 10680 bp, 8 predicted proteins | sample MGYA00519774_ERZ827440 | MGnify/ENA primary metagenome ERZ827440 (study PRJEB31778, sample SAMEA3449302) | human gut metagenome | biome: human gut; feature: human-associated habitat; material: faeces | place: United Kingdom | collected 2010/2012 ... | reverse complement strand
CGATTATGCAGCTAAGATGCCAATACTTGACTATCACTGCCATATCAATCCTAAGGAAATCGCTGAAGACAGAAAGTTTGAGAACATCACACAGGTATGGCTTGGTGGCGATCATTACAAGTGGCGTCAGATGAGAACTAACGGTGTTGATGAGAAGTACATCACAGGTGATGCTTCTGACCGCGAGAAGTTCCAGAAATGGGCTGAGACTCTTGAGATGGCTATCGGTAACCCACTTTATCACTGGAGCCACCTTGAACTTCAGAGATACTTCGGATACAACGGTATTCTCAACGGCGATACAGCTGAGGAAGTATGGAATCTCTGTAATGCAAAGCTACAGGAAGATTCTATGTCAGTTCGTAACCTTATCAAGCAGTCAAATGTTACATTAATCTGTACAACAGATGATCCTGTTGACTCACTTGAGTGGCATCAGGTTCTTAAGGATGATAAGACATTTGACGTACAGGTACTTCCTGCATGGAGACCTGACAAGGCTATGAACATCGAAAAGCCTGAATATCTTGATTACCTTGAGACATTATCTAATGTAAGCGGAATTAAAGTTAATTCATTTGCTTCATTAATGGATGCTCTTAGAAACCGTATGGATTTCTTTGCTTCTATGGGATGCTCAGTATCAGATCACGCTCTTGAGTATGTAATGTACAAGCCATACACAGAAGAAGAAATCGAAGCAATCTTTGCTAAGAGATTTTCTGGTTCTGCTATCACTACAGAAGAGATGAACAAGTTCAAGACAGCATTCATGGTATCTGTAGGTAAAGAATACAACAAGCGTAACTGGGTAATGCAGTTACATTATGGTACAATCCGTGATAATAACAGATTCCGTTATGACCAGTTAGGTCCAGATACTGGATTTGACTGTATCAACACATATGACTGCTCTGCTGAGATGGCTCAGTTCCTTAACGCACTTAATGCTACAGATGAGCTTCCTAAGACAATCATTTACTCACTTAACCCTTCAGTTAACGCTGCTATCGGAACAGTTATCGGATGCTTCCAGGATTCTAAGGCTGTTGGCAAGATTCAGCAGGGTTCAGCTTGGTGGTTCAACGATCATAAGGTTGGTATGACTAACCAGATGACAAGCCTTGCTAACTTAAGTCTTCTTGGTAACTTCATCGGAATGCTTACAGATTCAAGAAGCTTCCTCTCATACACAAGACATGAGTACTTCAGAAGAATCATGTGCGAGCTTATCGGTGGATGGGTAGAGAATGGTGAATACCCAGCAGATGAGAAGGCATTAAAGAAGATTGTTGAAGGTATCTCATACAACAACGCTGTAAGATACTTTGGATTTGATCTTTAATTCATATTCTTAACGAGAAAAAGCAGTTATCACAATTAATGTGGTAACTGCTTTTTTATGCGATGTCATAATTACTTATCAATTTTACTTATAAGACTGCTACTGTTCTCAAACAGAATATTTTTCATTTCATTTTCAAGCTTTCTCAATGTCAGACTTCTTAAAACCTACCAAATCTCCAAATTTCATCTGTTTCGTATGTCTTTTTCACCCCACATACTTGTTTTCTCCGCCAAAAAGCCCACTAAATGATCAAAAGATGCAGCCACCACACATCATGATAACTGCATCCATAATAATTATATATAACTACTTATTCTGTTCCTCTAACAGCTTCTTTAATCTGTCTATTTCTGCATCCTTTTCTTCTAAACGTGCCCTATTTTCTTCTAACTGTGAGTCTTTTTCTTCTAACTGTGCCCTATTTTCTTCTGCCTGCACCTTCAGTTCATCAATCTCATCCTTCATCCTGTCAACCATCAGCTCTGCCGTATTCCTGTCTAATATCCTCAACGCTTCAGAAAACATACTGAGCACCTCCTTTGGTCTCTCCAAATACTCATTAATATCCAGACGTACTGATTCCAAGTCAGGAAATATCTCTATCAACTGCTCTATCTCCTCCGGTGTCTCGGCTACAAATAGCGACAGATACTTTAAGCGGTCAAGCTTCATCTTCTCGGTTACCTGCTTTTCACTGTACTGCGTTCTGTCATAATCGTATTCCGTCACCTCGGTACGCCCTTTTCTAATATCAGAATATCGGTATTTCTTAAATGTGTCAAGGCTTACCAGTACAAAATCCTGCAAAAGATTTATCTTAATTCCAGTATTAAACTTTGTTTTGCCGACATGAAAATATAATGCCTCATCAATCTCGCTGATAAGGCTGCTGCTACTGTTCTCAAACAGAATAATAGTATGAACTGGTCGCATATCCTTATACGAAGGTTTTGACGAGCCATTCATCGAACTCCTAAGGCTCCCAGCACCTCCTATCTCACGGTTTCCAGTAATCATCTTATACTGGCGCAGCACAAGGTCTGCTGAGTAACACGATATTCTCTCTGCCTGAAAATCATAAGAAATCTTCTGAATCTCAATATTAGCGATACTTCCATCAGACATCATCACAACCATATCCATAATAATCATCACACCAAGGAACTGTGAATCCTCATTAGGAAATACTTCAAGAACAGTAACCTTCTGCCCCAGCAGACAACTCACCAGCTCTGAAAGCCTGTCTCTTCTCTCAACCGGATTAAATATCTTCTTAAAGAATGGATCATATAATAACGGAAGTGACTTCCTTCCCTTTAGAAAATCCTCATATCTTCCAATCCATTCTTCATTACTCTTAAGATATCCATATGCACTCAGGCTCCATGAATCTCCTTTAATCTGACGCATGGCTGCATCATAATAATCCTTCTTCTCACTAAACTCCATAATACATTTACAACACCAGTGTTACTTCCTCCTCTTAATTAATAAACATGCACATTTATATATGTACAGTATCATATATATAGAGAAGTGTAAATATACTTGTCGTATTCTGTAGTCTTTGCGTCGTCATCTGTTGTTTTTTCGTCGTATTAGGTTATCTCTTAATATCCAATCATAAATTCATATAAATCTTCCAATGCTTCCTGCAAATCAGCATTTTTTCTCTCTGGAAATCAATTGTGACAACTGCATCATCTGCATATCCGTTGGTATACAACAAACATCATAAGACATCCTAACCAGCTTTAACAAAAGTGCTGCTTTCTTGGTTTTAGGATATTTCATGCAGTATTCTTCAATTATAATTCTTGAGTATTCATCCATTTGTATCCACCATTATCTTTCATATTATTTATTAAATAATACTCTAAATCAAAGCCAAACACCAGCTAATAATCCGCTCATCATATTAATACTTTAGATTATTACAAATGTTTATTTATATCTAATCCTACTAACATATAAAGTAAACAATGTCATTTAGCGAACAGAAGATATCTTGTTGTGGATAGACGGTACGCTAGTGTGGTTGTATTCAATAAACCTTGTTTTTTTAGCCTTTAATATTCTTTGTAGATACCTCTTGTATTCATTAGCTTTTACCAACTTGCTAGGTGAATAATATTCTACACAAGGTATTTTTTGCCAATTTCCTGACCTATTTAAAGTATACATGAAACTTCAGTATATTATTAAACATAATTTATAAATCATAAACAGCAATATAACTATCCTGCATCTTAGCCTTATGATATTTGCCATCATTTAAAATATACATTTTATCATCTATAACTATAATTCCTTCTATTGCAAATGATTTCTGAACAGTATATGCGCATTTATTATATCCTGACTGTGTATTTATCTCAAAAACAAAATTATTTTCCCCATCATAATCAGCCCCAACTGTTGCATATAAATTACCATTATCTAATAAACATATATGATCCTGGTTTTGGTAATTAAATTTTATTTTCTTTATAATATTTCCTTCTCTGTCCATTTTTAATAAAAATTCCGAATAACATAAAACCCAGATAAAATCATTGTCTACAGCTATACCATTCGACTTATATTTAGAATATCTGCCTAATGATATATTCTTTTTTGTTGTTCCATCTTTTTCTATATTATATATTTCATCACCTGTTGCAAGCCATAAAGAATCATCTTTTTTATCATAAGATATTCCTTGTAAATTAATATCTCCGCCCAAAATATCATTCAACGAAAGTTCACTAATAACAGATGTCATATCTTTATTAATCTGAACAATTCTAGGTATAGTTCTTTCATTTGAACTTAATGCCCCATAATCAGCAATCCAAAATGTATCACTTTTTTCATCATAAGTTAGTCCTGTACAAGTAAAATTTTCTAATCCAATATCTTCAAATCTAACAATTTGTGATGGTGAAATATTCTTTGTTTCAGAATTAATTTTTTTATTTGGAGAAATAGGTCTAGAAATTATTTTAATAATAATAGTAATAGCAGCTAAAATCACTATTAAAATCAATATAATTTTCAATGCTTTTTTATACATTTCTTCTTTTCCTACCTTTCATATATTTAACAAGTGCAATAACTATATCTTTATTTAATATAAAAGCTCCAATAATAAAAAAAGGCAACAATATCATTGATAAGATCCTATTTTTTAAATAATATATTATTATACTGCCTGTTAAAATTATAATTATAAATATGCATTGTTTTATATTAAACTTAATATTCAAATATTTTTTTGTATCTACTATTCTATATATCATTGTTAAGAGATAACCTACAAATGTCGAAATTGAAGCAGCATATAATCCTAAATATTTAACAAACAATAAATTCACTACAATGTTAATTGCTGCAGCAATAAATGTTGTTTTTGCAATTTCAATTGTTTTTTTTGTTGCAACATAAACTACCCCAAGCAAACCAACTATAACATTAAATAATGATGCCACCAAATAAATAGGAATATTTAAATATGCCTCATTATAAGCAGAATTTACAAACCAACTAAATACAATTGGTAAACATACAATTATTCCAATACAAAATGTAGAAAAAATAGTTATTATCTTTTCTATTGTTTGTGAAAAAAAAACATCTCTATCTTCATCAAAATAATGTATTGCACCTGTTTCATGCCATGCCAATTGAAATATATTAAAAAAAGTCATAAAAATTGCCGGAAACTTATGAGTAACTGCCAAAATACCATTTGCAGCAGTTCCTAATATAATAGACACTATTAATCTGTCTGAACTATTCATAACCCATAAAGAAAGCTGATTTGGCACAAGCGGAACAGAATATTTTAATTCTGCCAAAATTATTTTTTTATCATATACTTTTATAGATATATATTTATATATATTTAACTTTAAAAAAAGGAATATACAACAAATAACATTTCCACCAAAAGTTGCAACCAACATTCCTTCTGCACCCATTTTAATAAATGCAATACATAATACATTTAATACTATAGTTACGAAAGAACATATGAAGCTTCCAACTGCATAATCTACAGTCTTTTTTAATCCTCTTGCAATTTGAAGAAACATATTACTGAAACAAGTTGCTATTAAAATTAATACTATCCATATTTTATATAGAGACGACAAAAATGGAATAATAACCAAATATAAAATAAGAAATAACATGTTAAATCCAATAAGGAATAACAACCCATTAGACACAATTTTTTTTATTGATTTTTCATCTTTACAATTTAATAAATACCTAAAAACGCCCTGATCAATCATTAAAGATGTTATAGGAATTATAAGCTGGACTAACGTTGTGATTAAATCAACTGTTCCATATTCCTCAGTCGATAATAATGATGTATATAGTGGAAGTAGTAAAAAAGTTATAAATTGAGTTGAAATTCTTCCTATTGTTATTATTAAAGTATTTTTAGTTAAATCTTTTATTCTGCTCATAACTTTCCCTTATTATTTGCTACTATTTTGTTTGAATTTACCAGTTAATAATTTATATAATTTTCTTGCTTTTCTTTTAACACCAGGAATGTCATGAAATAATTTTACAAATAAGAAGAATGGATTTGTAATTGTATTTATAAACTTTTCAAACCTATTATATTGCCTATTATTATCATATAACTTCTGTTTAAATAATTTCTCACATCCACCTTTAACCCAATTTGTTCCATCATCACATACTCTATTTCTTACATTATAATATGATGGTGAATTATATTCAGGTATCATTCCCCAAGCAATATGTGCATGTCCATTAAAACAAAACGGCTGCATACAAGAATAGCCTACAGGTCTAAATTGAATTGGTTTGTTTAAATTTTTAAAAATGTTTTGAGTATTCATTCTTCCATAACATTGAGATGCCTCACCTGAAGATAAATCAACTAATAAGCTCCATGCTCCTGCATAACAAAATTCTTTTCTTTTTTTGCCAAATAAATCCATCTTTAATTTAAACATATCCGATTTTAACACCGACCATGTATTTACATACTCATCTTTACTCATTTTTGTTAAAAGATTTTTTCCATTTGTTGCATCATCCCTTCCCACTGTTGCATGACATACAGCACCTGCATTTTTTTTACACCTTTCACATAAATCCGGAATACTTGATGCTATTTTATCATACGGCATTAACTCTATAGTAAACGAACACGGCGATTCTTTTATTTTCTTAACATTGCTCCAATATATTCCTTCTATTTTTTTATCTTTAATCTGCTCATAATGATATGAGCATTTAAAAAATAAATTTGTTAATAATTCCTCTGGAAAAGATAAAATTTCATCTAATCTTTTAGTTACTGTTGCATTTGTTATTATTTCAACTGAATGTCCTTCTTCTAATAATCCTTTTGTTAATGCGACAATATCTTTATATAACAATGTCTCTCCCTGTGCAGTTAAATTAATAAAGCATTCCCCTCCTAAACGCTCTTTTGAAAAAGCTTTTATCATATGCTCTATTGGATATTTGAATTCAATATCTTTTCGTTCATGCCATCCATCCACTTGTGATACGAGACAATATTCACATTTTAAATTACATAAATTAGTAGGAATATAGCATAATATTAATTTATTCATTTTATTCATAATTTAATCCTCTTTTATAATCGTATTAATTACATCAAAATTCTGTTTATAATTTAAACTCTTTGGATTTTCTAATTTCAAAAATTCATGTATCTGTTCTGTATTAATTATTTCATTGCCCACACAAATTTTTAATCCACTTTCGTTTTTTAACCATTCATCATAAACACCTGAAACCTTTTTGGTCGTATTGTCAAATGCTATACATTTTGTTCCACCTATAATAGAAAAAATCATTGAATGAAGTCTATCTGTTATAACAAGTTGAACATCCGCAAATTCATTTATTTTATTTTCTATGTATTGTTCTCTTTTATCAATCCTGATATATTTTTCGTCTATAACAGAACTGGAATCAATACAACAATAGCCTTGTAATTCCAACTCCTTTTTTAGTTTTTCGAGCCATTCATATTCTTCCGATTTTTCAATATCATTTCTAATGGAAAATATTATTTTTTTATTATCTTTGTTATGCTCTTTAATTTTATCCATTCTTAACAGTGCCATATCTGGCAGTAAAAAACATCTATCCTGTGGAATATTTAATTTGTTCAAACAATAATTATACGATCTTCGTTCTCTTAAACATAAATAAACATTTTTATTATTATCAAGTATACTTTTAAATTTATCTGATGATGAAAATCTGCCTTTCCCAGAAAAATAAACAGTTTGTGGCAAAATTATTATTTTATTATCACATAGTCTCTGAATAACATCTTCTATAACCATCTGGTCTTCATATAAATCCCCCATCCAGCCACCACCTGCTATAACAATAACATCATTCTTTTTTGCTTTAATCTTATAAGGAAATAATTCATATAAAAACTCTGGAACCTCTATAAAATCATTATATCCCCAATCTTTAAGTAAATTAATACTTTCCGACGCTATCAAATGATCTCCAAGATTTCCATGTATAGGAGTTCCTATTAAAATAATTCTTTTTTCAGAATTATTTTTTATTTTTTTGAACACCTCCTTATAATTCGGATAAGAAAGCTTTAACTTTATATATTTTTTTGTTTTATTAAAGAATGAAAATTTCATACATGTTCTCCATTTTAATATTGTCTATACTTATTAATATATAATCTATAAAAGCATTGATATAAAGAAAAAGAATATGCAAATATTATCATCTGAATTTTTCTGATTTTATTTAAACAATCTATTGAAATAATCTTTCTCACATTGTGTCTTGCATATTTCTGAACTTTCTTTATATAATCTCTTTTATAATATGAACTTCTAATCATACTATTAGCAACAACAATAAGCCAATGCAAATATCCAATTTCAATATACTTATTCTCATTACAAAAAGATAATCCGAAATCGTGCACTTCTTTAACTGCTCTTGCTAGATCCATTGTTCTATCTGTAAATTTCATACCTCCAATAGAAGCTCCTCTATGGCAATACACATAAAAGTTATAATTTGTAGATGTTATCTTTTTAGCATTTGCTATTACCTTATAATTAGTAAACATATCCTCATAAAGTTTTCCTACTGGATACAAGATATCTTTATATAAAGACTTTCTTATAACTTTATTACATGTTATAACATCTATCTCAGGTAATATTAACATGCCGTCTATTGCTTCCTGTGCAGAATATACTGTTAATTTATCCTGATAATTATTTGTCTCTATTTCTTTTTTTTCAGAACTATCTTCATATACATTTACACAACCATATGTTAATATATCGCAATTTTCATTTTTAATTACTTTTTTAAAATAAGTGTATGCACCTGGTAATATATAATCATCACTATCAATAAAAGAAATATACTCTCCCTCTGCTTCTTGCACGCATCTGTTTCTTACTGCTGCTAATCCTTTATTTTCTTGATGAATCACTTTAATAAAATCATACTTTTTTGAATACTCATCACAAATTTCACCGCTTTTATCTGTTGAGCCATCATCTACTAATAGAATCTCACAATTTTCAATATCTTGAGATATAATACTATCTATACATCTCCTTAGATATTTCTCAACATTATATACTGGTATAGCTATTGTTATTATCTTTTTACACATTTTTTTCCTTTCATATTTAAATACATTTTCCTCGGATAATATGGAAGCCATAATACCGGAAATTTCCCCCCTAAAATGCTGCATATTACTGGTATTAAAATTCCCACACAACTCCCCAGCAATATATTGATAAGTATAATTACATTATTATCTCCAAATAAAAAAACAGCCTTTCTTACTATAGAAACAAAAATTGAATGAAACATATATATTGGTAAGGTATTCTCTCCTAAAATTATTAATATATTTCTAACTTTATGTACATGTAACCAATTAATAAAATTTATAAAAATACACATTCCTATTATTGCAAATATTGTTTTACTTATAGGCTGCTGATGAATATCCAAAGAATAAACATACAAATATATAAAACAATATAAAACTATTAGTACTCCTATTATCAAAAGATTACTTTTTTTTAATATATAAACATCTTTTAATTTATATTGATTAATTAAAAAGCCTACATTAAAAAAGCAAAAATAATATAAAAGCCTATCTAAAAGAAATTTAGTTTCAATATTAATTCTGATTTCGGAATGCATATATATATACCAGCCTATATAAAAAAGCAGTGTTAAAAAAAATATATATTTCTTATCAAGATAAATATATACAAAACTAAACATATATATAATCAACTGAATATACAAAAACCAAAAATGAGATATTGGTTTGTGCCATATTGAGCCAAATGCTGTTAAAGAATATTTTGTATTACCTATTAAATTCCCTACGATAACATAAATAAGAGTTCCCATAATATATGGAATTGCAATATCAATTAATTTCTTTTTTATAACATCTATATAGTTTGTATATTTACATACTTCTACATAGGAAAACAAAAAACCACTTATACAAAAAAACAATGGCATTTGAAATGATTCAACTAAATAATATAAATAAGACCAAAATGTAGTTTTATTAACAACATCTATACACCCAGATATTGCATGCCCCAAAACAACAAGTATTATTGCTGCCCCCTTCAATTCGTCTATTAAAACTATTTTTTTCATATAATGTTCTCCTTCTTATCTAAACCATATAGACTTATACGGAATTGCCTTATACCAATTAGCAACATATAAAACATATACTTGAAACAGAACTAAACTTCCATATGTTATAAAAGAAACTAAAAATCTTTTTCTATTATTAGAAATATTACATAAATAATCTGGTATATATAAAATTACTGTTGGTATAATAAAATAATCAAGGAATCTAAAAATGAAAGCAATTGATTCACTTAGCGAAGCAATTGCTAAAGCTATAGCAGCATGAGAAAGCCAAAAATAATATTCCTTCGTTCTATTTTTAGAAAACAATAATATCAAAAAAATTAAAAGAGCAACTAAAAAAAACATCATCTCAAAATTAGTATCCATATACATTGCAGGAATATACTTCGCATATTTAGGTATATACCCCATTATATAAATCACCAAATTAAACACCCATTTTGCTCCAATTATACATCCTAATAAAAGAGCAACTAAAACATTCTTCTTGTATATTTTTCCATATATAAAATACATTGGAATAAGGATTAAACAACTTCTATGAAATAGTGAAGCTATCAACAAAAATAATAAATAATGCACGAATTCTCTTTTATATACATATTTGATTGAATATATATATA
>ERZ827440.3916-NODE-3916-length-10687-cov-7.004233_pt1 | contig 10687 bp, 9 predicted proteins | sample MGYA00519774_ERZ827440 | MGnify/ENA primary metagenome ERZ827440 (study PRJEB31778, sample SAMEA3449302) | human gut metagenome | biome: human gut; feature: human-associated habitat; material: faeces | place: United Kingdom | collected 2010/2012 ... | reverse complement strand
GATCTCTATCGTGTCATCTGGTTTTTGTTGGGACAAAAGAACAACCGTCTCCACACTCACCGTCTGCCCAAACATATCACAGCCCCGCACCCGCTTCACCTCATATCCGTTTTCACACAGGAACTTCAGGTCACGCGCTAACGTTGCCGAATCACAGCTTACATAAACCACGCGTTTTGGAAACATCTGCACGATCGTTTCCAGGCATTTTGTATCACAGCCTTTGCGTGGCGGATCAACTACAATGACATCCGGGGTGAGCATCTGTACATCCGTAGCCGCATCCATGTCTGATACCTCTGCATCCGATAGACCGGAAGATGTGCCGGAAGATATCCCGGAATCGCCCCGCCGCATCCGCTCATAGAACTCCGGCAGAACCTCCTCCGCCTTTCCGACAAAAAATTCTGCATTGGTGATGCCGTTCAGCTTTGCATTTTCTTTTGCATCGGCGATTGCCTGCGGAACAATTTCCACACCGTAGACCTGTTTTGCCCGTTGTGCTAAAAACAGGGAGATCGTTCCGATGCCACAGTATAAGTCCCATACCGATTCCTCGCCGGTTAAGCCGGCGTAAGCAAGTGCCGTCGAATAAAGTTTCTCCGTTTGGATCGGATTTACCTGATAAAAAGACTGCGGAGAGATACGGTAGGCAATGCCATCCCCTTCCACCTGCCAGTCTGCTCCGGTCCTAAGATGAATATAGTCCGTAATATACGGACTGCCCCAGAGAGTCTCCACTTTTTCTCCAAGGATCACATTCGTATTTTTCTGATTGATATTAATGGAGATGCTGGTCATACCCTCTAACTTTACAAGCTCTTCCACCAAAGCGTCCGCATGCGGCAGCTTCGTCCGGTTGATCACAAGACAGACCATCCATTCCTTTGTCGTATGACCGTAACGTGTCAGCACATGGCGCACTACGCCCCGGTTCGTTTTTTCATCATAAGGCTCGATCCGGTATTTTTCCATAAAAGAAAGAACTGTTTCCAGAATTTTTTCATTCATCGGCATTCCCAACAGACAATTCCGGTTTGGAATAATCGTATGAGTTCTGCCTGCATAAAATCCTGTAACAGTCCTTCCCTCTCTGTCTCTCCCCACTGGAAACTGTGCCTTATTGCGGTAGTGATACGGCTCGTCCATGCCGATGATCGGCTCCATGACCTGTTCTAACATTTCCTCCGAAAAACCGCCGATGCGTTTTAAATTATTTCGGATCTTCCGTTGTTTGAACTCCAACTGTTTTTCATAGGAAAGCGCCTGAATCTGGCAGCCACCGCAGGAGCGGTGAAACTCGCACGGTGGAGTCACACGGTCCTTCGATGGCTCTAAAATCTCAAGCAGACGGGCATAGCCATAATTTTTTTTCATCTTCATGATCTTCACGCTGACCACATCACCGATCAACGCATCCTTGACAAAAAGCGGAATGTTATCCACTTTTCCAATGCCTTCCCCATCCACTCCCATATCTTCTATTCTGATTGTCAAAACATCATTTTTCTTCATTGCGATCCCCAGCCTTTATTCTGCCGTTTTACGGATATTCGTGCCTAAGAAACGGTTAAAGCCCTGCCACTCGGTATTTCCCTGCGGCACTGCTGCTAACGCCTCTTTCATGGTCTGCATCTTTGCATCCACGTTGTCGGCAAAGCTGAGAGCCATTGCCTCGACCAGAGCCGGTTTTTTCGGAGAACCAAATTCCAGCTCCCCATGATGGGATAAAATGCAGTGCTTCAATTCATTTGCAAGCTGCACCGGAAAATCAGGAATTGCCCGGATATGCTCACTGATCATCTCCGTACCGATGATGATATGACCTAAAAGCTGACCTTCATCCGTATAATCATTCTGTGGGAATCTCGAAATCTCCTCTAACTTTCCGATATCATGGAACATTCCTGCACAGATTAAAAGGTCACGGTGAATCATCGGATAATTCATTGCATAAAAATCACAGATTTTTGTTACGCTTAACGTATGCTCTAACAGACCTCCGACAAATCCGTGATGTACGCTCTTAGCTGCGGAATGGAACTGGAAACGTTTCGCAAACTCCTCATCCTCAAAAAAGCCGCCTGCAAGCTGTCTTAAATATGGATTCTTAATGCTGCGGACAAAGTCCAAAAGCTCCGCATACATCTGTGGAATATCCTTGTCACTGATCGGCAGATATTCTGTCGGATCAAATTCTCCCTCCTGTGCCACACGCACTCTCTTAATGTTTAACTGCAATGCCCCCTGAAAAGAGGTAACATCTCCATTGACCTGAACATAGTCAAGAGCGTCAAACTCATCGATTCCAATCGAACCGACATCCCAGATTTTTGCATCCAAAGTTCCGGTCTTATCCTGTAAGATCACATTTTCATAAGGTTTGCCCGCTTTCGTTAATGCAGTTTGTTTAAATTTGCAAAGGTAAATTTCACTAATTCTTTCTCCTTCTCGGAGTGATTCAATATATTTCATAATCAATCTGCACGTTGTGCATCCTTTCTAAAAAATCTCGTTTTTTCCTTTTTATTATACGGTTTTGCCGTATTTGTTGCAAGAAATTTCTAATGTCCCTTTTTTTCCTTTTCATTCAAAACAATTTGGGGTAAAATATCCTTAATAAATGTATGGAGAATCAGAATGAACGAAAAAGCATTAAGAACCTTAGAATATCACAAAATCATAGATCTACTCGTGCGCCACGCAAACTGCGAGGCAGCAAAGCAGCGTTGTAAAAAATTAACACCTATGACATCTCTTGCAGATATCGAAACAGCACAGAGACAGACTGCGGATGCACTAAGCCGCATTTTCAAAAAAGGAAGTCTTTCTTTTTTAGGCGTCCACGATGTCACCGCTTCCATGAAGCGTCTTGAAATCGGAGCATCCTTAAGTATCGAGGAACTGCTGCATTTAGCATCGTTATTAGAGGTCGCAAAACGTGCCAAAGCATATTCAAGGACTGACCGCACGGAGGAAGCCGAGACTTCCGATTCCTTGGATGAATTTTTTGACGGTATTGAACCGCTGACTCCACTTTTAGAAGAGATCCGCAGATGTATCATTTCTTCTGATGAGATCAGTGATGAAGCCAGCAGTGGATTAAAAGCCGTCCGCCGCAGCATGAAAGGCATGCAGGATAAGATCCATTCGCAGATGAACAGCATTTTAAATTCCGCTTCCGCGAGTGGTCTCTTACAGGACAACGTTATTACCATGCGTAACGGACGCTACTGCCTGCCGGTAAAATCCGAGTATAAAAATCAGGTTTCCGGTATGGTACATGACCAGTCCTCCACCGGTTCCACACTGTTTATCGAACCACTCGCTGTTGTGAATTTAAATAATGAATTAAAAGAACTTTACTTAAAGGAACAGGAAGAGATTGAAAAGATCCTCGCTGATCTGAGCAATTTAGTCTCTGAATATATTCCATATATTTTAGAAGACTATCGCATTTTATCGGAACTTGACTTTATCTTTGCAAAGGCATTGCTTGCAAAAGATTATAACGGAACTGCCCCGGTCTTTAATACCGACGGACGCATCCGCATCCGCAAGGGTCGTCATCCGTTGTTAGACCCGAAGCGGGTGGTGCCGATCGACATCCACCTTGGCACCGATTTTGATCTGTTGATCGTAACCGGACCGAATACCGGTGGTAAAACCGTTTCTTTAAAGACCGTTGGACTTTTTACTTTAATGGGACAGGCAGGGCTTCACATTCCGGCAAACGATAACAGTGAGTTGTCCGTTTTTACAGACGTATTTGCCGATATTGGAGATGAGCAGAGTATTGAACAGAACCTGAGTACCTTCTCTTCCCATATGACCAATATCGTTTCGATCTTAGAACATGTCAATGAGCAGTCATTAGTGCTCTTTGATGAGCTTTGTGCGGGAACCGATCCGACGGAGGGTGCGGCACTGGCTATTTCCATTTTGTCACAGCTTCATAGCCGCGGCATCCGTACCATGGCAACGACGCATTACAGCGAGATCAAGGTTTTTGCCCTTTCTACGGAAGGTGTGGAAAATGCCTGCTGTGAATTTGACATGGAGACTTTAAGCCCGACCTATCGTCTTTTAATCGGTATTCCGGGAAAAAGTAACGCATTTGCCATCTCCGGAAAGCTCGGCTTAGACGCTTCCATTATCGAGGATGCCAAGTCCAGAATTACGGAAAACGAAGAGAACTTTGAGGATCTGATCGCACGTTTAGAGGACAGCCGTTTAACGATTGAAAAAGAACAGGCAGAAATTTCGTCTTACAAAGCAGAAATTGAGACCTTGAAAAAACGTTTAGAGGAAAAACAGGAACGTCTGGATAACAGCCGTGAAAAAATCCTGCGTGAAGCAAATGAAGAAGCTCACAAGATCCTGCGTGAAGCAAAAGAAGTCGCAGATGAATCTATCCGCAATTTCCAGAAATACGGAAAAGTCAATGCGGACAACAAGACCATGGAAAAAGAGCGTACCAAGCTGCGTAATAAGATGAACGAAGTCGAAAAGAATATGGCAATGAAGCCTAAGGCCCCTGCGGATACAAAGGCTCCGAAAAACCTCCGTATCGGTGACTCTGTCAAGGTCTTAAGCATGAACTTAAAGGGAACGGTGCACACGCTTCCGGATGCCAAAGGCAACCTTTTCGTACAGATGGGTATTTTACGCTCACAGGTCAATATCAATGACTTAGTGCTTTTAATCGATGATACGAATACCAATGAGAAAAAATTCAGAAAGACCAGTGCCGGTAAGATCAAGATGAATAAAAGTGCTACCATTTCCACGGAGATCAAACTGCTTGGCATGACTGTGGATGAGGCACTCAGCGAACTGGACAAATATTTGGATGATGCTTGCCTTGCACACCTCTCCTCCGTGCGTATCGTACACGGAAAGGGAACCGGAGCACTCAGAAATGCTGTACATGGTTATCTGAAAAAATCAAAATACATCAAGAATTATCATTTAGCAGAATTTGGCGAAGGCGATGCCGGAGTAACGATTGCCGAATTCAAATAGAAAGAGGGAACTACTATGAACAAGCAAAAAATTCTCATCGTTGACGATGATGCAAATATTGCGGAACTGATCGCACTCTACTTAACGAAGGAGTGTTTTGATACCAGAATGGTACATGATGGAGAAATGGCATTAGAGGTCTTTGACAACTACCAGCCAAACCTGATTATTTTAGATCTGATGCTGCCGGGCATTGACGGCTATCAGGTCTGCCGCGAGATCCGTGCAAAATCAAACACTCCGATCATCATGCTCTCTGCCAAAGGCGAAGTCTTTGACAAGGTATTAGGACTGGAACTGGGTGCTGATGACTATATGTTAAAACCGTTTGATACCAAAGAACTGGTTGCAAGGGTTAAAGCCGTATTACGCCGCTATCAGCCGGTCAGTCCAAACGCCGTACAGAATCCGAATTTAAAATGTGTCAGCTATGATGACTTAGTCGTAAATCTTTCGAATTACTCGGTTCTCTACTATGACAAAGCCATTGAGATGCCTCCAAAGGAATTAGAACTGCTCTATTTTCTGGCTTCTTCACCAAATCAGGTATTTACCAGAGAACAGCTTTTAGACAACATCTGGGGCTATGAATATATCGGTGATACCAGAACCGTAGATGTCCATGTCAAACGTCTGCGTGAAAAGATCAAGGATCACGACCACTGGCGGATCGCTACGGTATGGGGCATTGGATATAAGTTTGAAGTGAAATGAGGATGACATATGAAACGGACACTCCTGACAAAAATTTTTCTTGGATTTCTGCTCTTTGGGCTGTTTGGCTTTTTGATCGTGGCAACCTTTACATCCAAACTTTCTTTTGACAAATTAAAACATGATGAAGTCGGCAGCCTCAAAGAAGCTGCCACTGCCATTACGGATAATCTGGATTCCCATACCGAAGAGCGGCTGATCCTTTCTAAGGAGGAAAAATCTTCATTTTCTTATCTGAGCCGTTATTTAGAATCCCCTATCTGGATCTTAAAAGAGGATGGAACCATTCTCTATACGTTTACGGGCAAAACGGATACCTCCTGTACGGAAAAGATCCCGACTTTTTCGATTCACGATTTTGGCTCTACCCATTTTCTGATCGGTGACTTTTACGGATATTTTTGCGAAAATCATCTGAGTGTTGCATCCGAATTCAAGTGGGGAAGCAATTCCACCGGATATGTCATCATACATAAACCCCTGCAGGAATTTTACAAATTTCATAATGAACTTTTAAATATCTCCTATATGTCCTGGGGGCTTTTGTTCGTGTTCTCTGCAGTGCTGGTTCTCTGCTTTGCTATCTTAGTTTACCGCCCGATCCGCACACTTTCAATCGGGGCAAAAGAATTTGCAAAAGGCAATTACAGTAAAAAAATTCCTGTTCATGGCAATGATGACGAGCTTGGCTACATCGCTGCCTCGTTAAATTACATGGCTTCTAATTTAGATACGATTGAAGAAACGCAGCGGAATTTTATTTCCAATGTTTCACACGATTTCCGTTCCCCGCTGACCTCCATCCGTGGATATGTGGATGCCATGCTTGACGGAACAATTCCTCCTGAAATGCAAGAAAAATACCTGAATATTATATTATTTGAAACGGAACGTCTGACAAAGCTCACAGAGAGTCTCTTAGAGTTGAACAAATACGAATCACGAAAAGTCATTCTGGAGATGACCGATTTTGATATCAATGGCATGATTCAGCAGATTTGCGAAACCTTTGAAGGAACCTGCAAAGAAAAGCATCTTTCTTTTGAGCTGCTCTTTTCTTCGGAATCTCTCCGTGTTCATGCAGATATGGGAAAAATTCAGCAGGTGCTTTACAACCTGATTGATAATGCAATTAAATTCTCCCACTTTGATTCTAAAATTACGATTGAGACGAACTCCCGCAATGGAAAAGCCTATATTTCCATCAAAGACTATGGCATGGGTATTCCGAAAGACTGCGTCACCAAAATCTGGGAGCGTTTCTATAAGACAGACCTTTCCCGCGGCAGGGACAAACGCGGCACCGGACTCGGTCTTTCCATCGTAAAAGAAATTGTTGAAGCGCATGATGAGAATATCAACGTCATCAGTACGGAAGGTGTTGGAACAGAATTTATTTTTACGCTGTCCTTAATATAATGGGAAGATATACGATTTTCGTTGAGCATTTTGGCTCTTAATTTTACTTATTTTCCCTCAACAAATGCTGTGCCTGTTCTAACTGCTCTTTAGGTACACGAATTCTGTATTCGCAAGATACCTTTAAATTTTCACCGAACTGTTCTACCGCCATCCCTCTGCTGCCGATATTCCTCATCGTATTTCCATTCGTGGAAATCTTATACGGTATCCGGTGCTCCTCTAAAATATCAATGATCCTATTCTTTTCTTCCATTGAATATGTACAAAAAAGCTCACTATATAATTTCATAATAGCCCTCCATTCTTATTGAATATTAATTATATTCTACAATACCTTTAAGTTGCTTACAACCCATTGATCATATCTTACGATACCTTCAAGATACTTATCTCAACGATTCTCTTTTACCATATCTTTGAAGTGCTTAACCCAGTAATTATATCTCACCATACAAAAAAGACCCGCATGAAGTACATTTCAAATACCTCATGCGGATCATATTTACGGTCTCTTATACTAACTCAAGTACAACTTCTAAAGCACCGTCACCTTTACGCTGTCCGATTTTGATGATTCTTGTGTAACCACCGTTGCGGTCTGCATATTTTGGTGCGATCTCTGTGAATAATTTATCACATAAATCAACCTGTTTTGTGTTTTTCTTTCTCTTAGCACCCTCTGTTGGAACTTCTTTTACAGGGTAGAGAACTTTTAACATCTGTCTTCTTGCATGTAAGCGGGAAGGCATATCTTTTTTGATGGTTTTTTCTACTTCATCATATACAGTAACTTTTTTACCATCTACAACTTCTTTTACTCTCTTGCCTTCAGCGTCTTTGCGAGGAACCTTTGCTGTTACGGTTACTTCTTCAAAGTTGTCTTTTTCTTTTACAGCTAAGGCGATTAAACCTTCAGCTACTTTCCGAACTTCTTTCGCTTTTGCTTCTGTGGTAACAATTTTTCCATTGTATAATAATGCTGTTACCTGGTTTCTGATTAAGGCTTTTCTCTGATCTGAGGTTCTGCCTAATTTACGATATTTTGCCATTTGCTTATCCTCCATTTGTGGAACATCCGGCCACGCTCTTTGGTCTTACTTACCGAATGTCATTTTCTGCCACTCATGGATATCCCTTGCCGTGCCTGAATGGTCTTACCGGCTCGGTATTCCATATGTGCGTTAAAGTCTACATGCCAATCAAAAAATAAGGTGATTCCTTATTCTTCTCCCTGATTCAACTGTAAACCTAATTCTTTTAATTTTGCTAATACTTCTTCTAAAGACTTGCGTCCTAAGTTACGAACCTTCATCATATCTTCCGGTGTGCGGTTGGTCAACTCTTCTACTGTGTTGATTCCTGCACGTTTCAGACAATTGTAGGAACGAACGGATAACTCTAATTCGTCAATGTTCATTTCAAGAACTTTGCCCTTTTCGTCATCCTCTTTTTCTACCATTACTTCTGCTGTCTTAGCATTTTCTGAAAGGTCGATAAATAAATTCAAATGCTCGCTTAATACTTTTGCTGCCAGGCTGACTGCCTCATCCGGCTCAATAGCACCATTGGTATATACATCTAATGTCAATTTATCGTAATCGGTGATCTGACCAACACGAGTATTGGCAACGGTAAGGTTTACACGCTCTACCGGTGTGTAGATGGAATCTACTGCGATGACACCAATCGGTACATCTTCACTCTTATTCTTATCGGCACTGACATAACCTCTGCCCTTTGTAATGGTTAATTCCATATACAGTCTGCAGTCCGGACCGCCATTTAAGTGTGCGATCACAAGTTCAGGATTCATGATCTGAACATCTCCGTCCACATGAATGTCTGCTGCGGTTACTACGCCTTCGCCTTCAAATTCAATGTAAGCAACTTTCGCCTCGTTAGATGTGCTGTTATCTCGAATGGCAAGATTTTTGATGTTCATGATAATCTCTGTCACATCTTCTTTTACTCCCGGAATGGAAGAAAATTCGTGTAACACACCATCAATCTTAACCTGACTTACTGCTGCACCTGGTAAAGAAGAAAGCATAATTCTTCTCAGAGAGTTTCCAAGTGTTGTACCATACCCTCTCTCGAGAGGTTCTACGACAAATCTGCCGTATTTTTTATCTTCTGAAATCTCAGCGATATCAATTTTGGGTCTTTCAAACTCAAACACTACAAAGTCCCTCCTTTTCGGGTATCATTGCTTTACATATTATTTAGAATATAACTCGACAATGAGCATCTCGTCTACAGGTACGTCAATTGCTTCTCTGGATGGTAACTCTTTTACAGTTGCCTGTAAGCCTTCCTGATTTACGTCTAACCACTCAGGAATTAATCTTCCGCCTGTAACCTCTAAGATATCTTTGTATCTCTGCATTCCTTTGCATTTTTCTTTGATTTCAACAACATCGCCTGCTTTTACTAAGTAAGAAGGAATGTTTACCTGCTTGCCGTTTACTAAAACATGCTTATGGTCTACGATCTGTCTTGCTTCTCTTCTTGTTCTTGCAAAACCGGATCTGAATACTACGTTGTCTAATCTGCTTTCAAGAATAACCATCAGATTTGTACCTGTCTGACCTTTCATTCTATCAGCTTTTTTGTAGTAATTACGGAAAGGTTTTTCTAATACACCGTAGATGAATTTTGCTTTCTGTTTTTCTCTTAACTGAAGACCATACTCAGACATTTTTCTGTTTGCTCTTTTCAGCTGTCTTGTGGACTTCTTATCAATTCCAAGATATACAGGATCCATTCCGAGGGATCTGCATCTTTTCAGGACTGGTACTCTATTTACTGCCATGTTCTTAACCTCCTAATCAGACTCTTCTACGTTTTGGTGGGCGGCATCCGTTGTGCGGAACCGGTGTTACGTCACGGATACTTGTTACTTCAAGGCCGCAAGCCTGAAGTGCACGAATTGCAGCTTCACGACCAGCACCTGGTCCCTTAACAAAAACCTCAACCGTTTTCATGCCGTGTTCCATAGCTGCTTTTGCAGCGGTTTCTGCAGCTGTCTGAGCAGCAAAAGGAGTGGATTTGCGGGACCCCTTGAAACCGGCTCCGCCAGAAGTCGCCCATGTCAATGCATTACCCTGGCGATCGGTTATGGTAATGATGGTATTGTTGAAAGAAGCATGCACATGTGCAACACCTTCTGCAATGTTTCTTTTCACCTTCTTGCGCACGCGAGCCGCTGCACTATTCGATGCTTTTGCCATAAAATTTCCTCGATCCGTCTACTATTCAAACAACATGTGTTTGCATTATTTCTTCAATGATTGAGCGGCCTTACGTGGACCTTTTCTGGTTCGCGCATTTGTGCGTGTACGTTGACCTCTCACAGGCAACCCTCTGCGATGACGCAAACCACGATAACAACCCAGATCCATCAACCGTTTGATGCTCATGGAAACTTCGCGACGCAAATCGCCTTCAATGACGAATTTGTCGATTTCAGCGCGCAGTTTTTCAAGTTCGCTGTCATCCAGATCCTTGACCTTTTTGGTTGGAGCGA
>ERZ827440.3909-NODE-3909-length-10713-cov-12.056014_pt1 | contig 10713 bp, 16 predicted proteins | sample MGYA00519774_ERZ827440 | MGnify/ENA primary metagenome ERZ827440 (study PRJEB31778, sample SAMEA3449302) | human gut metagenome | biome: human gut; feature: human-associated habitat; material: faeces | place: United Kingdom | collected 2010/2012 ... | reverse complement strand
CTGCTTCCAGCATTTGTTCATAAACACGAGTATGAAGCTCTTTCATGAAAGCAGTCACATCTTCGCCAGTCTTAAACAAGGACAGAAACTCTTTACTTAACAAATCTTTAGGAATGTCCATAAAATCTGATTTTTTACAAAATCAATATATAAAAAACTACGAGAGAAATCCCGTAGTTTTCTATTTACACAATCAGATGGATAGTCCCCATTCTTAATATCAAAAATCAAATGAGAATAGTCATATTCTATTCATCCACCTATAACGGGAACACATTAAAAATTGCCGAAAGCATAGCAGTAACTCTTTCTGCCGACCTGATAACAATAGAAACTAAAATATCCGATTTTGATTTATCACAGTACGATTTAATAGGGACCAGTTCAGCAATACATTTTGGCCAACATGCCATCCGATTGCAACGGTTCGTTTCAGCATTGCCTTTACAAGGAAAAAACATATTCATATTTTCCACCCGCTGTCGTCCGTTTCTGGGCAATTATCACAGAACACTGAAAAATATCATAAAACAGAAGAAAACCCATCTTATTGATGAGTTCTCCTGTGTGGGCTTTGACCGAACAAGTCCTTGGGTCTTGATAGTTTCTTTCCATATGCCCATTTCCACGGCTATCTGCACCAACAATAGCCGCCAGTTCTCTGGCAACTGATGGCTTTTCTACAATAATACAAGTCATCCCCATAGTACTGCAGATTAGATTTTATGACCTTTTTTCTCCTGAACCTCCTTCTTCTGTTTTTCAGTCGGCTCTGTCTGTTCCTTCTTCAGAGGTTCTTTTACATGTTTGATTGCCTCATTGGTCTTACCCATCATTGTTCACGGCAACCTAAGTCTTGTTTTCTTTAGCTACCACCCTGGCTTCACCCTGCTCCTTTTTCCTGCCCGGATTCCATCTGTAAAATATCGGTCGGTTTTCTTCCTTGTCAAACTTGGCATATGCATTGAAAGGCTGTCCGGCTTTATCAACCATATTCTTGATGTAGAGTGCATGCCCCTCATTAAGCTCCGCCTGTTGCTTTTCTATAAGTTCCACTCCGCAAACTTTCCTTAAAAACACCTTTCTGCTGTTCCTGGTTTATATGCTGAGTCACACTCTGCTTTGGAGCATTATCAAACTTGAATTCGATTCCCTTCTTATCGGCATTAATCTAAATATGAGCATTGAAAGGATTACCGGCTTTGGAAATCATATTCTCTATAGCAACAGTTTTACTCATAGCAAGATCTGTCTTCTGTTGTTCGGAAAGCTTAACACCCTTTATTTCATCAGGTACACGCACACGGTCAGCCCCCAAAGCTATCAGTTCATTCGTTTGCGGATCAACGGATATGAAAGCCTTGAACGGTTCTCCGTTTTTAAAAGTAACGTCAGCCAGTCTTCCCAAATTACCCATTTCACGTAGCATCTTCTTGTCTTCCTCTGAAAACTCAACACCCATAAAAGGGAAGTCCAACTGTAGCTCTTTTTTTGCATCAGATTACTCTTTCCTCCACCAAACATCTTTTCAAGATTACCCGAAGCCTTCAACAGCTCATGGGTGATACCAATTACCGTAAACTCATTCTAGTCAATACGTTCTTCGTTTACGCATATCAGTTTCAGCTGTTCTTCATTCTCTTTCGGTTGCTGAAGCATTTTCTGAAGAATCATTACAAAACTTTCTACCTTATCTGCAACAAGTCTGTAAAGTCTGTTTCTTGAAGAAGCATTAAACTGTCTGGTAAAGTTCTCCATGAAGTTCTTAAAAATACGTCATTTTCACTGAATTTCATGAACTGTCTTGAATGTGCATCAAGCGGCTCAACTGTCTGCACCTTACTTTCTGCATCAACTGATGAAACTACTGAAAACTTTTTTTATTCCTTATCCTCTAGTCCAAGGATGTAGTTATTGGTGTTCGTATCCATTAATTCTAAATTTAATGGATTTGAACACTAAATATATAATCATAGATAGCTAAATATAAATACCAAAGAAAATAGCAGAAAATGATGTAAAATATAGTCTATGTTAATTTTTAATGCCAACTATAGTATGTTGAAAAAATAAAATGTCGCAATTATATTTGCATAATATAATTAGACATACTATGAGTATAGAAAGTAAATCAATCTTAGATATTTTTGCACGAAACGTTAAAAAAAGAAGAAATGAGCTTGGAATATCTCAAGAAAAATTAGCAGAATTATCAGGCTTACATAGAACTTATATAGGTATGATTGAGCGTTCAGAAAAAAATATAACTCTTCTGAATATTCAGAAAATATCCAAGGCTTTAAACGTAGAAATATCAACACTTTTAAAAGAAGAATAATAATATGAAAATACAAGACATTATAGTTTTACCTGTAGATGATGGTATAATAAATAAGACAGTAAATAATGCTATTAAAAAATATGACTATACAATTAATAATCTGTCATATTCAAGAACACCAGTTGAGCAGTTAGACAATATATATATGGGAGATTTGGCTAAAAATGCATTAGTGGCTTATTTTCGTAATCAAAGAATAGTAGTTGAGGATTATGATGAAATAAGAACTGATAATTTTCAAGATCATGACCCCGGTTGGGATTTTAAATTAGGAAAACATAAACTTAGATGTGAAGTAAAATCTTCAATTCCACCAAATAATGAATCAGACTCTGATATAATAGCAAAAAGAGATATAAAGGTTATTGCTAGTCATGACAAGCATCAGGAAACTGTAATACCAGCCGAAAGGCTAGATTGTGAACTACATTTTCAAATCTATTTCAGAGCTGTTACATATAAGAAAGGCTATGATGACTTTAAAAAATTATTAAATGATTTAAAACAAAATCCAGCTATAATTCACCAAATTATAAACTCATCTAAATATAATAAACCTCTCTTTTTTGGTGTCGCTGCCAAGAAAGAAATAATTAATTATGCAAAGAACTTAGGTACTTGGACTTTTAGTTGGACATCTGCACTTTATTGGTGTTGTCCTATATCAAAAGCACATAATCTTCAGGAACTAATTAATGCTCTCAAGAAATAATCAATATATCAACTGATTTTAAACATAAAATACATGTAGTAATTCTGTATGATTTTAACTCTTTATATTTATGTTTTACAATAAAATCCTAAAAGCACTAGCATTGTTAAAAAGTAAATATAGAACTATATCGCTTTCTTTAAATAAATGAGGCATAAATAATATAATACATACTACCAAAGCACTTAATGATTTTATATTATCATAAAAAGGGATATTCAGTAAATGTCTCTATTTAAACTCCACTTGTATTCGTATTAGACTTCTCCAACTTCCAAACATCAGGAAAAAGTTCACGAACATCTTTCCCAGAATCCTTTTCCAAATAATATGGAAGTTTGGCTATGACATCATTCAGCCATTCCCTTGGGGTAATTTCCTGTGCTTTACAGGTAGCTAATAATGAGCATATGATTGCTGTATTCTCAGCAGCCTCATGGTTAGTAAGCATCCGATAAAGTACACATTGTAGACCTAAAAACTCTTCTATTACTTTGCGTTCAAAAACGTAGTTATGAAACGATCAATGAGTAAAGAAGAGTTTTTAGCGCTATATCAGCGCCAACAGTCCAGCGGACTAACCATAAAGGATTTCTGTGATAATGAATCGTATCCTGCTTCCTGTTTTCATTATTGGAAGAAGAAATATGGATTGAGTCACCCATATACCAAACACACCGAACCTACAGGTGATTCGTTTATCCCTCTTAATATTAATCATACTCCTGCCATTCCCACTTCATCATGTGGTGACAGGCATGTAACCATAGAACTTCCATCCGGCATAAAGATCCACCTCAACATCCTAAGTAATCCGGAGATTATTTATGGCCTGATCAGTAAATTATGTAGCCATGTTCTGCCTGAATGATACGATGCGCTACTTCCTGTGTCCCGGGAAGACAGATATGCGCAAAGGAATAAATTCCCTTTGTGGGCTTGTTCATGATAAAATGGGATATGACGTTCGACTTGGCGATGTGTTTATCTTTGTCAACCGAAGCAGAACAACCATGAAACTTCTGCATGCCGAAGACGGAGGTATGGTTTTATACATAAAACGCCTTGAGGAAGGTACCTTTAGACTTCCTTTCTATGATAGTGAAAGCCGTTCCTATCCCATGGAATGGCGTGATTTAGTACTGATGGTGGAAGGCATAACCGATAATCCGAGTGATAGACTCAAACGTCTTAAAGCCGGTCGAAAAGAAGGATTTTATTGATTAAAAAGAGCTTTCTAAACTTGTATAGCTGTACGATTTTCAGTATCTTTACATTATAATAAGATACTAAAAAGAATGATTCATACAGATACGATGGAACTAATAATCAAGAATCAACAGGAGCAAATAAAAGGGCTTCTGGAGACAAATCGTACCCTTGTAGAATCAAATCAGAAACTTATGGAACAGACGGGAGAACTGCAGCAAAAAGTACAGGAACTCCTGTCGCAAGTAGCCTGGTTAAACAGACAGCTTTTCGGCAGAAAGAGTGAAAAGCTGGCATCCTTGGATCCCAACCAGCTTGCCTTGTTTGATACCTTGGCTAATCCCAGGCAAGAGGAAACGGATCTTGTGGAGACTGGCGTAGGCACTAGGACATGTAAACCGGACGGAAAGAAAAAAGAATCCCACCGTAATCGGGAACTGTTAGAGGGGCTGCCCGTTGTGGAAGTCATTGTCGAACCTGATAATGTGGATCTGAATCGATATCGTCGTATAGGTGAAGAGCGCACACGTACGCTTGAATTTGAACCGGGAAAGCTATATGTCAAAGAGACAGTACGTCCCAAATACGGACTCAAAAATAATTTAAGTCTTCCCAAAGAGGGTGAAAGCGGTGTCATAATAGCACCGCTTCCACCTTCCCCTATATACAAATGTCTGGCAGGGCCTTCCTTGCTAGCCGAAATACTTCTGCAGAAATATGAATATCATGTTCCCTTTTACCGTCAGGTAAAGGAATACAGACATTTGGGTGTACGACTGCCGGAAAGTACTTTAAGCGGGTGGTTTAAGCCAGTATGTGAGTTATTAAGTCCTCTTTATTCGGAATTAGTAAAGCTCGTAACGGGCAGCGGATATGTTCAGGTCGACGAAACCACAGTACGGGTCATCAACAAAGGAAAGGGAAAAACCGATAAGGAGTATTTATGAATGGTCAGGGCAGCTATGGAAAAACTGGTCATCTTCCATTATGATGACGGTTCCCGATCCGGACAGACAATCAGAAATTTATTAAAGGACTTCAAAGGATATCTTCAAAGTGACGGATACAGTGCCTACAATGCGTTTGATGGCACTAAGGACGTGTGCCTTATTGCCTGTCTGGCCCATATCAGAAGACATATGGAGCTGGCACTGGATGAAAATAGATCACTTGCTGAATATGCTCTTAAACAAATACAGGAACTATATCATATTGAGCAGATAGCAGATGCCCGGAAACTCGATGCGCAGGGACGATGTGCACTCCGCCAGCGTTTGGCAACTCCCATACTTGACTCCTTTGAAAAATGGATGGAACAGACTTATGGCAAAGTACCACCAAGAAGTCGCATGGGACAAGCTATTACCTATACTTATCCTCTTTGGCCAAGAATGAAGAATTACCTGAAAGATGGAAATCTGAAAATCGATAATAATCTGGCGGAAAATGCGATTAGACCACTTACTTTGTCCAGAAAGAACTTCCTCTTTTGTGGTAACCACGAGGCAGCTGAAAATACAGCAATCATATGCTCACTATTAGCTACCTGTAAAGCACAGGAAATTAACCCAAGGGAATGGCTGAATGATGTCATAGCCAAACTTCCATACTATCTGGAAAGAGACTCCGGGAAAAATGTTCGTGAACTTCTTCCGGATGTTTGGAAGTTAGAGAAATCCAACACGAATCCAATTGGAGTTTAAATATTTATGTTAAAGAATAAAAAAAACTCGATATTAGCTTTTGACTAAAGTTGATATCGAGTTTTCTATTTTATGAAAATACAATGTGTACTTTATCGGATGCTTACGCTCTGATGGAGATTGAGAAGAAATAGACAATGCCGATTACTAACTGGGGATTGATTATGAACCAATTTATGCTTATGTTTGAAAACAGAATTCAGATATAAGAGAACTTATAACTGAATCCCGTTTACATTTACACAAAATTGTGGACAGTGCCACAAATCATAATACATCTATTGAATTTTCTATTATTTTAATTTCATTTTGGGCTAATTTAAAGAGTTTATATAATTTTTTATCAGTAATTTCATTATTTAAATTAATTAGCGGTACAAACCTATATACTCTATTTGAAGCTGATTGAGTTATTTTAATTGATGAAACAATAAATCTTAAGAATTTTGTTCTAAGATATTTTTCAAAATTTACCGCTTCTTTTTTTGATTCAAATGCCGAATAAAGATATGACTGAGAACAAATAGAATTTTTCTCAGCAAATACAGGTTTTCCTAATATTTTTTTATCATTTCCGGATCCACCTGCACCAGTTACAAACACTTTATACTTAGGTATATCTTGTACATTTTTTCTTATATCATTAATACTCATATACTCAATCAATCTTTTTCCATTCTGTATATGATATAATAATACATCATCTTTATTTTGTTTTGTCTCATAAACTTTACAAGGTGTTTTTTTACTAGTTCGAGGATTTGATGGAATGCCAAAAGGAGTATCTGCAGAAATTATTGTATCAACAGTACCATAACCTTTTTCCTTTCTAATTTCATCAATCTTTTCTATAATAGTAGAAACCTTTGGGTCACGTATAAGTACATCAAATGCATCAAGTTTTCTCATTGAAGTTTCTTCAATTCCATTATTTACTAATGTATATTCACATTTGCCCCTATATTTTTTATCTTCTAAATAAAAACAACATCCACCTTTAATTTCTACATCAGGAAAAAGTATATTAGAATTTGGGTATACAACAAGTCTACTTACAGTTCTAGATGTAAGCATGTGGTGTCTGAAATCCCTAAGTAAATTTTCTCGTCCAGTAGTAAACCAAGCAGATTTTATTATTAATGATACATATTGAGTTGAAATAGATGTTGCTATTTTAGCAAATATTTGATAAATAGGAGCATCATTATTTCCACCAGAAGCACCTTCCAATTGATAAGGAGGATTGCCAATAACTATATCGAAATTCATTTTCTGTAGTTTTAATATAAATTTTTCGTCTTCCAATAAATCATAAGAATTAAATTCACTGAAAACATTTGAAATAGGTAATCCTAAAATGTTACATATTTTAACTGTGAATTCATATGCAATCTTTGAGGTTGCAATTGCATATATATATTATTTCTTATTGCTGTTTCTAATTTTTTATATAGAATACATGAGAATTCTCCTTGCTTTGATACAATGTCTAATATTTTTGTTTTTTATAGTAAATTTATCAATTGGTAATAAATTCACGACTTTTTTTGACAACGTTTGTTGGTGTCACTATTTCAGAGCTGGACAGCCTTTCGAATTTATTCATTGCAATTTTCGCCCGTTCAATAGGTAATAATGTATTATCTCTCATTAATGAGTTTATATTCTGGATTTTATAATCCAACTTACTCAAAATAAAAGGATACATTTTATTTTGTATTTCCTGTAAAACAGATTTACGTAAACCTATATTCCTTCCTATTCTTTTGTTCTCTTCTGTTTTAGGCAATTCTCTAATGATGTCTTCTAATGATTTAACTTCTGAATCTGTTAAAAATGCAAAGAATAAAATCATTGAAAAATATGTAGAAAGTTTCTTATTTAAAGTATCAGGTTCATCGTACTTATTTTCGTCCTTTTTGTTTTTACCATCAGAATCACTTTCGTTTGCTTGTATTTCTAAAGCACAACATATAGCTGTAAACGATTTTCCGAATCTCATAACAGCATACATAAGAAGATTTGTACAACCAGAATTTACAGCGTTCTTAAAATTGCTAATCGTAGCCACCTGATTTGGACGAGGAGCATAATTTAAATTCCTTTTATATATAAAAGTTATTGGTAGACGCTTTGTTGTGTACTGTTGATATTTTCCTGAATTTTCACTTGCACTTTTTTGAATATCTATAATAGCATCATTCAAATCTTTTATTGTTGCATTTTTAAAAAACTCTTTAGAATAATAAACGATATTGGAATATGTACTTGGTAAAAGTCGTTCTCTACCTCTTTCATCAATTAAAAAAGAATGAACTGCATAATCTCTAAAAATAGTATTATTATCAATTCTAGCTGGTGCTGAAAACTCTTTAACCAAATTAGGAAACAACTTTTTCCATTCATTTATACGTGTATCTACCGGTCTATATGTATCTCCGACTTTTAAATAGTTGGGAATAGTATTAGTAGAAAAAGCATAAATATACGGTTCGACTCTCCCTGTAATTAAATCATCTAAGATGCTTGAATCTATATTTGAAATTTTATTATTCATATTATAATGAGTCTACAAATTTTGTTATTTTTCCAGTTTTCCAATCTTTTACTAAACAATATATTCCATTATGCTCTTTAAGTGAATTTTTTTTGCAACCAGGACATTGTTCTGTTGTCTTTGTTGTTGAGAAAATATCATGATGTTCAATTATAATCTCATGACAGGTGTGTGGCACAAGACATGTAAGTGCATCCATTTGCCAAATATTCCATGATATAATATCCGCTATATTTCTACATTGTTCTATTTCAGGTTGTTTATTGAACCTTTCTTTATAATAATCCTCAAAAGTATAAAGTAAATTTTCTCTTGCCAATAATAGATTATCTCCTTGTAATTCGAAACCATAAATACTTTGATATGCTTTCAATACCCAATACATCCAATCATTTTCAGTATAGGTATTTTCATTAATCACACGTATTTTTCTATCAAGAATTCCTATTCTGTCAATAATATTTATGGGTTGTCCTGTTATTGTATCATATCTACTAACTAAATATGGTGCTTCTCCACAGGATATTTCAAGTCTTGTACTTAAAACATAATCAGTCCACAATTTCCCATCCTTAGTTGGAAATTTTATTTTTTTATTATTTGTATCCCATGAATAATTTATTTCTTTATTAAATAGAAATTTTTCTCCAAACCAATTTTCATCTACTAAATTATTTTGTTTATTACATAACCATGAAGGTGTAAAAACTTCAGCTTTATTTCGAGCTCTAGCAACTTGCTCAGTTTTTGTTTTTTTTACTCTAGGTCTGATGATAAGACCATATTCGTTTATAATATTATTAGATAATATTGGATCATCGATTTTAAAACCCTCACCTAATGGAGAATAGTTATCTGTAGCCCAAATTATATTACAAGTCTTATTATAAAATAAACTTTTACTTCTATCTATTAATAATGAGTCCAGTAAATATTTATCGTAGCCAATTATTTCAGTTTCACTTATATCTATATTAAAATTTACCATTAAATCTACTTTTTAGATTATAATATAGGAATTAGTTTATATACTTGTAAATCTTTGCACTCTGGCTCTTTTTTAATCAAAGATTATTGAAGAATCATCAGATTTATATCCTAATCTTATAAAAATAAAGTTTGCTAGAACATAATAATATAGTCCTGATTTATATATTTTATAAGACTTCTTATCATCAAAATCTGAATTTATTATAATATATAACTCTTTAGCTTGATCAGTTGAAAACTGAAAGTATTTTCCTAAGCTAATACCTAAATATTTTGACGTAAATTCAGGAAAAGCCAAACGACCTGATTTTTGCAAAGTACACTTAAGCTTTTTTATTGGCTCTTTCTTCTCTAATATAACTAATCCCATTTTCGTTTCTTTTTCTACAAAAGAACAAAAACAATTCTATACAAACAAATAAAGCTATTATTTTATCATAAATATAGCTCAAAATATAAAAAATAACATTGGTTTTGATACTTTAAAAGTTTAATTGCTGAAAAACAGCAATTTGAAAGATACAAATATCAGTTTAAGAATTATTACTCTATATTATATAATTTAGGAAACTTGGCTTCTGTTTTTACCCGTCCTATTTTAGACTCAACCATAGCAATAATCTCCTACTTACCCCTATGATAGTTGCTTTCAATAGTCCCATGAAGAATATCTTTCCCATCACTGTCGATAAATTTGGCAATGACGGGAATTTTCTTATATGTTTTCATTTCAGCAGAAACTTTGGCGGAATCCATCACAAGTTCTGCATGGAAGATTTTCTGCTTGATTCGTTCATCAAAATTATCACTTACTGCATCTACAAACATCCCCTGAGTAAGATTGGATATTTTGCTGGGTGGTATCAGACTATCCATCTGCGTACTGATAGAGATTGATTTATTATTCCGGTTAATAGTTATGCTTTCCGTTTTTGTAAGACCTTTCCGAAACAATCTGAAAGTGTTTTAGCTGTTTCTGAAACCACCTGACCAGAAAAATATTTCCCACTGTATTTTCAATAATCTTGCTTTCTTTATCACCATAGTCACGGCGTAACAGGCTGGCCCCCAAAAAAAATAGACTGCTATCTTATTCTTCGTGCGGTGGCTATCAGATTATCTAGGGTTAATGTAAAAACCTGAGGAGTAAATTTATAAATTGTTATCTTTGTCTCCAAATTCATAGCTTATGGAATTAAAC
>ERZ827440.3908-NODE-3908-length-10718-cov-3.809247_pt1 | contig 10718 bp, 10 predicted proteins | sample MGYA00519774_ERZ827440 | MGnify/ENA primary metagenome ERZ827440 (study PRJEB31778, sample SAMEA3449302) | human gut metagenome | biome: human gut; feature: human-associated habitat; material: faeces | place: United Kingdom | collected 2010/2012 ... | reverse complement strand
ATAATTATACTATCTTTTATTATTATAGTCAAGTTTTTTCAAAATTATGAAAAAAGTTTTAGTTTTTATGATGTTTTTTCAAATAGTTTTTATGTAATTTTTCTAAAAAGCAATAAAAATAAAGAAAATATCAATATTTTTGAGATTTTTTCTCAAATTTTATTGATATTACCTATTATTTTTTATTTGATTATGTATCGAAGTTTTACCTGTCTATATACAAATAATTCAAACTTCTGCATAACGTTTCGTTATTATTCGTATTTTATAACACATATTTAGATATAAGCGAATTTATCATTCTTATATCAACATTTGATTTAAAATCAAATTGTAATATATGTCCATTACTAAATGTAAGGATTAGTTCGCTATCTATATCCATAAAGCCGGCTGTTTCTATTCCATAATACTGTATTTTTGAATACGGATATGAAAAATATGCAATTTTTTTACCTGTGACTCCTTTTACATTTACAACAAAAATTCTATTATTAGTAAATATAACCTGATCTCTAATAGTTTTAAATGCACACATTATTTTTTCACCATCTACTAATAATTTCTCAACTTCTGGTCGTACTTCTTTTATTTCTATAGCTTTTAAGTTTAAAAAATTAGAATCTAAATTAATTCCTGTAGAAATATTTGGCATAACATCCCCTCCTTTTTTATTTTTAACAATATAATTATATCATATTTTTAAAAGTCATCTAATTATGTAATATAATATCGAATTTTATTTTGTAATCAAATAAAAATTCAATATTTATTCAAATATACTTTCATATTCTAATGGTACAATATTTTCATATAATAAAGTAAACTGTGAATTTACTTGCTTATAATCATGATAATGTCCAAAATACCATTTTTTAAATGTACATTTTTCTGAAATCTGCTGTAAATAGTCAGTTAAAATATCCCTTTTATATGTTGGATTTATTAATGTTTGTATACTTGTTGGACAACAATGCGAAATAATATAATCAACTTTATAATTTATTTTTTCTAGATTTTCTATTCCGTTTTCCATCTCTTGATTTGTTGGAAGCTCTAAATCCCACCATGAAAAATCTCTAATTCTAAAATATGCTCCTCTTTTACGATACTCATATATTTTTTCTTCTTCATCTAAATTCAATATTCCATCTTGAATATCATGCGATCTAGCACCACCAAAAGCAAATATTTTTTTATTGTCAATGTCAAAGATTTCCCCTCTCATTAAGTGTAATACTGAATCTCTTATCTTGTGTACTTTTCCACCTTTCCATTCTTCAATTGGATAATTATATAATCTTGTATAATTTTCATGATTTCCATCTACAAACAATGTTGTAAAACTTTTATTATCTAACCAATCTAGTGCATCTTTTTCTCTGCTACTTTCTTCTTCAGATGTCCATACACCTCCAAAATCACCACATATTATTACATAATCGTCTTTTGTCATTTCTGATTGTATTGGAAAGTTTTCTTCTGTAAATCTTGAAAAATCACTATGTGTATCGCCTGTAATGTATATCATAATTCTCACCTTCTTTTAGAATTCTTCATTAGAATAGTCCTTTCCAAATTTGCTTGGAGTAAAATACTTAACTTCTCCCTTATCATTTACTGAAAAGATATGTAAACACAAAACTTCTGCTATTTCTTTTGGTATTCTTCTTAATGCAACTTGTGCTGATTCCCAATATAGTCCTAATCCATATTTATATGCATGATTTATTCCTGATATTTTTCCATCTGTTTTGGACATAGAATATCTTTTTACATCCATTCTTGTTATTATTTGCCCTAAAGCATTCAACCATCCTTCTCTCTTGATTGACTTAGCAGATTTTGCATAGGATTTGCCTTTACACTCAATATAAAAATATTCACTATTTCTTTTACCACCAACTAATTTTATATCAACACCATGTTGATGTAATTCACTCTTTTTTACTTTTTCTTCATGCCAATTACCATTTTCTTTATTTATCATAAATTCTATGATTTTGTCTACAATAAATTGTTCTGTGATTTTTTCGTTCATTTGCATTAATCCCCTTTTATATATTAGTTTTCTTCAATCATTCCTTTGCATTGTAATTCTGCTTGTCTAATAACTAATTGAACTGCTGAATCTCTTTTAACTGGTGGATAATCATATTTTATTAATAGTTTTTTTATTTCATATCTCATTCTAGCTCTAGCATCTTTTCTAATATCCCAATCTATTGTCATATTTGAATTTATTGTATCTACTAATTCTTTTGCTATTTTTACTAAAGTTTCATCTTTCATCAATTCTTTAACCTGAGGATCATTGCCTAATGCATCAAAAAAGGCTTTTTCTTCAACTGATAAATTATATTCATTTCCTGCTGCTAGTTCTTTTTCAATTTCGTTTTTTAGATTTATCATTTCTTGTATTATTTTTTCTATATCTTCTACACTTGTTCTTTCATTGTATGCTGTTGCTATTTTTTGAAATTTTGTAGAGAATTTTTCTTGCATAACAATATTTTGTATTCCCACTTTTTCAACATAATCTTTTAATGCCTGATTCAAGATTTCTACTGCAATGTTCTTTTTTTGCATTTTTGCTATTTTATTCATCAATTCATCACTTAGAAGCATTATTCTATTACTATTTTGTACTTTTCCAATTTGTAACATTTCATCATCTTGGATTGCTCTTTCAAGCATTTTTCCAACATGTTCGTTAATTTCTTTGCTATCTATTGTATTTCCACTATTGCTTAACTTTTTTATAAATGATCTAACTGAAATAAAAAATAATATTTCATCCTTTATTTCTTGTGTTAGTTCTCCTGCACATAATGAATATAAATTTTTACAATCATAACTATATTTTAAAAATTCTTTCTTAGTCTTTTCATCTTTTAAAACCCAATCTGCTCCTGCCATAATTATTTCATACTTATCACTATCTGTTGTTGTAGCAAAATGACTATATATAAATCCATGGAATATATTTCTTATTAATTCAATTTTGTCCATTAAAACCTTAACAATTTCTGTATTGTCTACTACTTTTCCTTGATCACGTTTTGTATAAGTCTTTAATGCATCTATTAACCATCTTTTTAATCCAATATAATCTACAATTAGTCCTCCCTGTTTGTCTTTAAATACTCTGTTCACTCTTGCTATTGCTTGCATTAAATTGTGTGCTTTCATTGGCTTGTCTACATACATTGTTCCTAGTGATGGTACATCAAATCCAGTAAGCCACATATCCACAACAATTGCAATTTTGAATTCTGAATTATAATCTTTAAAGTCTTTCTCAAGTTGATGTTTATCTTTTGTAGATCCAATTGCTTTTTGCATTTCTTCATCATCTTTATTATTTGATGTTATTACCATATGTATTTTATTTTTCCATTCTGGCTTTAATTCTAAAAACTTTTTATACATTGTATATGCTGTTCTTCTTGAGTAAGCAACAACCATTGCTTTATTTGCAATTGTATTTTCAATATCACTATAATTTTTTATTATATCTTTTACTATAAGTTCTAATCTATCTGGATCTTCAATAATTTCTTGCATTTTTGCCATTTCTTTTTTAGATTCATTTAGTGTTTCTTCATCTACACCTTCATCCTTTTCAAGATATGTGTAATAATCGTCTATCTCATCTAATATTTTTTGATTTAATCCAACTCTCGCCATTCTAGCTTCATACATAATTGGTACTGTTGCACCATCGAGAATTGCTTGAGTCATATCATATGTATCTATTACATTTCCGAAAATTTCTGATGTTGACTTATCTTTTGTTTCGACTGGTGTACCTGTAAATCCAATATAAGTAGCATTTGGAAATGCTGTATGTAAATATTTTGCGGTTCCATATTTTTTATATGCTATCATTTTTTCTTTATCAAATTTCATTGTAGCATCTATGCCGTAATGGCTTCTATGTGCTTCGTCAACTAAAACTAAAATATCATCTCTTTTGCTAAACACTCCTGTTTCTTCTTCGAATTTTTGTAATGTTGTGAAAAATATTCCTCCTGATATTCTATTATCAAGCTTATCATTTAAATCTGCTCTACTCTCAATTTGCACTGGTTTTTGTTTTAAAAATTCCGAACATTGCGAAAATGTATTAAATAATTGATCATCTAAATCATTTCTATCTGTAACCACAACAATACTTGGATTTTTTAATATTTTTATCATATTTGCTGAATAGAACACCATAGAAAAACTTTTTCCTGATCCTTGCGTATGCCATAATATTCCTGCTTTTCCTGTTCTTTCGTTATAAGCTTTTTCTGTGCTTTTAATTGCTTTTTTTACACCAAAATATTGATGATATGCTGCTAAAATTTTATTATCTCCACTCCACATTATAAAGTTATTTATAATGTCCATTATTCTGTCTTTTCTCATCATTCCATTAAATAGTGTATTATGAGTTGCCATATTTTCTTTTACGATATCTGTATCTTCAATCTTTTTCCATTCTGAAAATCTACTCCATGGACTTGTTATAGTTCCTGCTCTTGCTTGTGCACCATTACTTACTATTAAAAATTGGTTATAATAAAATAATGTTGGAATGTGTACATTTTGATATCCTTTTAACTGGTTATATCCATCTTCTAATTTTACTTCTTCTCTTGTTGTGCTTTTTAATTCAATAACTACTAGGGGCATTCCATTAATGAACACAATTATATCAGGGCGTTTTTCACTTTCTTCAATAATTGTATATTGATTAATTGCTTTAAATGTATTTATTTCTATATTATTAAAATCAATTACTTTTATTGTTTTGTATCTAGTTGTTCCATCTTCTTGAATTGGAACTTTTATTCCTTCTAATAAATACTGTGTAAATTGTTTATTGTTTAATATTGTATTATTATTGTCCAAATTTTTTATTAAACGGATAACTTCTTTAATATCTTCACTTGTAATATTTTTATTTAATTTTGTTATTGCTCTTTCTAAGTCATCATCTAGTATTACATTTGAATAATTCTCTCTTTCTAATTCATATCCATTTAATGTTTCATATCCTAAGTTTGTTAATAATTCCATTGTTATTTTTTCTAGTGTTGCTTCATCAAACATAATTTGCCCCCTAAATTATATTATTTCATTACTATATTCATAAATTTTTTTCCATTATTATTCATTGTTAAATAACAGTCTTGCCTATTACTCATTACACCATTAATTGTAGAGATTGTTGAAGACTTAAATGTCATACCAATTATTCCTAAAGAATTCAATCTTTCAACTTTATATATATCACTTCTATTAGTTGTATCACTAATTCTCCCTAAATATACTTCTTGTAAAAAACTAAAATCTTCTATAAATAATCTATTAATAATTTCTGAATATTCACAAAAATCATTCCAATTTAATAGCTGACCAACATAAGCCTTAAAAACTCTAGATAACATTATGCTTTTTTCTCTATCTATGAAGTTATTTAATAGTAGTATAATTCTCCCTAATTCATCTTCACATTTTTTTGGATCATTTTCAATTCTTTTTTTATATTCTTCTATTTTGTCTTGTCTTATCTCATTTCTATTAAATTCGTTTATAAATACCAATGTTTGTTTCAATAAATTCCTATCATGCACATTCTTTCCAACTTTTAATACTCACACTATTGTTTTAACTATTGGTATTTCCTTTAAAATTCCATTATCTATTATAGAGTCTATTCCTATTTCTAAATAATCTCCTATTATATCTTTCGAATCATCAAATAGTGATTTTTCAAAATTTTCTACTAATTCATCCATTTTTTTGCTCCTTTTTGTTACACAAATAGTAATTTGTATGATTAAATTTCTATCTTATCTAAATCTATTTCTCCATTCATTAGTTTTGGTAATAATGTATCTCTTAAATCAGACAATACTCTATTTTGATTAGAAATACTTAATTGTTTTAACCTTATTGTTTCACTTATCTTATTAAATTTATCTATTAAATCAGTTGTAGGTATAATTATATCTCTATCATTCAATGTAGAAAAGTTGATAGCTGGCATAGTTGATGAGGTAGCATTTCCTTTAATATATCTTTGAAACTTATTATTATTAAAATATGAATATAGAAAGTTCGAAGATAAGTAATTCACTTTAGGTGTTATTTTAAACAAGTTATTTGCAATAATACCTTTATAATTCCATGATAAAATACCAGGTGTACCATATCTAATCATAAAAATTTCATTTTCTTCAACTTTTCCTCTTTCAGTATCTTCAATGAATCTAATATCCTTGTCATTTTTTTGTGTAATATCAACTATTCTAATAAATCTTGTATATCCACTTTCTTCTTCATTTATTTGTTTGTCTATTGGTACTTGTACACCTTGAGAGAAAGTGGCTATATTTTTTAGTTTTTCAACTTTCCATCCATCTGGTAAATTATTAATTTCATACTTACCAAACCATTCATCATAAATAAGTTGTAATTGTTCAGACAAATTATCATTTGTTTAATTATTAAGCAATATTATATAACAAATTATCATTTGTCTTAGTATTATATTTAATTTTATCCGTAATTTTGTCTAAAACAATTACTAATTTATCTTGATATGTTCTTTCAGGTATTAATATCTCTAGATTACCATACATTTTTGCATTTATATTGCCTCGTGTACTTCCTGTTTGGATTTCTTTAACCCAATTTTTATATTTGCTTGTCATTATATAATATTTTATATACTTTGGATTTACCTTTTCTTCATCTATACTAAATTTTATTAAGAATCCTGCATATACAAGGTTTTCAATACTTCCATCATAAAAATACGTTTTTCCTGTACTATTTCCTGTCCTTACAAAACATATATCATTTTTCTTTAAAATATACTGATTCGCTTTTGGATCTTTAACGCTCATCATATCTTTATAATTTAACGTTCCATCTTCATTTATATCTGTAATCCTTAAATATGTATATAGTTTTTTATCATACTCAACTGCAGGTGCACCAATTCCATAAGATCCTCCATCAATAGATAAATCATTTAACTTATATCTTTTAAATTTCATATCCTATCGCTCCTAACACCTTTTTTATTTCTTCATCTAGTTTTGCACTATCTTGCATTTGCTCTGCCAACTTTGATGTTAAATCTTTCATTTTTTCTTCAAAAGGTATGCCATCATCTTCAACTTCTTTTGTTCCAACATATCTTCCTGGTGTTAAGACATAGTTATTTTCTTTTATTTCAGAAATATCAGCTACTTTACAAAATCCTGCAATATCTTCGTAATTTACATTATTAATAAAATTATGATATGTACTTGAAATTTTATTAATATCTTCATCAGAAAGTTCTCTTAATTTTCTCGTAACCATGCTTCCCATTTCTCTTGCATCAATAAATAATGTTTTTCCAGTTTGCTTTTTATTTCTATTTATAATCCAAATACTACAAGGAATTGTAACTGTATAAAACAAATTTGATGGCATCGCTAAAATACAATCTACTAGATCTGCTTCTAATATATTTTTTCTTATTTCTCCTTCTCCTGAGGTATCAGAAGATAATGCTCCATTTGCTAATATTATTGCTGCTTTACCATTTATTGATAATTTATCTATCATATGCTCTACCCATGCCATGTTGGCATTTCCTTTAGGTGGTATTCCATACTTCCATCTTGGGTCTTGCAATAATTTTTCTTGTCCCCAATCACTTATATTAAATGGTGGATTTGCTAGAATAAAATCGGCTTTTAATCCTTTATGCAAATCATTTTGAAATGTGTCATCTGCAAATTTTCCAATATCACCATTTAAACTTCTAATTGCTAAATTCATTTTTGCTAATTTCCATGTTGTTGGATTCTTTTCTTGTCCATATATTGCTAAATCTTGTACTTTTCCTTGATGTCTTTCAATAAATTTTGTACTTTGTACAAACATTCCTCCTGAGCCACAACATGGGTCATATATTCTTCCTTTATATGGTTCTATCATTTCTACCATTGTTCTAACAAGACATGCTGGAGTATAAAATTCTCCACCTTTTTGTAATTCTTTTGCTGCAAATTCTCCTAAGAAATATTCATATATTCTTCCTAAAATATCTTTATCTTGAGCTTCTTTACTTCCAATTTTTATATTTGTAAATAAATCTATTAATTCTCCAAGATTTACGTTTCTATAATCTGGGCTGTTATACTCTTTTATTAATACTCCCTTTAATGATGGATTTTCTTTTTCTATTTCATCAAGTGCTTCGTCTATATATTGTCCTATATTTGCATCTTTAGAATGTGCATTTAAATATTCCCATCTTGCTTTAGCTGGAACATAAAAGATATTATCCATTGTATATGAATCTCTATCTTCTTCCATTCCATCTCCATTTTCAACTAATTGGCGATATCTCTCTTCAAATGCATCAGATATATATTTTAAAAATATTAATCCCAATATTATAAATTTATAACTAGATACTGGAACTGCTCCTCTCATTTTATCAGCTGCAGCATATAGCTTTTTTTCTAGTTCTTGTAACTCTTCTTCACTATTCATTTTATCCTCCAAAAAATTTCTAATTATCCTATTTATTTTATATCACAAACTCTTCTTTTTAACAACAAATTTCGACTTAATTTTATGATACACTATTCAAATATTTTCTCTAATAATTTTATCTTCTTTCTAATTTATCTTTATATTATTATCCTATTTAAATACCACATATAAGAACATTCCTACCAATACCCAGAACCACCATTTTCTAAATATGCTACTTTTGTTTTCATATTCATCCTCATATTTTATATTCTCAACAACGGCTTGCTCTTTTTCTTCATTTTCTGTTTGTTCCTGTACATCGGTCTGCACATCGCAAAAATTTCTATTTATTAAAACTTTTCTTGGTTTATCTGCATTATACCCTGATATTATTCCTCTTTCCTCCAATTGGTCCATTATTCTTCCAGCCCTTACATATCCAATCTTAAATCTTTGTTGTATAAATGGTATTGATACCATTCCTGTTGATATGACCTCATCTATTGCTTCATTTAGTAATGGATCTACATCGTAGTCTGTATCATCACTTTTCATTGTCTTTTTGTCTATTATTTTCATTATCTCATCACTACTGTTGGACTTTTTTTCTACCTTAATTTCATCAATTATTTTTTCTATTTCTTCATCACTTATATATGGAGCCTGTATTCTTCTTGGCTCTCTTTCTTCAACTTTAATGAATAATGCATCTCCATAAGGTAATAGCTTTTCAGCACCAGATTTGTCTATTACAGTTCTCGAATCTACTCTAGATGGTAATTTGAATGTTAGTCTAGTTGGTATGTTTGCTTTTATTCTACCTGTTATTATTTCTGTAGACGTTCTATAGGTTGAGATTATTAAGTGTATTCCCACTTTTCTTGATATTTTTATTATTTCTATTAATGATTCTTCCACATCTTCTTTTTCATAGTCCATTAGGTCGCATAAGTCTTCTATAAAAACTATTATTCTTGGTAATTTCGATTGTGCCGTTTCATTATATTCTTCTATATTTTTCGCATTGTTTTTTGCAAATAATTCATTTCTGTTCATACACTCTTGCAGAGTCCATGCCATTACCCCACAAGCCTTTTGAGGATCTGTTATCGCTGGAATAAGCAAATGTGGAATATTATTGAATCTCTGAAAATTTATTATTCTTGTATCTATCAATATCATTTTCACTTCTTCTGGATTTGAATTGTAAATTGTGTCTACTATAAATGTGTTTAACAGATTGCTCTTTCCTGTTCCGGTTGTTCCTGCTACCAATATGTTTGAAATTTGCACTAAATCTTCTACTACATCTTTTCCGTTTAGATCTCTTCCAATTATCAAAGGAATTTGAAAATTGTTTTGTTTGAGTGTTGACATACAGTCTCCTAGTAATAGCGTTTTCCATTTTTCATTTACAATATCCATTGTTATTGCACCATTTACACTGTCTATATTTATTTCAACACTACTAACACCAATAGCATATGCTAAATCGAGTTCTAGATTTTTTATTTTCTTTGATGGAGTTCCTTCTTCGGGCTTTATATAATATCTGGTTATTAGATTACCAACAATGCATTTTTCAACTATTGCATTTACTCCGAAAGCTGTATAACGCTCTTTGAATATTATTTATATTTAATGATGTATCTATTTTTGCTTTTTCTGGTGATGTTTTCAATAATTCTATAGGTATTTCTTTATTTTCATTTTCCATTTTCTATTCCTTTTCTGCGACACTTACTTATATTTTTTCTTCTAATATATACTATCACTCTTCAAGTGCAAAGTTTGTCGAAACTTGTCGAACCATATTCTTTTATGATTTTTATTGTCTAATTAGATTTTTTTATGCCTTTTGTCGTTGTTTTATAATCCTATAAGTAATTCAAGTTCTTTAATTTTTTATTTTACCAGCATAATTATACTATCTGACTCCTTTTGAACGTTATTTTAATTTTTAATCATTTGCAAGTTGAAATCGTATTATGATTTGTGCTAGTATTAAATATGTACAGTAATTTTCTGAATAGTTAAATAATATAGGAGAGTAATTATGATGAATAATCTAAAATATTTAAATAAAATCGTAACCATAAAAATTGATAGGCCTATGGGTAGCAAACATCCAAAGCACGGATTTATTTATCCAGTAAATTATGGATATGTACCTAATACTG
>ERZ827440.3905-NODE-3905-length-10723-cov-2.840082_pt1 | contig 10723 bp, 5 predicted proteins | sample MGYA00519774_ERZ827440 | MGnify/ENA primary metagenome ERZ827440 (study PRJEB31778, sample SAMEA3449302) | human gut metagenome | biome: human gut; feature: human-associated habitat; material: faeces | place: United Kingdom | collected 2010/2012 ... | reverse complement strand
TGGCGCTGGGACATACGCCCGACCGACCTGCAGCTCGAAGCGGTTTACGCCGCCCTCTACAAAGTGATCGGCAACTGCAACTTCTACCTCGACCGCATCGACGAGGTGGTGGCGAACGAGATCAGCGACACCAACATCGAGAAGCTCGAACAGTACACGGGCGAGGTCTACGCCGTGCGTGCGCTCTGCTATACCGAGCTGCTCAAGACCTTCTGCAAGGCCTATGAGCCGGACACGGCCCAATCGGAACTGGGCGTCGTGCTGCGCACGAAATACTTTACGCCCGAGGCGGCACGCCGCGCATCGCTCTACGACTCGTACCAGTTCGTACTCGACGACCTGGCCGAGGCCGAGAAACGCCTCGACAAGGAGAACGACGCCTACGGCAACGTCTACATGACCTCGGCCTCGGCCGAGGCGCTGCACGCCCGCGTGGCGCTCTACATGCAGGACTGGGACACGGCGATCGAATATTCGAGCACCCTGATCGACGAAAAAAAAGCCACCTTCCAGCTCTCCGATGCCAAGACCAACTACACCTCCGACTACACCTATTTCGACTACATGTGGGCGTACGACCTGGGATACGAGGTCATCTGGCGCATCGGCTTCACCGACACCTCCTACGGCGGGGCGCTCGGCACGGTGTTCCTCAACTTCAACAAGGACTACACCTATTTCTATCCCGACTATGTCCCCGGCCAGGCCGCCCTGGATCTCTACGACGATGCCGACCTGCGCTATTCGGGCTACTTCTACCAGACCGAGACCGGTTATGCCCACGGGCTGAGCTGGCCGCTGCTGGTCAAATACTACGGCAACCGCAACTTCACCAGTAAGCTGATCTTCCACGTTTCGATGCCCAAGCCGTTCCGGCTGGCCGAGCAGTACCTGATCCGCGCCGAAGCCTACTGCCGCAAGAACGACTTCACGAAGGCCGGCAACGACCTCACGGCGCTGCGCAAGATGCGCTACAAATCGGGCGGTACGATCAACGTCACGAAGGACAACTGGTTGCAGACCATCTCCGACGAGCGCCTGCGCGAACTCTACATGGAGGGTTTCCGCCTGCACGACCTCAAACGCTGGCACAAGGGCTTCGAGCGTAAGCCGCAGGCCAATTCCCAGGCCGAAGGCAGCTCGCTCAAGATCGAAGCCGACAACCCGCTTTTCGTATGGCCGATCCCGCAGCACGAGCTGGAAGCCCCCGGTTCGGAGATACTCCCGAACGAAAGCAACAGATAGCAACAACGAATAGAAGAGAGACAATGAAACGAATTATCACGGTTTTGTTTGCAACGGGACTCCTGGCCGCCCTCGCAACGGGTTGCAAGGAGGAATATAAGACCTACTCCGATGCGGAGTACGTGCTGTTCGCCGACACCCTGGCGACCTACGCCGTACTCCAGAACCAAGACTATTTCTCGGTACCGGTCTCCTCGACCGTCGCGTGCGATTACGACCGCACGTTCGGCGTGGAGATCATCGACCAGGGCAGCAATGCCGTCGAGGGGAAGCACTACCGCCTCCTGTCGAACACCATCACCATAAAGGCCGGTTCGCGCAAGGCCGACGTACAGGTACGCGGGTTGTACGACAACATCGAAGATACCGACTCGCTGGGCTTCATCCTCAAACTGGTCATGCCCGAGCAGCTGAAATGGGATCTGTACCACGACCGGACGAAGGTCGTCTTGCAGAAGAGCTGCCCCTACGACATCAACGAATTCACGGGCTGGTGCGTCGTGACCTCGCTGTTCCTCAACAGCTACCCCGGTGTGGAGAACAAGAGCATCCAGCGCCTCATCCGCACCGAGAAGCACCCCACCGAAGAGAACATGATTATCCTGCACGACTGGCTCTTCTCGGGCTACGACGTCACGATCCGCCTCGACCCGGGCGACCCCATCGAACCGCTGGTGACCATGGACAAGAACCAGGTGCTGGCCGACGAGGCCTCGGTCTTCGGCCAGATCCTCGGCGACAACAAGATTCTCGTCACCAACAGCCCGCTCTACAACTCCTATTTCAACAGCTGCCAGCATTTCGTAACGCTGTGGATCAAGGTGCATGTCGAAGACATGGGTGTCAACGTCGGTACGGTAGGCCACTTCTACAACATCATCGAATGGGTCAGCGACGAGGAGGCCGAACGGCTCCAGCGGGAAGAAGGCATGCTCCCGGGAGGCGTCATAGCATCCGGATCGCTCTAAATCATAACGTAAATAAAGAAACGAAATATGAAAAGACATTATTTACACTTGGTGATGTCGCTGCTCGCCGGAGCATGTCTGGCGGCCGCTTCGTGTTCCGATTCGGATGAGGATACGAAGCTCCCCAGCCCCAACTTCCCCGAGGCGGTTTCGGCGACCATCGAAGCCGGCGGCACCTACACGCTCGAGATAGAGCCCAACCAGAACTGGGAGGTGAGCGTCCCGACGGCCACCGCCGCATGGTTCTGGATACAGGACGAAACACAGAAAGTCTGGACGCTGCGCGGCAGTGCGGGCGCATCGCGGATCGTAATCGGCGTGGCCGAGCTCGATGAGTTCGACGACACGCGCGTCTGCGAGGTAACCCTGAAGATGGGCGGCCAGAGCAAGGTCATCGCCACGATCACGCGCGGTACGCTCGAACGCGGCTTCAGCCTCCGCACGTGCAAGCTCGACGAGTACGGCGACTTCGAATACGGCGACAGCGAAACCGGCCTCACCTACTCCTATAACGAAGGGGAGGCCGAAAGCATCGACCTGACCTGGCCCGAGGGACGCACCGATTTCTCGATGCCGATCCTGGTCGAGGCCAATTACGACTGGGCGATCAATGAGTTGCCGGAGTGGGTATCCACCCCGTCGGTGACGGTCGGGAAACCCGGCACGAAAGTCGAGATCCGCATCCAGGGCAACCCGTCGGCCTATCCGCTCGACGGGGCGCAGGACAAACTGGTGTTCATCGACAAGTTCAACCTCGACGCGAAGGTCGAGATTCCGATCACAATCCCCTCCTGCCGCGACATTTTCGACGTCACGCTCGACAAGGAACTCAAGTTCAACGCCGCAGCCGAGATCTACAACAACATGAACGGCGACTGGTCGCCCGGCACCGCACGCGGTTCGGTCAAGGGCATCGAGGGCGCGAGGATCTACGTCATCGCCGAAGTCTCCGACCCCTGGGGCGGAACGAGCCTCAGCGGCGACGAAGCCGACACCAAATGGGTCATCGTCGAGGAAAGCGCCTGGGACGACGAGCTGGTCATCATGGATCGGAGCTTCACCGTCGGCACGGAGGTCAACCAGGGCGATGCCCGCACGGCACGGATCATCGTGCTCCCCGCTTCGATGGCGGTCTCCGACCCCAACGAACTCTTCGACTACGACATCAAGGAAGAGTTCCAGCCCTACGTCTTCGCTACGCTGACGCAGCTGGCCAGCCCCGGCCCGATCCAGGCTGCCAACCCCGACGGCATGGCGGAGATCGGCACCATGTTCGAGAAACTCCCCTCGACCCACTGGTCGCTCCGCGAGCTCGAGGTCGACGACGCCTACAAACTGACCTACACCAAAGCCTGGTCGAACGACCCCGAAGCCACGCTGACATTCGAACGCGACTTCACCGGCTATAAATGCTACGACGCCGACTGCCAGCCGCTGTCGGACGAGCAGAACTGGCTCTCGGTACGCCGCGTCGAAGGCGGGGCCATCATCGACATGGATCGCGAGGACGAAGGCTACATCGTCTTCTACGACGCCGAGGGCAATATCGCGGCCGTCAACTGCCTCTACGATCCCAATGCGGACATCGGCGGCACGGACATCGGGTTCGCATATCCCGAATACGTCACCGGCGCGACCCTCGAAGAGATCACCTCGGGCGAATACTACGAACAGTATGCGGAGTACGGCGCCCCGATCTACCACCTGACCTACGAGGGAGAAACCACGAACGCCGTGATGAACGTCCCGACCTACTCGAGCTTCCTGGCCCAGGGCGATGCGGAAGGCTGGCTTACGGCCGAATCCTACGGCCCGACCCAGATCTACGTCAACATGGACTCACAGACCGCCGCCGAGGGCGTCATGTTCCTCTACGGAGCCAACTGGAACGTGGTGATGGTGATCATCTGCACGCTCAACATCTGACCCCAATGATTCAGGGCCCCTCTCCCAAGGGGCAGGGGCCCTGTTCGATACGACTACAATTTATGGAGAACATACAGACCAGGTTTTTAGATATGAAACTTTTTAAATTTTCCGTAACGGCACTCCTCGCACTGGCCATGGCCTTCCTCGGCGGATGTTCCGACGACGACGGCATCGACAACCGCGACCAAGATTACGGATACGTTCAGTTCAAACTACACAAGGAGGCGTCCTACGACGCCCTGAGCCGGGCCCAGAAACCCCAGCTCGACTACCTTTCCGAAGCCAGCAAGGTGCAGGTCTCGCTCTATTACGACGGCACGACCATCACCCAGTCGCTGACGCTCTCGGCCCCCGACAAGCAGAGCGCCGAATTCGGGCTGCGCAGCGAGAAGCTCCGGCTGCTGACGGGACAATACCAGATCATCACCTTCTCGCTATTCAATGCCGACGACGAGCTGATCTACAACGGCATGCCGGGCAAAGAGAGGCTCGACATCGTGGCCGGCGGCCTCGTTTCGCACGACCTGACGATCGACGTGGAGCCGCGCGGTACGGTGCGTTTTTCGATCTCCAAGGACTTGTCGGACTTCACCGAGACGCCCGTGGTGACGCGCGCCGCCGAACGGCAGTACACTTTCGACGAGATCGCGTTCCTCGACCTGACCGTAAGGCACAAGACGACCAACGAGCTCACCACGTTCGAAAAACTCCCCGCGAAGTTCTCGATCCACTTCAGAGACGACCGCGAGGACGGGGCTCCCGAGGACATCGAGGACGGCTACCAGACCTCCTCGCTCGAATGCGACACGCTGCTCTCGCTCAAGGCGGGCGATTACAGCCTGGAGAGATACCAGGCCTACGACAAGAACAAAGTCCTGCTGGAGACCAACAAGCGTCCCAAGAACCTGGATTTCACCATCGAGGACAACAAGACCACCGAAGCCAAAGTCGGCGTCACGCTCTACGAGGCCGACGAGTATATCCGCGACTACTACGCGCTTTACGAAATCTGGAAGGCGCTCGACGGGGAGCACTGGTCTTACAGGGGTGAAAACTACCCCACCGGCGTCAACTGGGATTTCAACAAGGATCCCGACCTGTGGGGCATGCAGCCGGGCGTGGAGGTGCACTCCAACGGCCGCGTGGCGAAGCTCTCGATCGGCGAGTTCGGCTTCCGCGGGCACGTGCCGGCAGCCATCGGCCAGCTCTCGGAGCTCGTCGAGTTGTACCTGGGCACGCACAACGACGGCAACCTGCTCGAATACGACCCCTCGCTGGCACACGACAAGAGCCTCTCCGAGCGCAACCGTACCCGCATGGAGCGCCACAAGGAGTTCCTCTCGCTGATCCATATCCCGACCCAGACGTCCGAGCCGATCGCCCGGGCCCTGGCCGAACACGGCATCTCGATCCCGGCCACGTCGCTTTACAAGAATTTCACCGAGGATCAGATCATCGACCGCAAGACCGGCCTCCAGAACAATATCCGTCCCTACGACGTCGTACACGGCAAGCTCACCAACGGCCTCAAGTCGATTGACCCGGCCATCGGCAAACTCGAAAAGCTCGAGTACCTCAACATCGCCAACGGCGAGCTGGAAGAGATCCCCGCCGAAGTGGCCAATCTCAAGTCGCTGACCGACCTGGAGATCTACAACTGCCCGAAGATGACCCGCTTCCCGGTGGAGATCGCACAGATGCCCGAGCTCGTTTCGGTCAACATCTCCAACAACGCCCAATGGTCGGCCGAAGAGCTGTACAAAGGGCTCGACGCCATCGCCAACGGCCCGTCGAAGGAGAAGCTCCAGATCCTCTATGCGACCAACAACAACCTCAGGGAGATCCCCGAGTCGTTCAGCAACCTGAAGAAGATCGGCCTGCTCGACCTGTCCCGGAACCAGATCGAAACGCTCCATCCGCTGGGCAAGGAGGTCGCACCCGTGCAGCTCTACCTCGACCACAACAACATCACTTCGCTTCCGGCCAACAGCGACGGCATCTTCTGCGGCACGGACGACACGGAAACCTTCTCGGTGACCTACAACAAGCTCAAGAAGGTTCCCAACATCTTCTCGGCCAAGTCCAAATACGCCATGAAATCGGTGGATTTCTCCTACAACGAGATCGACGGCTTCGAAGGCGAAGAGGAGGGCAAATACAAGGGCCTGCGGGTCGAGACGCTCTCCCTGGCGGCAAACCCCGGGCTGACGAAGTTCCCCAAATGCCTCGGCACGACCAATTCGCTGATTTCCTACATCATCCTGCGCGGTTGCAGCATCGACGAAATCCCCGAAGGCAGCTTCAGCGGCAAGAACTCGACGGCACTCATATCGCTCGACCTGACCTACAACAAACTGAAGACCCTGTCCAAGGATTTCACGGCCGAGCAGCTGCCCTACCTCTACGGGCTGGATATTTCGTACAACTCGTTCGACAAGTTCCCGTTCGGGCCGCTCAACTGCGCCGGGCTGACCGTCTACGCCATCCGCGGCCAGCGCGATGCCGAGGGTAAGCGCTGCCTGCGCGAATGGCCCACGGGGCTCTACCAGCACACGGGCCTGCGCGGGTTCTACATCGGTTCGAACGACCTGCGCAAGATCGAGGACACGATCTCCTACCTGATCTACCACCTCGACATCAGCGACAACCCCAACATCACGTTCGATGCCTCGGCCGTCTGCTACTACTGGCAGCAGGGTGTCTACAACCTGATCTACGACAAGACCCAGAACATCCTGAACTGCGACAAAATGCTCGAATAACACCTAAGGAGAAACGACAATGAAAATACTGAATTACATACCGGTCATCCTCTGCTCGATCGCATTATGCAGTTGCTCCGACGCCGACAAGAACGTCGCGTTCGGGCTCGACAGCGACGCCATCAAGGCCGAAGCCGCAGGGGGAAGCCACAAAATCAAAGTATCGGCATCGGGGGATTGGGTCGCCACCACCGACGAACCGTGGATTTCCATTTCGCCGGCCAACGGCCGCGGCACCACCGAGTGCAGGATCCTCATCGACTCGGCGCTGACCGACTCGCCCCGCCGCGGCGTGGTGCGCATCCAGGAACAGAACACCTGGGACAAGAAGGAGATCACCATCGACCAGCAGGGCTTCGACTACGCCATCACGCTCGGGGAGAAAGAGGTTTCCGTAGCCAATTTCTCGGCCTTCGGCACCCGTCATTTCGACGTGAAGGTCAAGACCAACGTCGACTTCGCCGTCGAAGTCCCCGCCTCGGCCGAAAGCTGGCTCAAATACGACAGCTATAAGGTCGAACTCGACCGCGGCATCCGCCCGCGCGAGGTGACCGTACGCTTCAACTGGAGCATCAACTCCCAGCCCAACGAGCGTATCGCCGACGTGGTGTTCAAGCCCAAGCGCGAGGTGGAACTCGCCCGCCAGGACAACCTGCTCGTCACGCAGGGCGCCGCCGAACCCATCGAGGAGAACACCCGCAGCGGCGACTCGATCGCCCTGCTGGCCATCGCACGCACGCTCGGAACCAACAGCTCGTGGGAGAACGGCGAGCGCATGGACAACTGGGACGACGTCACCCTCTGGGAGGAGGGCATGGCGGGATACACGCCCGAGAAGAACGGCCGCGTGAAATACGCCCGGTTCTTCATGTTCAACACCAAGGAGGAGCTGCCTTTCGAGGTGCAGTATCTGACGGCCGCCGACGAACTGAACTTCTACAGCAACGTCAACGCCTTCCTGAAAGACCTCACCACCGGCGAGCACATCACCAAGCTCACCCAGCTCAAACGCCTCACCATCGCCGCCTACGGGCTGGTTTCGCTGGACAAGAACTTCACGGCGCTCAAGAACCTCGAGTTCCTCGACCTGAGCAGCAACAACTTCCAGAAGATTCCCGACGAGATCAACCCGACCAACTTCCCGAAACTGCGGACGCTGCTCATGGGCGCCAACACGCGCAGAAAAATCTATGACCTGAGCAACACCGTCGAAACCAACTACGGCGGCCTCGTCGATGAAGAAGGATTCCCGCGCCGCATGATCGAATGGGATCTCGACACGCTGCAACTCTCGGTCAACTACCTGCAGGGCCCGCTGCCCAAGATGGACGACTGGGAGAAATACACCGAACAGGACATCATCGACGCCGACACGCTGCCCCGTGCGCTGATCGGAACCCCGAAGGTGATGCCGCACACCAAGCGTTTCGCCATCAACCTCAACCGCCTGACCGGCGAACTGCCCGACTGGCTGCTCTACCACCCCGCCCTCGACTGGTGGTCACCCTTCCAGCTCGTATTCACACAGGAAGGTAAGGACGCGACGGGCGCATCGGCCGGATTCGGCAACGAACCCGCCAACCTGAACTACTACTATAAATTCTATGAGGGGTACAAGAAAGACCCCGGTGCGGAAGACGAAGACGAGGATACGACCAAATAATCAAGACGATGAAAAACTATTTATACGGCATTTTTGCCATTGCATTCCTGGCATTTACCGCCTGCACCAACGAGGAGCTCCCGACGCCCAGCACGGGCCCGGACACCCCTGTCGAGCACAAGTCGGGGGAGATACTCGTCAAATTTTCGCCTTACGTGAGCGAGATACTCGACAAGACGGCCGCAGCGACCCGCAGCGGCGGCCCCGCCACCCGCTCGGGCATCCTTTCGGTCGACGAGGTACTCGACATCGTGGGCGGCTACCAGATCGAGCGCGTCTTCCCCGTAGACGGCCGCAACGAGGAGCGCACCCGCGAATCGGAGCTGCACCTGTGGTACGTCGTACGCTTCGGCGACGACTACTCCGCCGAGGAGGTCGCCGAGAAACTTTCGGCCCTGGGCGAAGTCCAGCACGTGAACCTCAATCGCACGATCCGCCGTGCCTACAACGCCGGCAAGAAGGCGATGCCCCTCACCCGCGAGGCCCTCGCCGCCATGCAGCGTGCGACCCGTGCCGCCGGGGATACGGGCTATCCCTTCAACGACGAGCTGCTGCCGATGCAGTGGCACCTGATCAACCGAGGCAACCTGTTCGGCGACAAGTCGATCGTCGATGCCGACGTGCAGTGCGAAGAGGCGTGGAAATCCTCGACGGGCGACAAGTCGATCATCGTCGCCGTGCTCGACGAAGGCGTCATGGTCGAACACCCCGACCTGAAGAACAGCATGTGGGTCAACGAAGGCGAGGTTTACCGCTCGAAGCAGGACAACGACGGCAACGGCTACAAAGGCGACGTCTACGGCTACAATTTCGTATTCGAGACGGGCGTCATCTCATGGGATGACATCAACGACACGGGGCACGGCACGCACGTAGCGGGCGTAATTGCCGCGCAGAACAACAACGGCATCGGCATCAGCTCGATCGCCGGCGGCCGGGGCAGCATCCCCGGCGCGAAGATCATGTCGTGCCAGATTTTTTCGGGCAGCACGGCCAGCAACGCGCTGGCCACGGTCAAGGCGATCAAATACGCGGCCGACAACGGCGCCGTCATCCTGCAGTGCAGCTGGGGCTATGTCTCGGGCAGCGCCAACAGCTACGAATGGGGGACGCCGGGCTTCAAGGACGAAGAGGAGTGGGCGACGAACGCCCCGCTGGAAAAGGACGCCCTCGACTACTTCCTGCATAACGCCGGGTCGCCCAACGGCCCGATCGAAGGCGGCCTGGCCATCTTCGCAGGCGGCAACGAGAGCGCCCCGCAGGCCGGGTTCCCGGGCGCTGCCGAGGACTGCATCTCGGTATCGGCCACGGCTGCCGACTATACGCCCGCAACCTATACCAACTACGGCCCCGGCACGACGATCGCAGCCCCGGGCGGCGACCAGGACTACTACTACGAGTACTTCGACGACAACCACAAACGCGGCGAGATCGGCTGCGTGCTCTCCACGCAGCCCTACGACATCAGCGAAACGGGCTACGGTTACATGGAAGGCACCTCGATGGCCTGCCCCCACGTTTCGGGCGTCGCCGCGCTCGGGCTCTCGTACGCCGCACAGCTCCGCCGCCACTTCACGGCCGACGAGTTCAAGGCACTGCTCTACCAAACCACCACGCCGATCGACTCCTACATGACCGGCCTGAAAAACTACTACCGCTACGTCGCCGACGTCGGCCTGAACCAGCCCATGCAGCTGACGCTGGCCAACTACCGCAACCAGATGGGCACGGGCCAGGTCAATGCGGCCAGGCTGCTCAATGCGGTCTCCGGCAACGGCAAGCAGGTTTCGTTCCCGAACCTCTACATCTCGCTGGGCAAGGAGGTGAAGGCCATCCCGGCCAACTACTTCCTCGGCGGCGAAACGCTGACCTACACGGTCAGCATCGCCGACACGGCGGTCGCCACGGCGTCGATGGAGGGTGCGAAACTGACGGTCAAGGGGCTGAAGGCCGGTACGACCAGGGCAAGCATCACTTCGAGCAAGGGCGAGACGCACAATTTCAACATCACGGTGCGTAAATCCGCAAACGGTAACGGCTGGCTTTAACGAACGATGCGCTGCGGAACGACGATAGCACGTATGCTCTTCTGCTGCGGGGCGTTGTGGACGGTTACCGCCGCCACACCGCTCTGCGGACAGATCCGCATCGTCCCC
>ERZ827440.3902-NODE-3902-length-10729-cov-19.246674_pt1 | contig 10729 bp, 9 predicted proteins | sample MGYA00519774_ERZ827440 | MGnify/ENA primary metagenome ERZ827440 (study PRJEB31778, sample SAMEA3449302) | human gut metagenome | biome: human gut; feature: human-associated habitat; material: faeces | place: United Kingdom | collected 2010/2012 ... | reverse complement strand
CGCAAATTCTCCACGTCAGAAATACGTCTCAAAAATATGTGGAAATTTGGGAAGCGACAAATGGCAACCGAAAAGTGTTAAATTTTAGAATATGCTGGTAATTAAAGATTTACACTCGGATATTTCTGATTAGTTTTGGTTGTTCTATGGTTATAAATACAGCCATAAAATGCACTCTCGCCAATTTCAAGAATATTATTCGGAAGAACAATTTTGCTCAACTTGGAACAGGTATAAAACATCTCATCTCCAATTCGAACTTTTAAATTATTGCTTAGATCGACTGTAGTGAGTTCGTGACACTCTTTACAATTTAATATTTCGAGATTAGAGAAATAACCAATACCCGTCAATGTTTTAATCTCCTGACGCGCAAGATCAATTTTAGCAACAGCAGAGGCTTCTATTTTAGAAACTTTCCCATCCTTATTAACATCGAAATTATCATAACAATATTGCATAAAAATGATATCGTCCATGCAAGAACAAACATCATTTGGGTCCGGTAAATCAGGTAATGGGCTCGGTTTATCGGGTTTGTCTGGATTATTTTCGCTGTCTTCGCTTTTACTGCATCCTACGCCCATCATTATGGCCGCAACAAATAATATGGTTAGTGTTTTCATTTCTGGTATAGTCTAAAATTAATTTCAGTTATCGAAACAATCGTTTTTTCTTCGGTCTTTGAAAAATCACCTAATCCCTCAGTCGAATATTCCGTTCCCAACTTTTTATTGATAAATAGGCAAGCTTGTTGGGTTAAATCAGGTTGCTGCGTGTCGGGAACCACATCTTTAACTGTCAGAAAGACATCCATTGTTTGTGGTGTGACAGATTCAAAGGCTTTTTCGAAACGAAATTCACCTTTTTCATAGATTAAATTAATCATTGGATTTAGATATTTACCCCAGCCAACTCCGAATCAAGGGGATTATAAAAAAAGAAAGTGTGGAGTTGTTAGTTTATCTGACAATAGGCATTTGGCGTGGCCCGAGAACAAATAAACAATACCCCACACTTGAGCAGTATATCGAGGATGATATAGCTACGCAAGTGATGAGTGTTTGTATTGCTTACCCTTGTTCTCTTAAAATCGCCAAATTTTATTGTCAAGGATAAAAGCTAAACACTTTCATCAATCAATATGTCGCTACCCAGCGGATAGCATCACAAAGTTAGAAAATGTTTTTTAAATACAACGACTCAACGGGGTATTGTAACAACAAATTTCGGTTTAAAGTTTCAGAAAATCAATATTGATCTGAGAAAATGTTTACTCTTTCTTGCGGGGGTCTGCTCTTATGTAGGCCACAAGGACAAATATAAGCCCTCCGATAAGTGTCAAATACAAATCTTTCATAAATTCAGTACTCTAAAATAGTGCATAATCGGTACGTCTCAAATGATAGCTGAATGCACCCGAATAAAAAAAGAGGCATGGATCGCTCCACACCTCCCATTGGTATTCAAATCTCCGGCTTATCCCCGGATGATTTTCAGATAGTACGTCAGACTTTGAATTACTACATCTTCGATAAACTCCACAAAAGCCGAGTTATCTCCCGAGGATGCTTCCTCCAAAGTCTCATAGTAGCGTCGCCTTGTCTCATTGTCCCCCTTGATATTGGCTATGGGATAACCGTGTTGCATCAATATCAGATTCATCACGAGACGGGCTGTCCTGCCATTCCCGTCAATAAAGGGATGAACAGACACCAGTTTCTCGTGCATCTGAGCGGCCAATACAACCGGGTGCATGGAATCTTTGTTTGCCTCGTACCATTGAAACAACTCGTCCATTTTGGGCTGTAACAGATAAGGCTGGGGAGGAATATGCTTGCTACCGCTGATAATGACAGGTACACGGCGGTATTTCCCTGCATTGTCCTTGTCTATGCTGTGCAGGACAATGGCGTGAATATCCAAAAGCACACGTTCCGAGATCGGCTCTTTCTTCTGGGCTACGTCCTTAATAAAATCAATGGCCTCTTTATGGTTGATAGCCTCCAGATGCTCCCTTAACCCTTTGCCTGCAATGGTAATACCTTTGTTGACCACCATATCCGTTTCATGGAGGGTCAGGGTATTTCCCTCGATGCGGTTGCTGTCATAGGTATATTCAATCTCCAGGGCCTCTGTGATGCGGTAATTCTCATTAGCCCTGTATTGATTCAGTTCACCTAAAAGGGTGTCGATCTGTTGCAACTTGTCATCCATACGCACAAAAATACACAAATTTCAGACAAAAGATAATTCCCGGCGCTCTTTTAGAGAGTCTGTACACCTATCTTTCCATTATATAAGAGAGATAGATGTACAACTCATGCGCAGATAGATTCCATTATTATAAGCAATTAAGTGCGCACACTCCAACTTTCATATCATAATGGATAATAGACAGACCGCAGCACTTCCGGTAAGAAAACTATTTATAGCTGGGATGGTAAGTTAATAACAGAGGGGATTTCCGGGAAAACCCCACGCACATACTTTTGAATTATTTAGAAAGTAAGTGCGGGAATTACTCTACAAACCACCTGTACTCGCTCTCTCCATACAGAGCCTTGTTGATACCCTCAGCCAGTTGCGAGGCATTGAGTGCCCTGTCCAGAAAATTGTCGATGTAGGAGGACTTATTAGCCCCTGTAAGTAGGTTGTAGACCTTCCACATGGAAATCTCTCGGCTCTGTGCATCTACTCCGAAAGCCTCGTCTTGGTAATAAGCCCTTGCCACCAGATTGATCTGGGTGTCTGTCATCAGCAATTGGGGCAGTCTCTTTTTATCCTCCTGGGGCAGGCATTGATAAAGCCGTGACTTTCCCAAGAGCTGAGCGAACTGATGTTCTGTCATGGAAGAGTTCACAAGGGTTTGCATCTGCCTTGTGTGTTTCTCGGGGTTATAGAGCTGAAACAACTCCATGACAGCCTGAAAGAGGGCCTGTGTATTCATCACCTTGATCTCGCTCTTATAGCCGTCCGTGGAGACACACATATTGCAGCAGACCATGTTCTGAAAGCCCACAAAGACCTTGAATTTCTCCGCAGATTTTTTGTTGTAGAGGTTTTCATGGTTGTAGGCCCTTACCCCTCCTACTGTCAGCTTTAAGGGGTTTCCGTCGATGTCCTCGTGGATAGTGGGGATTTCAAAGCAGAACATCATCCGCTCATAGTAGATGGTCTTGTCTGTCTCCAAAAGCTGATTCACGGGCTTATGGATAGCCTCGGGGATTCTGCCCTTGATGATATGGCTCACCCTTATTTCGGGGCTGTCGATGGCCTCTCCCCGGAAGAACTGCTGAGCCGCCTCATGGACTGTCTCCACAAAGGCAGGGTGTGAAATGGTTACCTCGTTGTCTTTGGAGAAAACCGGGACCACACAATCACTTTGCAGGTGGCGGATTGAAACCTCTTTGGTATTGGCCTCTATAAAGGGTGTGGTCTTATCCGTCCTGAGCGGCTGTGTAATATTGATAGGATGTTGTGTCGGCAGAGGAATAATCTCTTGCCTAACGGGATGGAGTTGGAGCGCTGTTTCCATAGTTTTGAGGGGTTTGGGGTTGAATGATGTTTGATTGGGGATTGAGGTTGCACCAATTCAGGATGGCTTGGCCTACTTTGGGAGTGATGGTGAACTCGGGACGGCCCATGAACAGGCCTGTTCTGTCTTTGGAAGCCTGCACATGGTGTTTGAGGTCTATATCCAGAACGACGGTAAATTCATAGTCCATGCCATCCCTTTGCATGGCTTTTAAGCCCACTTTTTCCGGGACCATCTTGCCGTTCTTTTCATTGAGGACATAATCCTGCTTGGTGCGCATGGTACAGATGATATGCACGGGAGATTGGAGGATTTTCTGCACAAAGGCATTCTGCCGGGGTGTAACCTTGGCCCAGTTTGCAAAGGAATTGCCTTGCAGTCCTGCATGGAAATCCAGCAGGTAGTCCCAGCATTGGGAGATACTGTCCACGATGATTACCTCCATACCTGCATTTTCACATAAGGTGATGGCCTCGATGTAATTCTCCGGGGAATAATCACCACCGAGGGAGACCACATTGTAGGTCCCGAGGTGAGCATAGAGATCGGCAGAGCCATTTTCAGAATCTATGACGGCAATTTTAGACCAGTCAGAGGTCATGCCATAGGCTAACAGGAGGGCTGAGTAGGTTTTGCCCGAACCTGCACAGCCCTGAAGGGCCAATTTGATTTTGGCCTGCTTTCTTGTAGAAGGACGGATGTTTAACATGATGTATGAAATTAAGGTGTGTATCTATCTGAACATAAAAAAACAGGCAGAAAGCCCCAAAGCCTCCTGCCTGTCCTGAGAATCCCTAATCAGTCTAAAACACAGCCAATGTAGGGGCTCCTCCTTCGCCCCGCTGATGGAGCATCATAAACATCTCCCCTGTCTCGGCATTGCACACCTGAGAGACTACCGGGTCTGTCAGCTGTCCTGTCTCTACTTTCCGACTGCAAGGGCCTGTTTCAAGGCCATAGACAAAGAACACCTTGCCTGTGTGGGGATTCTGTTTTACCTCCAGCTTCTCAACTCCCTGCTGGGCCTTGAACTGGGCTACCTCCCACGTCTCGATAAATTTCAGATTGCTTTCCATACCACAAATTTTAGATTAAAGTGTTGTGGCGGGGGACCATCCCCACGCCGAGTGCAGGGAGAGGTCATGTGGTGATTGGGGCAAACGTGTGCGGACAAAACTGAAAAAAAAATAAAATAGTTAGAACTTAGGGGTCAGGAAATAATGTCTTATTAATAATAATGTTTGCCAACACCAACAGATTCATTTACTTAGGATAAGGGCAGGAGTTGGATAATCCCGCCCTTATGCGCACTTAGTTTTATAATTATATAATGGCTTATCTGAGCAATTCCGATAAAGGATAAATAGCATTTTAGTAGTGTCATACTCAAACGGTTCTTTCCCATGTAACCACTCTTTATAAGTCTGATGCCCTAACCAATCACATGTCAGCATTAATGAATCGGGATAATTGTCAAATTGAGGATTTTGCAGATAATCACCAGCAAGCCCTATATAGCCTTTAACTCGTAAAGATTTTAAGTGTTTGTAGTAAGCTGTTCTTGAAATACCTAATCTCTTAATGGCTTCCGTTGCAGATAGTCCCATATTGAATGAATTATTAAACCCTATGCAATAGAGAGCGAGCAGGAAGCCCTTTTCTTCGGATGAGAGCCTATTATCTTCTAATACCCCTCTGTGGATAATCCTAAATTGTTCAGGAACATACGGCAAAATATATCTTTTGCGCCTGTTGCTGTTTCTTACAAATTCTTCAATGGTACAAAGACCGCTATTTTTCAGTCTTTTGGCAAAATGATCCTTTATGTAACCCAGGGATTTTCCTGTAAATCCGGCTAATTGCTCATAGGTGACATCCGTTGTATTATCATCATGTGCTGTCAGGCAGAGAGCAGTAAAAACATAAAGATCATTGAGAGGCAGCTTCTCAGCTGCTTCAGTGGGGATAACCGTATAATTTTTCATAGGGTGCAAAAATGGTGTTTGTATTTTAGGCTGTTCTATATTACTTACTATCTATTATTAGAGATATAAAGAAGGTAGGTAATATAGATTCGCATAAAATGCGAACACACTTAAAAATGATACTTAAATTGGATTCTTGGAGGGCCTAACCTCCTGAAAGACAAGACAAAGATAAGTAAAATTTTTGTATTTTGCAAATATTTTGGCGGTTATTTTTCTGTAAATCAGAGATTTATAGTAAGAAATATTTCAGTAGATTTTCCTCGGTTTTTGGGATTCTCAGCGGGCCGTGCTTTTTGAATCCCATTGGATTTTTTCCCTTTATAAGGTAAATTTTAGGTCTCTCTACCAAGAATAGAGCTTTCAACAGGCTTACTGATGCACGCTGTTTGATAGTCTTGTGAAGATGGTATTTTACTATTGGAGCAGTCAGCTCTTGTATTTCCGAGGCTTTATATTTTCTGCCGATCTTGAATACCCTGAGTAAATCCCGTTTGAATGGGTGCTTATCATCCAGGGCCCAGAATACAGCGGCATTTTGGAGGTTTTTATAGGCTCTCTTATCGCTATGGCGAATTTCCCATAGATGGTCAATAAGGGTGTTTGCATCTACATATTTTTGAAGAGAATAGAATCTGTTCACAAATGCCGAGCACCCTTTACGGGATTGAAAGGTTTGTTTTTCTCCTGCTGTCAGGTGTCGAGATTTAGTGATCTCTCGTACCTCATCAATTATTTCAGCAAGTCGCCTGTCAACAGTTACTTGTAATTCTTCCTTGTTTACTTGTTCTATCTTTTTCTGTTGCTCGGACAGGGGGAATGTTCCATATCTATTCTCGAATGTTACCTTGTGCCCTTGCGCTTCCAAAGCCAGTTGCAAGTGAGCGATCGAATCATAGATGGTATTACTCAGCTTCTGACGTTCTACAAGGTAGTCAATATTCATATATGCAACCACATCCTTGCTGAAATAGTCTCTGCGAGTTAACTGGATAGGTCTCTCTCCAGAAATAGAAATCGCTCCTTTCTCCCGGATTGCAGTTTTAACTATCTCGAATAAGTCCAGTAAATCTTTATCTTGTTCTGCTAACTCGGAGGCTGATTTTTGTAGGTGAAGAAGAGCGTCAGCCTGTTTGAGCAGGGTGGCTTGGTAATCTCCATCTGCATTCTGTCGCCACTTTTCACGGGTGTTGTAAATGATGGTGTCGCTCAATATCCCATTCGAGAATCTGCATCTTCCATGTATCTGCGTCAATTTATCCGGGGAAAGCATCTAATAGTTCTGTCGGGCGTTGGAAACCGTAATAAGGTGATAGTAGTCCTCAATGTCCACTCCTGCAAAATAGCAGCTTGTGATGAAATTGATTCTTTTAGGCAGCTTGTTCCCTTCGGCCAATTCCGCATAATATGTCCCGGCTTCCTCTACAGATGAATCACTACACAGAATAGCACAATCCTTTAGGTGTTCATCGGGCAGCAGTTTGATGATATTCCTGCAATGCCGGATAGAATTGTAGGCAATCACTATCTTTTCAGTCGGAGGTAAAAATTGTATCTGCTGTGATGTCAGCGCATCCAGATTATCCGTGTAATAGAGTTGTATCTTGCGTTTGGGTGCATCTTTCCATGATAAGTTGAACTTGCATTCCTGTTGCAACTGAGGATTGGAAAACTCCCTCATAGTTGCGGTTACAAGGCATCTGTTCTTGGGTGGAAATTCAAAGTAATGGTCTATAAGAGATTCCAAACTGGGCCTGTAATTACTCTCCGACTGAATCATGTCCACCTCGTCAATCATCAGAAAATAATCCTTATAGTGCTCTTTTCCGATGATCTGCAATAGTTTGTATAGACTGTCAGCCACTACAAGGAATTTCTTGTATACTACTTTATCGTCGGACAGATAACTTTGGATTTCTTTTATGCTCGTCGTATCTCTCTCGTCATTGATTTTTCCTCCGACATAAAGAAGTTTGGTCTTATTCCGCTGCCATTTGTTGTAGGCCAGAATCTTGGTCGGAAATACAATGATGGAATTTCTTTTTGAATCAATTTCCAATGAAGTTGCTCCAATGCCTGCTACCTGCTTATCCACTATACCGTGAGGCATCTTATCCATATAAAAAGATAGCTTCAATTGTACACTATTGCTTCCAACAGGAATGGGGACAGGTGTTCCCTGTTCAAGGGCATTCATTATTTCATCCACATTGCCTGGGAAGCCGATCTCCAGGGAAAGGTCCGATAGCTGATTTATCTCGTGATCCATAAGAGCCTCCTTGTCTTCAGCGGATGATATCCACCCATCCGCTGAATCATGCAGGTCTTTATAAGTATTAGGAACAGACTGCTTGGTCGTTACTGTCGGTGCAGAAAGTTGAGGTGTTGCCACTAAAATCGTCTTCTCCTCCTTTACTGGTGCGGCCTCATCAGGAAACTCCTGTAAAACAGAAAAATTCAAATTGGAAAGGTCTAAATTCCCATTTCCCATAATATCTGCAACCTCTGCTGCGATATCATCCAGATCTTCCAAATCAATCATATCTGCTCACTTAACATTTTAATACAAAACTTATCTATCTGAGCAAATATAGCAAAAGTTAAGGGGAATATTACCGTTCCCCTTAACTTTATACAAGATGTTGCATTGCCTCGTCAATCTGTTTATTTTCAAAACTATCCAGATAAATTTGGGTGACTTTTTCAGAACTGTGTCCCAAAGAGCTGCTGATAATAGAGGTTGCAACCCCAGCTCTTCTGAGGACTGTCGCATAACTGTGCCTTGCTACATAAGTGGTCAGTTTATTTGGGATTTTCAACTCCTCGCCGATTTGTTTCAGGGCCTTGTTGGTTTTAGCAAGGGCTTTGTGAATCCGGTTGAATTTCTGCAACTCTGTTTTGTGACTGCTGTTAAGGATTGGAAATAGATATTCAGACGTTGGATTCTGGTATCGTTGTATTATCTCCAATGCTTTAGGCATCAATTTGTAAGAGAGTAATTTCCCGGTTTTATGCCGCGTGTAATAGAGCCTCCCGCCTGCAATATTTTCCTGTTTCAGCCGTGCCATGTCACCGAAATTGATTCCGGCAGTATAGTAGCTGAAAAGAAAAATATCACGGGCCAATAGGATGTATTCTGTGTTAGTGCATTGTGGGGAGTAGTTTTCTATGAGGATAATGTGTTGTTTGGCAATAGCCCGTTTATGGGTGGAGGTCCACAATTTGCCTACCTTGAATTTGATGAATGGATTGGATTTAGGACAGAATCTACCCTCTTCAACAGCCCTGTTATAAGTGGCTTTTAAGATACTGAATTTAGTAGCTATGCTATTATTTCGATTGCCCCTATTTCTTAGAAATAGTTCAAAATCATTTAGGAATTGCGTATCTATCTCATCCAATCGAATAGGAGTGGATTTATATTGCCGAAGCAGAGATAAGGCCACTTTGTGTTTTGATGCAGAGTTATATTTCCCAAAGGCTTCCAATCGCTCAATAATTTGTTCCAAGCACTCATTCATCGTAGAAGCGATAATTTCTATCTTTTTCTCATCGAGCAGGGTATTCAATATGAATTCTTTATCCAAACTGTCCAAAAGAACATGAACAATCCATTTAGGAACTGAAACTCGTGTCTCCCCATCCTCCATCCATATTTTCCTAACCCGCCCCCATGGCCCTGTATACATTTCATCCTCCATTTGATATAAAAAATTAAATGATCATCAGTAAATATAATAAAAGCCAAGGGGAAAACTTACTATTCCCCTTAACTTTATATAAGATGTTGCATCGCTTCATTCATCCGTTCATTTTCGAAACTGTCCAGATAAATTTGGGTCACTCGCTCAGAACTGTGCCCGAGAGATTCAGAAATAATAGAGGTAGGAACACCAGCCCTTTTCAGCACCGTGGCATAGCTATGCCGAGCTACATAGGTTGTGAGTTTAATCGGTATTTTCAACTCCCTGCCTATCTCGGCCAAAGCCCGGTTTACCTTGGTAATGACCTTGTGATGCCTGTTTAATTTTTGTTGGATCGTTTTATGTTCCTTTGAATAGATAGGGAACAGGTAGATGTTCCCGGAAGCATAACTTTCAATAATCTCCATAGCCCGGCTGTGAATAGGCAGATTCAACAATTTCCCGGTTTTCTGCCGCCTGTAAACCAATCTGCCATCCACAATGTTCTGCCGAGTGAGATTAGCCATGTCTGCGAAATTAATACCGCCCATCAAATAGGAGAAACTGAAAAGGTCAATGGCAAACCGGGTATAAAAATCCCGCCCCTCACATGGGAAATCCATAACGGCTTTCACCTCTGTCTTGGATATGGCACGTTTTGGAGTTTCTGCGTGCAATTTACCCACTTTGTAACTCTTGAATGGGTACTGCTCCATCTTGGCATATCCACGCTCTATGGCCTGATTAAAGACCATTCTCAGGGTTCTGAACCGGACACCTATGGTATTCTCAGCTCTACCCTGCCTGCGGAGCCACAATTCATAGCGTTTCAGCCACAAATGGTCGATGTCAGAAAAATAGACACTCAGGTGCTTATTGAATTTGAGCAACGACCGATAAACTTGCTCCACAGAGGTAGCATAACCTGTCCTGCGTTCATCCTGCAACTCCCGGATGATCTGTCCAAAGAGTTCTCCGACAGTCACGGCCTTCACAGGTTTGGAGATTTGTTCTTTAAGGGTTGTTGCGGTAAATTCCCTATTCTCGGATTTCAATTCCACAACCTTGCCTTTACACTCACATTGTATATTTGTAATTAGTTAATTAAATTTGAATAGTTAAGACATCAGAGTATGGAATAAGTCCGATCTCTCATTGGTTTTCTAAACCGGGAATTATGTTCTGACCCCATACTCTTTACATCAGAATCCGGATAGTTCGTAAGGTGTCTGAGCCCGTATTCGCAATGAAGGACCAAGATGTAAGCGATGTCGTTAAAACCAAAAAATGAACGGCCATGAGGTACATTGGAATCGACGTGAGCAAGGCTACATTCGTGGTAGCTTACTCCTCCGACAAAGGCGGGGAGATCCGTACTTTTAACAACACGACCGCTGGTATCAGACAGTTTATCGGGACTCTCCCCAAAGACGGCAGTATCCACTGTGTTATGGAGGCGACAGGGAATTACAGCGCCTTGCTGCTGTATATGCTCAATGTCGCCGGAATTACTGTCAGCATGG
>ERZ827440.3900-NODE-3900-length-10736-cov-7.819493_pt1 | contig 10736 bp, 6 predicted proteins | sample MGYA00519774_ERZ827440 | MGnify/ENA primary metagenome ERZ827440 (study PRJEB31778, sample SAMEA3449302) | human gut metagenome | biome: human gut; feature: human-associated habitat; material: faeces | place: United Kingdom | collected 2010/2012 ... | reverse complement strand
CCCACCCTTGTTTGTATATATACTAGCACAATCAAAGTACAAAGTCAATATATTTACTTACAATTGTCAAGCGACTTACGCCCCTTAAAAAGAGGCCTAAATCGTGCCAAACAAGCCAAATTCCAGCATATAAAAAGAGCGTAAAACGACACCCCCAATAGGAGGGGCGTTCTACGCTCAAAGTTTTTTCAAAACCCGTCTTATATTACTTCTTTATCTTAACTTTTTTCACCATACTCCACTTACCGTACACCTTTTTCTTGCCATTCATTTTATAGGCACGAACACGAATGTAATACGTTTTCTTCTTTTTCAGTTTCTTAATGATGTACTTGGTTTTCTTTGTCTGTACGCTCTTTTTCTTTTTGAACTTTTTGTTTAGGGCATACTGAAGCTGGTAACCTTTGGCTCCTTTAACCGCATTCCAGCAAACAATAAGTTTCCTGCCTTTTTTATTTTTTGACACGCACAAATTTACTTTTGGCAATGTTTTCTTATTTGATACCTTAGCAATCACGCTTTTGTTACCCGATGTAATTGACGGCATCACAGTCGATTGTTTTGTTGGCAGACTAGTTGGTGTTACCGTTGGTGCTATGGTCGGCTTTAAAGTTGGAATTGCAGTTGGAACAGCAGTCGGCTTGGCCGTTGGCGTCGCCGTCGGTTGTTTCGTTGGCACAGCAGTTGGCGTTACTATCGGTGTTGGCGTTGGTGTGGCAGTCGGTGCCACTTCCTTTTCCAACACAATGCTATTATTCCAAAGCTCATATTCCGTTTCTTCCTGTTCTACCTCCAAATACAATATCTTCGTTCCGGATATGTCATTTCTTGTAGCTTTGTTCCATATCTCCACAAGTGAAATATCTTTCGATTGTCCCGAGGATAATGTTTCCAATGTTTCTGTATGTATTACATTACCGTTTTCCCCACCATCTTTAACAACAAAAGATACATTTTCTGCCTCGTTGCCACCATTATTGGTTACTGTTATTAAATCCTTATTTTTCGCTGTAACAGCAACATCACTTGTTACCGTTTCAATCGTTTGCTTCGCTGTCAAATGCTGTTCAAATGTTTCATCCGATGTAACGGAAGCCGTAATATCTGAAGTAGTAAAGTCTGCCGGAACAGAAATCAGTATCTCCTGCTCACTCTGCATACCAGCAGCTAATTTATCTACAAACGGTCCCTCATACAACACATTACCGGAAGCATCCTTTACTGTGATTTTCACATGGTTCAAATCGGTTGTACCGGTATTTGATACAGTAATCAAAATCGGATTTTCTTTGTCCGTACCAAAACTTAAAACATCATAAGCAATATTGGTAACCTCCGCCTGACTCCGTTTGGTCTCATATTTATATTTTAATACCGTCGCACCATATGGATTTTCTTTTGAAGTATCCACTTCCTGCTCCGTATAAACAACTCCCGGTTCTTCACTATTTTTTAACAGTGCAAAGCCACTGACATAGCCCCCATCTTCGGTAAGTGCAGCAGCAACGGATTCCTCTCCTATCTTTTGTTTATAAATTTCGCTATTAAAGTTATCCTGCCTAATCCAGTAAACGGCATCTTTATATACATCATACGAAGAACTGCAGGCAATCCTCAAATTTTCTGTCTCCCCACCGGCATAGCGCATAAGCGTTCCGTCCTGGATAAAGTAAATGTTTCCATCGATGCATTTTACTGCCTGCATTCCGGTATCCGCAGTTGCGATTGTTTCACCATTTACCAAAAGGGTCTCCCCCTGAACCATAGCCAGTGAAAATTTGTCTCCAACATAACCATACGCAAAGTCGCTGATTGTATCATCGGTACGGTATAATTCTTCCGGAGCGGCCCAGCTGTCCTCAGTCAATTTACTTCGATAAATCTTTGTCTTACCTTCTTCCAACAATGCATCACCAGAAGAATTTTCGCCCCAAACGGCATACAAATCTGTTCCGTCTGACGCAAACTGGTATTTATAACTCCAATTTTTTCCTGCTTCACGCAATGTAACAACCTTATCGAAAGTTTGGCTTTCTTCATCATATCTTGCAACTTTTAATGTCAAGTGCTGCAGGATTTCCTCCTCGGACATATCTTCCGTGATTGCCACATCACTATTTTCGTACATCACATAAGTAAATCCATTGTGAGAAAACATCTGTGCTGCCGTATCCAGCCGTCCCGTCTTGTCAACCGGTTTGCCATCACTCCATGCACCATTCTGATACAAACGGTACATCAGTGTTGTCTGACCGCCGGAATTTTCCTCGGTATCATCCAAATAAGTCATAAGTGCCGTTCCGTCCGCAAATGTCGTTATCGCCGGCTTTGCATTTTCATACACAAGCGATTCTTGTGCCGAATCCAGCAAATTTTGACTCTGTTTAACCGATTGAATCTCTTTTTGAGTCACAGGTGTACTTCTCTTATATGTCATTTTGCTGATACTTTTTGTCGTCTTGCCTAAGTTTGGATACAACTCCAATCGGGAAAACTTCCAGTCTTTATATCCTGACAATCCCGGCACTGTCGTATCTGCCTGAATATATAGTTTTCCGGTCAGATAAGCCGACACAGAATTTGAAAAACTCTTCCATGGAAAAGAGGCTTTTCCACCAATTTCTCCCTCAATACCACCTTTTATATCAATGACTACAGCGTCCGCGCCCAAGGCAATATGCGGCTTGATTGCAAGATTTAACTCTCCACTTGGTGTAATGACTTTTTGCGGATTCATCGTAAGACAGATTTTTCCATCGACGCTTCCGGAAACACCAAATTCCGAATACCCAATCCACCAAAGCGGCACTTTTACGCTTCCGCCGGCTTCCAGTGCCGCTGTCATGCCACCTTCTTCAAAGCCGATTACACTGCCATTATCATCTAATTTTAGTTTTACATACCCCACCGCATTACCATCTACATGAAACGCCGCACTTCCGTTTACTTTCTTTAACTTTCCTCGAAGTTTGGAAAACTGATTCCATAATTTCGTCGTATTAACTTTCCCACCACAAGATTTAACCAGTGATTTTACTTCCTGATACGATTTACGCCAATAGGTGTCATTTGGATCCTTTTTCACAGTGGCTCTATTATTTGACTTAATTCCTAATAATACTTCTGCCGTCTTATTCTTGGCATCAATATTTACCGTCATGTTAGCAGCATCGAAAAAGGATAAATCCATCGACATTTTTTGTTTAAAAATATTGAATGTATTGTTCCCAATACTGATTTCCGGTCCTTTTAATTCGGCTGATCCAAGGTTTGAAAAATTAGGCAATGACTTTTCAATATTAGTAATGTATTTTTTGTCTTCAGTGCTGATAACAGGCGTTGGAGTAGGTTTTGATGTCGGAGTAGGTGTTGGTGTCGCCTGTGACGAACAACCTCCCACATTTGCTGTAACTTTTCCTGCATAACGCCAAAGAGTAGAAGAGGAAAGATTTAAATGCAAAGCGGGCCGAACCGCAAAATCATCAGAGTTGACATCCCAACCATTGAAATAGCCGTAGCCACCAATATTCACAAAGGATGCATTAAAACTATTGGAGCCCGGCAACCGCAGCCACCAATAGCCGTTCCCCTCGTACTCCGTATACGGGGACATTTTCGCTCCGCACTCTTTTGCATATGATGTATTTTTTGCTCCTCTTGCTTCACTGTCGGCATCAAACATGCCATTAAATCCATAAGCAGTATTACTCGCTTCTGCAATGGACAAAAGATACACTTTATCTGTGGTATTCTCTCCTCCTTCTGTATCCCAATATGGATTATCCTCGTTCACAACGGTTGTATTCTTGATTGCAGTCTGTTCTGCCGATGTAAATGCCGTATTTAAGAATGTACCATTCAACCATGCACGAAGAGTACACGTCGCCCATGTCACATTCGTACGTGCGTTATTATACGGTTTTGCATCTAGATTCTGATCTGCAAGCAAAAAGGCATCATTTCCATGTACGGACAGAACCCGCCATTTAATTGGTTCTTTTGTTGAACTGTTACTTTGATAATAGTTTCCAAAATAGATACAATCCCATGTTGTTACACCGTTTCCATTGGTAGTTGGATTTTGCAAACTAACTGCGGCCTTAGCCGGCGTAGATTGTCCCAGCGTAACCTCGCACAGTGATAGCACCATTACCAATGCCAGAAATTTTGCCAACAGGCGTTTTGTTTTTCTCTTCATAATGATTCCTCCTCAACTCAATGCTTCAACTTTCATTCTAAATCTCTAAAAGAAGCCCTTCTAATATGTGCCTTAAACGCACGGTTCCTGCTCTTACACTTTCTTTGGTTTCAAACACAATTTTATTTCCAATATTAACTACATATTTTCTTCCATATTTCTTAATTGCAATTGGAACAACTGGTTTTTGAGAAACTTGTGAAACATATACAGCCCCTTTTTTTAATGGCAGTAATAATTGTTGTGTCCGATTTCTAGTTCCTTCAGGGAATATCACAACATCTTCCCCATGTACGAGATTATGTATTAACACCGAAATAGCTTCTTCACAAGATTTTTTATCCTCTCGCTGCACAAATATGGTTCCAATATTCCGTAGGATTCCACCCCACATACCAGATTCACATTCCTTTTTTATCAGAAAATGAGGCATTCTATTTTTTAATACGATATACATAAGTGGAATATCAAATGCTCTTTTGTGATTACATACAAACACAACATTTTGATTTATAGGAAATTTTTCATATCCTCTTACATCAATTTTAATCCCCCACAAAATCACCCTTCCTATAATGCGCACTAATATTTTGCGAATTTTTTCACACCTTAACAGCTTAGTTTTATCAAAGGGTAATTCCACATAATAATCCCGAAGTTGACTTATATATGCTTCCTTATCATAAATTGTCATCTTTTCTATTTCATGAATGGATTTTCTGTCATCCCCATGTTCTTGTATCATTTCACTTCCTTCACCCTTTCATATAATTCCTTAAAACTATTTACCCTGCACACATCCAAATCATGACACTCCAGATTCCATGCAGCCGTATAACAAATCACCTGATTGTTTTTACGCACCTCATAAAGATTTTCCGGGCTGTCATCTACCATAACATCAATGTTGTTTTCCTTGCAGACGCGCAATTTATCCACTCCGCTGCCTTTTTCCTCGCAAAAAATAATGTCGTCATAAGTCATATGGTTTTTCCTTAACCAATGCCTTAACATCCAGCGGAATAATTTGCCGGTAATTCCGGTTTCTGTTGTGTGGACTCTGCTCGTTATAATTACAACTCGGTGTCCTTCTTTTCTTAATAAATTAACAACTTCCGCAGCATCTTCTGTCATCGGTTCTTTCAGGCAATACTTCCAAATATACTTAATCCAGAATGACTCTCTCTGTTTTTTCGTACATTCAAATACATCCTGTACCTCAAACATGTCCGGATTTTTAATGAATATTCCATACTTTTTCTGAAAATATCTTTTTCCTTCTCTTAACTGAAACGTGCGAATATCCACTAAAACCCCATCAACATCTAACCCAATATTCATAGGTCTTCTCCTTTCAATTTTTTCTCTAACTGCTTAAACAATTCCTGTTCGTCACAATTTAATGGATTCAATGGCTCTTGTACCGTAATATTTAATGGATATCTTTTATGCTTCTTCCAATTAAACAATTTAGGAAACTTTTCATGCCTTGGATATATTTCAAATCCGCCCTCTATGTATATTGGCAATATAGAAATACCCGTATCCTTTGCAATTTTTATAACGCCTTTTTTTAACGGAAGCAGACCACCATCACGGGAGCGGGCACCTTCGGGAAATATAATTGCATTTGACCCATTTAATAAATGTTCTTTCACGCAGTCAATCTCCGGGTGTGTTCCTCGTTCTCTTTCAACAGGAATGCACCGTAACAAACGAAAAAAGCGCTTAGAATCCAATCTCCGCTCTGCCGCTGCCAATGTCACAAATTCTTTTTTTCCTAATGTCTTTCCAAGAGCAGACAAAATCCATACGGGATCCAAATAACTCGTATGGTTCGAGCAAATAATATAAGTTCTCCCATTCTCGATATAATTTAATCCCGATATATTAAAATGCCATAAGAATTTTGCTGCTTTCAACAAACTACTCAATAATAGCTTATCTTTCTTCTTTTCCTTAATTACCTCACTTTGTTTCTCGTCCTTATTTAATAACAGGTACTTATGATAAAAATCTTTTTTTTCGTCCCTCTCACTCAAAGTTGGATAAAACTGTATTTTTAAAGGATATCGTTCTCCTTTCCTAATCATATGCGGAAACTTTTGATTTTTGGGATATATCTCATATGCCCCTTCAATCCTGACAGGCAATATAGGAACATCTGCCTCCAGTGCAATCTTTTCAGCACCGGATTTAAATTCACCTATTTCCCCATCCGTTGTTCTTGTTCCCTCCGGGTGAATCAAAACCACCTTACCCTGTTGCAGACATTCAAGGACGCGTTTCAAAGCAGGACTTGTATTTGCTCCTCTGGCTACCGGGATTCCCCCCGTAAGCCTCAGACCTCTTCTGGATATACCGGAATCTAAATGCTCCTGTTTTGCCATACAGCAAAAATCTTCAAGTTTTATTTTCCCCTTCCCCGCTGCCATAATCCACATCCCATCTAGATGGCTTTGATGGTTTGCACAAATAATATAAGGTCCTTTTTCCGGTATATATTCCACTCCGCTCACTTCAAATTTGTAAATCAACTTAGTAAAACAACGAAAAACCGATAAAGTAAAACGGTCTCCTATATGCCGTTTCATCGGATATTTTTCCACATCATATGACACGGTATTTTGAGTATTTGCTCCCTGATGCTCAATCAGCTCACACAATTGCTTAACCGTTAATTGAGCGGAAATACAATTTGTTAAATTCACACCAAACTGTTTTTCGATTTCTACACATAATTCAAACAAATTCAAGGAATCAATTGCTAAATCATCCTCTAATACAGACTTCTCCCGAATCTCTTGCTGTACACCCAATGACCGCAGTATCTGTTCCAGCTGCTTATGCGTATCCAGTTCTTTCTCAAGATGTTCAACCCGGCTTTTATTTTCGTCCATCACTTGTTTATTACGCAGTTTATATCTTTGAACTTTACCTATGGATGACAATGGTATCTTATCAATAAACTGCACATCTGCAATCCGATAATCACCGCCAAGTTCTTTTGACCGATTCATGAACTGACTCGTTACCAAGGCTGTATCTTTTATCAAATCCTTTTCCAAGAAAAAAACAACTTCATCATAGCCGGCTTCCTCTACCGGAATACCTACGCATGCTGCCATAACATTTTCCGGAATGCAATCAGCATACAAATTTTCTAACTGCTCAGGCGTTACTTTCTCTCCATTTCGAAGGTGAATACTTTCCTTACTTCTTCCGGTAATATATACATATCCTTTTGAATCACAATATCCTAAATCTCCTGTTTTAAAATATCCATCCTCATAAGCTTCTTCTGTTGCCTTTTCATCCCGGAAATATCCTTTCATATGACATGGCGTTTTTACCTGAATCTCTCCAATTCCATTTGCGTCCGGATTTTGAATCCGCACCGAAATTTCAGGAAACGATGTTATTTTTCCAATAGAATCCGATGGAAATCTATCATAAACCGTTGTCGTAAGCATTGGCAGATTCATTTCCGTTGAGGCATATGTATTCATCCAGTAGTAACCCATCCTCTGAAAAAACAAACCTACTTCCCTGCTGCACTTTCCGCCACCAGTTCCTAAAAATTTCATCTTTCCACCAAATACCTGCTTATTAATTTTTCTAAAGAAGAAACTTCCGGCTTTGATATGTAATTTTTCATTTAACGAGCCACAAAAGGAAAGCATTTTCATTGCAAACTTTTTGTTATTTAGCTGACTTACTATCTTCGTATGAAATGTTTCATAAACTTTTGGTACCATTCCAAATGCATTTGGCTTATACTTTTGGAATCCATCCATTAATTTTATTGAGTTTGTATTTTCGAGCAGTCCAATCTGTCCACCGCCCAATAATAAAGCAAAAAACACTGAAAAACCAGAAACATGAAACATTGGAAACACTAATAGGTATCGAATATCATTTGTTCCAAATGCACGAAGAAGAAACTCCGCTGACTTCATCTGTGCCTCATATGTTATCATGACACCTTTTGGTTCACTTGTTGTTCCTGATGAATATAGAATAGCAAGCACATCATCGCTGTCTTTTGATGACTCAGAAAAGTATTCTCTATCAAGAAACAAATCACCCGTTTTTATATTAAAAACCGGATATTTTTGTGTCCATTTATAAGCATACTTTTGATAAATTTCTCCATCACATACAATGCCGCTAATATCTGATTTTTTCACCAAAGAATCCAATTCTTCCTCTGGCAGTTGTGGATTCAATACTACGCTTACTAGTTCAGAAATAGCAAGCGCGGTCACCGCAATACACCCAAATGGAGACATCGGTGTTAATACAAGTACACGGTCATTTCTGCGCAGCATACTCTTCTGAAATTTCTGCATTAATAATTCACATTTTAATCCAAAAGACCGATACGTTATATCTTCCTCTGTCCCATCTGATTTTATGTAAGTCAAAAAGACTTCTTCTGCTTTTTTTCCATCACATATATTGTATATTTTCTCAATAAACAGATTTCGCATCGCATTATCAGTTTTTTTATTTGACATCTTGTTTACCCTTCCGTCACGCTGTCATCATAATCCTGTGTTACGCCAAGTTCACCATCTACATAAATTCCATCTGTTCCAATGTCATCAAATACAATTTCCTTTTCCTTGGTTTCCTCTGTATCCCGGATCAGCATAAAAGATGCCGACAATTCCGTACTATATGGATCCTTTTTTTGAAAATACATGTAAGAACTTCCATAAACTTGTACATGCCCTCCAAAGCTGTATTTCCGATCATAGAAACGAGATGTAGAACCGTCATACTCAAACCCTTCATAACTTACATTATTCCCAGTTTCATCTGTAACAAGCCCTAGTGAGTATTTTTCTTCATCTTTGTACCAATAAGAGATTTCGCTCTCCTGCTCTTGATATGTATAGTATTCTTCAGCAGACATATTTCCTACATATACTAAAGATTGCTCAATTTGATTTTCCTTCATTTTCGCCAACTTTCCCAACTTAGAAGCACCTCGTCCTCCCACTTTAGAATCAGACGTTTTTGTACCCAAGGAATATTCTGAAACTGAACCATCTGAGCAAAAAAATCCTATTCTTGATATCTCCTGATCCTTACCTATCAAATCATCATCATCTTTCAAATATCCAAAATAAGCAATAACATCCTTTTCAAATAATTCTGAAAACTTCATTGTGTTATCTACCGCATTAATTCCGCCATCATTTACATCCGTCTCATTTCCCCCGCCACATCCGGTCATCATAAGCATCATACTGCACATGATAGCAAGTACTGAAAAGATTCTTTTTTTCATATTCCTCAACTCCTCATATAATCAAGTGTTTTTTATTGAAAATTCAAGGTTTCTCAACCTTTTTATCTCAGCGAATAAACCATAGCTATGAGCATTTCGATGTATCGGGTACTGAAATAGCGGTTTTAAGGTATACGAAATAAAACGTCATTGTTTTTCCGCTTTACTGGCCTTGTGTATACCCTTCCCTCTATGGCAGCTAACCTCCTATATCCACCAGGATCGTCTCCGTCTCCAGAGGTCCTAACTTCCTTCGTTCTGCCTGCCCATAACCAGGGTGTCAGCTATGCTCCTTTGCGGGGTCACGCCCCATGGATAATATTCCTGCCGACTACTGGCTCATTCTTTGTTTTTATGATTACTGACTCACTTCCTGTTACAGCACTGTGACCAGTGGACGTTATCTGTTACATTCTGTTTGATTCAGTGACTGCCCACACGACAGCCTCCACTATAGTTACTTGTCTTTCTTATGCAGCCTGTAGATAAACTGCCGGTCTCTTAATGTCACCCACCATCTTTTTCGGATCATAATCCACTCCTTTGGTCAGCATGACATAAAAGACACGTATCAGCTTGGCTGCAACCGCCATAAGTGACTGCATTTTCTTCAATGGATTCAGTCTTCTGGTTGTGTAATAAGTATGGAGTTCCCTGAACTCCGGGTTCTTCGCCACAAGCGACATTGCAACCCCAAAGAGCAGATATCTGAGCCTCTTTCGACCTCGTCTGCTTATTGTTGTCTTTCCCTTGTGCTTTCCAGAACTATTCTCAACCAGCGCCAGCCCTGCGAGCTTCTGCTGTTCCTTTGGATTGTTGAAGCGGCTGATATCACCTACCTCTGCAAGGAATCCGGACACCGTCTTGATTCCCACTCCTTTGATCTCCAACAACTTTTCAGCCATCGGGATCTGATTTACCAACTCTTCGATCAGAGTCATAACTTCCTGAAGACGTATATTTCTGGATTCATAATCTTCCAGAAGCATTCGAATCTCCATTCTTGCAGATACTGCTCCTTCTTTGCTTCCAACGCTATGCTCTGCAGCTTCGATCAGGGTCTTCGCCCTCGCCTTTCCAACTGCCCTCATCTTTGCATCCGCCAGATCTGGTTCACTCCATCAATACCCAACGTCAGGATATCTTCCGGGAGTGGCGCCTGCTTAAGGATCAGCATTCCGCTTTTGGCATCCGGCTTTCCGTATACCGTCTTATATTCAGGAAAATATATATTGAACC
>ERZ827440.3896-NODE-3896-length-10745-cov-8.415716_pt1 | contig 10745 bp, 4 predicted proteins | sample MGYA00519774_ERZ827440 | MGnify/ENA primary metagenome ERZ827440 (study PRJEB31778, sample SAMEA3449302) | human gut metagenome | biome: human gut; feature: human-associated habitat; material: faeces | place: United Kingdom | collected 2010/2012 ... | reverse complement strand
GAAAGCAGGACAAGATAGAAGAAGAGATTACCACGGAGAAAGAAAAGGATGGTGTCGGGAACCTCCACAAAAAGTACAAAGATATGATTGGGTGGCTAGAAATCAAAGGCACCGGCTTTTCTTATCCGGTTATGCAGACAGGCATCGAAGGTCATCATAAGGATGACTGGCAGTATTATCTTTACCGGGATGTGCATGGAGAGTACAGCTTTTATGGAACGCCTTTTTTGGATGTTCGCTGTACGACGGACAGCGACAACCTGATTATTTATGGTCATAACATCAACGGAAGACGATACTTTGGCTATCTGCAAAATTTCCGGGAGGAAACATTTTTTAAGGAGCATCCCAAGTTTTCCTTTACTGCAGTTGGTGAAAAAGAAAAGGAATACTGCGTCGTGTCTGTGTTAGAGACAGATAAATATGCAGATTATTATTCTTTCACGGACTACGGAAATGAAGAGGATTACTGCAGGATGGTAGAAAAGATTCTAAGTCACAGCAAGTTTCAAAGTGAAGTGGCAAAAAAGATGAAAAATGAAATTGAGGAAAGCAGTGCGGAAGCATTCTTTCGGAAGTACCAGTTTGTGACGCTTTCTACTTGCCGGACAATGGATGGAAAGGATAAGCGGCTTATGGTAATCGGCTGCAGGAAACGATAATGCCGGGATGTGATATTTCGGCAGATAACAAGGAGTAAAATCCTCTCCTCGCATAGGAAGCTCGGATTTTTGCTCCGCAAAAACAAAGGAGTAAAATCCTCTCCCGCATGGGAGTTCGGATTTTTGCTTCGCAAAAACAAGGAGGATTTGAAATGCACAAGGAATTAGAAGTTATGAAACCCCGCTGTAAGGGGTTGTGGAAAAAGTGTTCTGCTCTCATAGCAGGGATGTATTTTCGAGTATTATCGATTACACCGCTGATAGCAAAAGCAGCAGATAAAAAGAGTGACACGACGGATACCGGAGTGTCGGATGTAACCGATGGAATTGATGTTATCAAAGATTTGGTGCTTGGCTGTGTTGGTGGTGTTGGAGTTATTTTTCTGGCATGGGGCTTGTTGGACTTTGGCACAGCGTATGCGGCTCACGAAACAACGCAGCAAAGTCAGGCGATCAAGAAAGTGATTGGTGGTTTGATTATGATTGCAGTTCCGGCAATTTTGAAGTTACTGGGTGTTTCGTAAGAAAAGGAAAGGAATCCTGCGAAGGGGGTGATGACAGTGGGATTATGGGATTCCGTTACAGGATTTTTTGAAGATTTAGGAGATTTTTTCAGTGGAAAAGATTTCTTCGAGTGTGCAGGGTATGCATGGAATGACATGATGCAGTTGGCATCCGATGTGCTGACGAAGAATCCGGCAAAAGGAACATACAAAGATGTCTGGGAAAGTATATCTACGATATACACAACCTTAAATGTAGTAGCAGTATCTTTGTTATGTGTCTTTTTTCTATATGGCTTTTGCCGGGACAGTTGTGATTTACATACGGATTTGACATTCGATAAGACGATTAAGATGTTTATCCGGCTGATTATTACATCCAATGTACTCAGCATGGCACTAACCTATATGCCAAAGTTTTTCTCGTGGGGAAAGAGTCTGACACAGGCAATTCTCGGAGAGAACGGTTTGTATATGGTATATGACTTTGATGGTGCGAAAGTATACGAAAACATATCCAGTGCAGACTTTGGAACGATGACAGCCTTTTTAACCAGCATCCTGTTCTTTTTGTTTACGGTGGTCTGTGGCTTTATCGTAGTTCTGACGGTATTGAATCGTATTTTGAAGATTTATATGATTGCACCGTTTGCCGGGGTGGCATTGTCTACTTTGGCGGCAGGAGGACAGACAGCACAAGTGGGATATTCCTATATTCGTACCTTCTTTGGATACGTGTTTTCCGCATTATTAATCGCCGTAGTGATTGCGATTAGTGGAAGTTTTATTGATACGGTTTCCATAGATACGGAAAATGCATTGGTACGATTACTGGAGTATTGTTTGAAGATGGGGGTCATCGCCTCCTCTGTAAAAATGTCGGATAGTGTCATGCAAAAAGCATTTGGTTTGTAGAAGATAAAGAAACAAGGAGGTAGAAGCTGCAAGCCACACCTCGTAAGCAAAGCTTACTCGGTCACGGCTGGCGCCTTATGAGTCTGCATATGAAATTGTCTGATTGTGAGTAAACTCCCAATAGACAATTCAATGCATCCTCGCACGTCTTGCAGCTAGCGTGGAGATGACAAAGACAATCAATCCGGATGTTGCAGCCTTTAAGGATGATTTCTTCAAGGGCTTATCCTTCAGAGAGTGCATCTTCGGAGGCAGTGCATTACTTGTAGGAGTAGGAGGAATCTTACTTCTGCATTTTTATTTTAAAATGGGAATCAATTCAGCCATCACAATCTGTATGCCGGTCATTGGAATGATCGGATTGTGTGGTTTTTACCACAAAAATGGTATGACATTGGTTCAGCTTGTAAGAAGCACCATAAGGCTCATGCTTCAAAAGCCTTATGTATATGAAACGAGAAACTGTTTGAAAGAATGGGAGGCAGAAGATGAAGAAAAAGGAACAAAAAGAAAAACAGGCAAACGTAGATTATGAGATTGAACAAAAAAGAAACAGTAACAAACGACTCATGGCATACGCAAAAGCCAGTGCAGAACTGAAAAAGAAATAGCGTTTGGACAAAATGTCCAAACGTAAAGATTGGGTACAGGAGGAAATCAACCTATGACGAAATATGAAAAAATCTCTGTTCTGGCAAAAGAAACTGCCAGAAGCATCGGGGAGAATAAAGAAAGTTGGATGAATTACCTTGATGTTGCGTCGAGGTTATACAAGTATCCATTTGAGGATCAGATTCTCATATATGCACAGCGTCCGGATGCCACCGCCTGTGCCCCATTGGAAATGTGGAATGAGAAAATGTTTTGCTGGGTGAATCGTGGTGCGAAGGGGATTGCTCTTATTGACCAGGAAAGTGATTATCCAAGGCTGCGTTATGTGTTTGATGTATCCGATGTGCATAAGGCAAGACGGATTGGGAAATCTCCCTTTATCTGGAATATTAGAGAAGAACATGAAGAAGGTATTCTTGCCGCACTGGAAAGGATTTATGGAACTACCAATCAGGATTCATCGTTTGAAGATAGGATTTATCAGATTTCCAAAAGAATAGCAGACGATTATTATGAAGAGATTGTGGATGATTTGATCGACGTTTCGGCAGGCAGCTATCTGGAGGATTTGGATGGAGATACGGTATCACTTCGCTTGCGGGAGACGTTAGAACAAAGCGTATGTTATACCATCTTAAAGCGATGTGGCTTTGATATGGCGGAGTATGAGGGCGAGTTTCCCTTTGATTATATCCATGAGTTCAATACACTGCGTACTTTGTCGGTGCTAGGAAGTGCCACATCGGAATTATGTGAACCCATGCTGATTCAGATTGGGCGAAGTATTGCACGGTATGACAGAGAACTTGCGAGGCATCCTTCTCATGCCAAAGCAAGCAGAAAAGAAGCAAGGGTCATCAGAGAAGATGATTTTGTGATTGGATTGGATTCCAACACAAGTGACTGGTTTGTCTATGATAACGTGACAGCAAAGAACATCTGCTACTGTGATTCCGAAGAGGGAGCAAAAGAACATATACTGTGGATGGTAACACACAATCAGTTTTATAAAAACGAAAGGATGGAAAAAGAGAATGAACCTGACATACGAGAAGAACGGAGATTACCGGATTCCGAATCTGATACCAGACGAGGAGAAGCAGACCATGTTGACCAAGTACGGGTTGCTTCGGAGGAATTATCTGAAGAACCACAAACGGGGGATTTACAGCGGTCTTCTTCTGAACGGAGAGTTGATGGCGCATTGTCTGGAGATTCAGGAACAGGCAGAACAGAGGTTAGACAATCTGACGGAGAAACTCATGCAGTCACAGGGAGTGACAGAGCAGTTGAAAGCGACCAATCCCTTGGTGTGGACAAGAAAGATGAACATGATTTATCAGCAGGCGGAGGAAGTGATTCTTCAGGAACTGGTTTATCAGTAGAAGAACTGGAAGGTTATACCCCGCCGGAAAACAGTCCTTACCGGCAGATGGATTTATTCTCTCTGATGTCGGAGCAGTTAGGCAATATTGCCGTGGCACAGGTGGAAAAGCCGATACAGTTATCGTTCCCCGGAACTATTTCCGAGGAAAAGGTTGCGAAGATTCTTTGCACAGGAGGAGGGTTGGAAAACAGTAGAAAGAGAATCTTTGCAAAGTATGAACAGGGGAAAACACCGGAAGAAATGACGGATTTCTTACGCCGTGAATATGGTTCTACCGGAAAGGGATTTAACTTTGGTGAAGAACAGATTTCAGTGTGGTTTGATGAAAACGGAATGTTGGCAGCGCATGGCAATTCGGCACTGGAACATACGGAATTGAAACTTTCCTGGGAAGAAATTGAAAAAATCATCCGAAGTCAAGTGGAAGCCGGTACCTATATGGATTCAACAGAGGCATATATGGTTGATTATTATGAGAGAAAGCGTATCGCCAATCAACTATACTTTTTCTATCGGGATTCCATTGGTGAGTTTCCAAAAAGGATAGGGATAAGCGGATATAATTATCCGGGGGAAGAAGAATACCTGATGGATTTGCTTACGAAACCGGATAAGATTCAAAACATTGTATCCTGTCTGGAGGAAACTCTGAAAATGATTGAATCCGGGGAGATATCCATACGATTCCGGTTAGCAAAGAATCCTTATGAACTTCGGGATGATGTTGCTGATTTACTGAAGGAACGGATTTCCTATCCGCTTGCGGAAAAAGTGGATATTCTTACCGAAGATTTTATTACATCGGATGAAATTGATTATGTGCTTAGCAGTGGCAGCGGATTTGCACAGGGGAGTTTTCGGATTTATGACTTTTATCAAAAGGATCATACCGTGAAAGAAGCGGCTGATTTTCTGAAAAAGGAATATGGAACCGGTGGTTCCAGTCATGCGTTAGCGGGTTCGGATAACAGTTATAAGGATTATGACGCAAAAGGTATCCGTTTGAGAAAAGGTCACATCTTTACACCGGATGCGGAAGTGCTTTTATCCTGGAATGTGGTTGCAAAGCGAATTGAAAAACTGATACAGGAAGGACGGTATTTATCGGACAAAAAGAAGATAGAATATGCAGCCTACAAAGAAGAACAGGAAAAAAAGGCACTGGAACAGGCAAAAGAGGAATTAAGTGGTGTAGATACTCCGGATGAAGAAGAGAGTATCCAGTCTGAAGATACCCTGCCGAAAGAAACAGAAACAAAACAGGAACTATCGGATGTTCCTCCGGAAGAAATTCATGCAGAAAATTATGTCATTACCTCAGATGAACTGGGAATAGGAACACCAAAAGAAAAGTTTCGTTGGAATGTGGAAGCAATTCGGACATTACATAACATTGAGGCAGAAGAACGAATGGCTACCGCAGAGGAACAGGAAACTTTGGCACGATATGTTGGATGGGGCGGACTTGCAGATGCCTTTGATGAAAGCAAAAGCACTTGGGCAAATGAATATCAGGAACTAAAAAAACTTTTATCCGAAGAAGAATATGTTTCAGCGAGAGAAAGTACCTTAAATGCTTATTATACAAGTCCTACTATTATTCGAGGAATTTACAACACTCTTGAAAAAATGGGATTTGCCAAAGGAAATATCTTGGAGCCGTCCATGGGTATCGGTAATTTCTTTGGTATGTTACCGGAGACGATGAGAGACAGCAAACTTTACGGTGCGGAACTGGATTCTTTGACCGGACGTATGGCAAAGCAGTTATATCCGAAAGCCAATATCACGGTGGATGGATTTGAGAAAACCGGTTATCCCAATGATTTTTTTGATGTGGTGATTGGGAACGTACCATTTGGACAGTATAAGGTGCCGGATAAAAAGTATGATAAGCAAAATTTTGGAGGAACAGGGTTCCTTATCCATGATTACTTTTTTGCCAAATCCATCGATCAGGTGCGGCCGGGCGGTATCATTGCGTTTATCACCAGCAAAGGTACGATGGATAAGGAAAATCCGAAAGTCCGTAAGTATATTGCACAACGGGCAGAATTGTTAGGAGCAGTAAGACTTCCCAATACGGCATTTAAAGAAAATGCCGGTACGGAAGTAACGTCGGATATTATTTTTCTGAAAAAAAGAGACCGTGTGATTGACATTGAGCCGGATTGGGTACATTTGTCGAATAATGACGAAGGAATAGCCATGAACAGTTATTTTGTCGAAAACCCGGACATGATTGTTGGTTCGATGGAAATGGTCAGTGGTCCTTATGGTATGGAAAGTACTTGTGTGGCAGATACCTCTTTGCCATTTGAGGAACAGTTGGGGGCTGCCTTTAGTCAGATATCCGGTGAGTATGAAGAAATTGAGTTGGAATTATCGGAAGAAAGTACGATGGATGAAGTGATTCCTGCCATACCGGAAGTAAAGAATTTCAGCTACACCTTGGTGGATGAGAAATTATATTATCGTGAGAACTCCGTTATGAAACTGGTGGAAGCCTCCGAAGGAATGATTCGTCGAATCCATGGGATGGTTGCCATTCGAGACTGCACCCAGGAACTGATACGGCTCCAGTTGGAAGAATATCCGGAGGAAGATATTAAGGCAGAGCAGAAAAGCTTAAATGATTTGTATGATGCTTTTGTAAAAGAGAATGGCAGAATCGTTTCCAAAACGAATAAACGGGCATTTCATCAGGACAGCAGTTATTGTCTTTTGTGTTCGTTGGAGAAACTGGATGAGGAAGGCAACTTCCTAGGAAAAGCAGATATGTTTTCCAAGCGAACCATCAAGAAAACGGAAGTGGTTACCAGTGTTGATACAGCCAGTGAAGCGCTGGCGGTGTCCCTGTCGGAAAAGGCAGCGATTGATTTTGCCTATATGTCAGAACTCACGGATAAGAGTGAGGAGGAACTAATCGAGGAACTCACAGGAGTTATTTTCAAAAATCCGGTTAGTGAAATCTGGGAAACGGCAGATGCATATCTGAGTGGAAATGTCAGAGACAAGCTGCAGGTGGCAGGGACTTTTGCTGAAAATGATGCAACGTATGCCATCAATGTGGAGGCACTGAAACGAGTCCAGCCAAGAGATTTGGATGCCAGCGAGATTGAAGTGCGAATTGGCGCAACATGGATTGAACCAAGATTTATCGAAGATTTTATGCAGGAAGTGTTTGAAACGCCGTCCCACCTTTTGGAAAGGGATGTTATTAAAATCCAGTATTCCGACGTGACCGGACAGTGGAATGTAAAAGGAAAAAATGCAGACTACGGTAATGCCCTTGTCAATATGACATATGGAACGAACCGTAGAAATGCCTATCAGATTTTAGAAGATTCTTTGAATCTGAAGGACAGCCGGGTATTTGATACGGTCATCGAGGATGGCAAGGAAAAGCGTGTCCTAAACAAAAAGGAAACAACGATTGTGGCGCAGAAACAGGATGCCATGAGAGAAGCCTTTCGGGACTGGGTATTTCGTGACCAGGAACGAAGAGAGGTTTTAGTAAATAAGTACAACGTGCTGTTCAATTCCACCAGACCGAGAGAGTATGATGGTTCTCATTTGGTATTTCCGGGAATGACACCGGATATTGAACTAAAGGATTATCAAAAAAATGCCGTGGCGCATGTCCTTTACGGACACAATACGCTGCTTGCCCATTGCGTTGGTGCAGGAAAGACCTTTGAGATGGTAGCTGCCGCCATGGAAAGTAAGCGGTTAGGCTTATGTCAAAAGAGTTTGTTTGTTGTTCCCAATCATTTGACGGAACAATGGGCCAGTGATTTCTTGAGACTCTATCCGGGAGCCAATATTTTAGCGGCTACGAAAAAAGATTTTCAGCCGGCGAACCGGAAGAAGTTCTGTTCAAGAATTGCAACGGGGGATTATGATGCTGTTATTATCGGGCATACACAATTTGAAAAAATTCCTCTGTCAGCAGAGCGTCAGGTTGCCATCATCGAGCGCCAGATTGAAGAAATCACACTGGCAATTCAGGATGCAAAGGCAGATAAAGGAGAGCGATATACCATCAAACAGATGGAAAAGACAAAAAAGACGCTGCAGACAAGACTGGAGAAGTTAAACGATGCTTCCCGGAAAGATGATGTTGTCACTTTTGAGCAGTTAGGTGTGGACAGGCTTTTTGTAGATGAAAGTCATTATTATAAGAATCTGTTTTTACATACCAAAATGCGGAACGTAGCAGGCATTGCCCAATCGGAAGCACAGAAGTCTTCGGATATGTTTGCTAAGTGCCGGTATTTAGACGAACTGACAGGCGGAAGAGGAATTACCTTTGCTACAGGAACACCGATTTCCAACAGTATGACGGAGTTATATACCAATATGAGATATTTGCAGTATGACACACTGCAGCAAATGGGACTGGGACATTTTGATGCCTGGGCATCTTCCTTTGGAGAGACGCAGACCGCTATTGAACTTGCACCGGAGGGAACCGGATACCGGGCAAAGACGAGATTTGCAAAGTTTTATAACTTACCGGAGTTGATTTCTCTTTTTAAGGAATGTGCGGATATTCAAACACCGGACATGCTTGATTTGCCGGTACCGGAAGCAGAGTATGAAAATGTGGTACTGGAACCAAGTGATTATCAAAAGGATATGGTGTCTTCTCTTGCAGAGCGGGCAGAGGCAGTTCGTGACCGCAGGGTACAGCCACATGAAGATAATATGCTGAAAATCACAAATGATGGAAGAAAGTTAGCACTGGATCAGCGGTTAATCAATCCGATGCTGCCGGATTCCCCAAGTTCCAAGGTAAACAGTTGTGTGGAAAAAGCCTATGAAATCTGGGAAAAGACATCAGAGAATCGGTCAGCACAACTTATCTTTTGTGATTTGTCTACGCCAAAGGAGATAGGAAAAACTACAGCCACGTTAGAGGGGAAAACGGTGGAAGCGGAGGTGTTTGATGATGTCTACCATGATATCAAAAGGAAACTGATAAGGAAAGGTGTTCCGGAAGAACAGATTGCCTTTATCCATGAAGCGAATACAGAATTAAGAAAGACGGAGCTGTTTGGCAAAGTAAGAAGCGGACAGGTTCGTTTTTTATTGGGTTCTACACAGAAAATGGGAGCCGGTACCAACGTGCAGGACCGGTTGATTGCGCTGCACCATTTGGATGTACCATGGCGCCCATCGGATATTGAGCAGCAGGAGGGACGTATTCTCAGACAGGGGAATCAGAATGATACCGTATCTATTTTCCGCTATGTCACAGAAGGAACCTTTGACAGTTATTCGTGGCAGGTGATTGAGAATAAGCAGAAGTTTATCAGTCAGATCATGACCAGCAAATCACCGGTGCGAAGCTGTGAGGATGTGGATGAAGCAGCACTTACTTATGCGGAAGTGAAAGCGTTGGCTACCGGAAATCCTTATATCAAGGAAAAGATGGATTTAGATATTCAGGTTTCCAAGTTGAAACTGATGAAGGCAAACCATACCAGTCAGATTTACCGGCTGGAGGATAACATAGCGAAGCATTATCCAAAGCAGATCGAAACGCTGAAGGAGCGTATTCATGGATTTGAGGCAGATATCGAAACGGCTCATAAAAATATGCCGGAGGATAAGGAAAGTTTCGTGATGAAGGTAGGAAGCCGGACTTACTATGACAAAAAGGAAGCGGGGACAGCCCTTATTGCACTGTGTAAACAGATGAACGCTATGGGGCAGACAGTACCCGTTGGAGAGTACGCCGGATTTGCCATGAAAGTTACCTTCGATTCCTTCAATCGTAAATTTGTTATGAGCCTCAAAGGTGAAATCAGTCACAATCTGGAAATCGGTTCGGACGCACTCGGCAATATTACCCGAATCAACAACGTGCTTGAAAACATGGATAAGGAACTGGCGGAAGCACGAACAAAGTTAGAGAACGTGAGTCATCAGTTGGAAACAGCGAAGATAGAAGTGCAAAAACCTTTTCCTGCCGAGCAGGAATTAAAGGAAAAGATGGAGCGGTTGGCAGCCTTGGATGCCTTGTTAAATATGGATGAGAAAGGAGAGGATGTTGTTTTGGATGAAGAACCAAAGGTAATGCCTTTGGGAGAGTGGATGGTCGAGCATTTGATGCCGGAATTCATGGAAGAGAATGAAATCACGGAAGAACGTGCAAGAGAACTTCTTGCGGATATGGTATCGGAAGAAGAGGACGAAATTGTATGTTTTTCCACGGAGTTAAACGGTGCCAGTCTGGATGATGAGGAGATGCTAAAGCAGATGGCGGAATATATGGATGGCGATTATTATGCCATTCCCATATCAGAAAGTGATTATCTGATTGCACCAAAGACGGAACAGGATACCGTTGTTTATCTGCAGGCGGTACTTGGCCGTTTGGGTTCTTCCATACTGACATCTGAGGCAGTTACCACACATGCCGCTTATGAATATGATTCTTCCCTTCAGACCATGAAGCCCTTTAACCATGTGGGGATTTTGCAAGGGCTTATGGCAGTCGGGGAAGAAAAAATGACGTACCATACGGAAACATTTCGTGAGGAAGCAAAAAAGGAAAAGAAACACTAAAAAAGGACAATAAGTCCGGAAAGAATGAGGTAAAGAAGGATGAATTACAATGAATTTAAGGATTATGTCAAAGAACATGTATTAGATTAT
>ERZ827440.3894-NODE-3894-length-10747-cov-3.233165_pt1 | contig 10747 bp, 9 predicted proteins | sample MGYA00519774_ERZ827440 | MGnify/ENA primary metagenome ERZ827440 (study PRJEB31778, sample SAMEA3449302) | human gut metagenome | biome: human gut; feature: human-associated habitat; material: faeces | place: United Kingdom | collected 2010/2012 ... | reverse complement strand
AAATTCTGCGACTGCTGATACAACAAGTGATAGCGATCAGGAAAGTCAGAATGTTATGGATAAAAGAATTATTGTTCTTGATCCGGGACATTCTGCAGTTGTAGCAACAGGTATGGAGCCGATAGGACCAGGTGCATCAGAACAAAAGGCAGCAGATGCCAGTGGGACAAGCGGTGTTTTAAGTGGTGTACCAGAATATGAATTAACATTAAATGTGTCTTTGCAGTTAAAAGAAGTTTTAGAACAACGAGGATATCAGGTGATTATGACAAGAGAATCGAATGACGTCCCAATCAGTTGTATACAGCGTGCAGAGGTGGCTAATAATGCCAATGCGGATGCATATGTGAGAATTCATGCCAACGGTTCAGAAAATTCCAGTGCAAAAGGGGCTATGACAATCTGTACAACATCAAATAGTCCTTACAATTCTGCAATATACGGAGAGAGTAAAGCGTTATCAGAAGCAATTCTTGATAAATACTGTGAAGTTACTGGTTGCAATAAAGAATATGTATGGGAAACAGATACAATGAGCGGAAATAACTGGAGTCAGGTGCCGGTAACGATTGTTGAAATGGGATATATGACAAATCCTGAGGAAGATGTTCTGATGCAGACAGCAGAATATCAACAAAAAATGGTGCAGGGGATTGCGGATGGAATCGATGCGTACATGGGAAACTATTAAATATATTAAAAAAGAAAAGAGAATGGAAATATGTATTGTAAAAAATGTGGAAAAGAATTACCGGATAATTCAAAATTCTGTAGTGCTTGTGGTACAGCACAGCCCAAAGTAATTAATTCAAATAAAAGTAGTGAAAGCAAAAACAAAAATAAAAAAATAGCCTTAATAGGAATTGTAATCTTAGTTATGATTGTTATAGCCGGTATAAAACATTATACAAAAGGAGAAACACAGCTAATTGGAAGATGGGATGTTTATAATAAACATATTTCAGAGGGAGATATTGCATACATAGTAAGATCAGGAGACATTGTAGAATTTTGTAAAGATGGAACGGTTTTATACAATGACATTGAAGGAAAATATAATGTAATATCTAATAATAAATTAACAATAGAAATAAATGGTGAACTATATTCATTTAAATATAAGATGCAGTGGGACTGGAGTGGAAAACATGGATTAACATTGAAATATAAAGGGAAGAGTGTGGACTTGGTAAAAATAAAAGATTAATAGGAATAATAAAAAGATGCAGGTAACTGTCAGTTATATAACAGTTACCTGCATCTTTCTTTTCATAGCATAATATACAAAAAATTGCCAATAGCTAGTCATTTCTATATTCATGTTACGTCGGCTGCTGAGAAAGCTTCGGCGCTTTTTTATCCGCTGTCACATACACGAATGGATAAATAATACATGCCATCGTAACAGCTGCAATCACGTCCGTCACGGAATGCTGTTTTAAGAACATTGTAGACAGGATAATGAGCACTGCCAGAATATAGGCACTGATCTGGATCCATCTGTGCTTTTTAAGATCATTACTGTGTGAAATAGCAATACTGACACCGATGGAATTAAATACGTGGATACTAGGAAGCACGTTCGTCGGTGTGTCTGTCTTGTACAGGACTTTTACCATATCTGTAAATACATTATCGCGTGGAAATGCAGTTGGTCTCAAATTTAATGCATTTGGGAAAACCGTGCATATGATCAGGAAAATCGTCATACCTGAAAATAAAAAAGCACATAGTCTGTAAAATCCCCATTTATCCTTAATAAGGAAATAAGCTACCGTTACGGCAATGAATACAAACCACACTAAATACGGCACGATAAAATATTCAATAAACGGAATATGATTGTCGATTGGGGAATGTATCATGTAATGACGTACATTCGTGCGCTTCTCCAGATAAACAAACCATGGCATATAGATCAGAAAGTATGATAATACCCATGCATGACGGTACTTCTTCAAAAAACTCTTTGCTTTATCAATGGCTTTCATATGAACTACCCCTTTTTCAAAGCCTTTGTTATTATCTTATCTCGTTTCAAAGCGCATTATAACATGAAAAAATTGAATCAACAATAAAGTTCATGGAATATTAACATTTTTTACAAAGTTAATAGTAAGTGTTCTTTTTCTCGAATATCTGCATATCATAATGCCGTTTTCCCTTTTTTAAAGCATCAGGTGTCCGCAGAGTCCACACTGCAACCGGAAGATGCAGAATGTGCTTTAAAAACCAGACTTCAAACATCGGAAGGTCTGCAAGCTTATACGAAATAAAATCCGGCCGTCCGAGTACATTACCAAGCAGATGCTTTACAACAAAGGTCAGGATCCATGGCTCCGGAAGATGGTCGGCAGTCAGGTTGGAAGAAAGCTGACCTCTTAAGACATGGGGTACATGACGGCGGAACCACCAGATACCAAGTGTGTTGAAAGACTGTACCATATAAGGTCCGTTATAATTCTTAAGAATCTCCCAGGTCTTTTCACAGATGCCAAGAGAAGACTTTGGAATCTTCAGTTCGATCAGAAGCGGAACCTGGCCGCCCACCAGGGATAGTACATCGGTGAAAAGTGGGATAGTCTCATTCGTATTCTGTAACCGGCAGCTTTGTAATTCTTTTAAAGGGAGTGATTCAATGGTTTCCGGTCGTCCACAGATACGAGACAGGTCGTCATCATGGAATACGACAAGTTTTTCGTCGCTTGTCAGATGGACATCCAGTTCGATCCCATATCCATGGGAGATAGCGGCACGGAAAGAAGGTATGGAATTTTCGGGAATCCCTTTTTCAATACAATGATATCCACGATGGGCGAACATCGTGTGAAGAAATGGACGGATCTGTCGTTTCCTAGACAGTCTCGGCCAGATCAGATAAAAGTAAAATAATATAAGAAATACAATAATTCCGGTAATCAGTAAACGCATAAAAGAACCTCCCCGTGAACAATATGATTAACAAGGTGTAATAATACGTAACTTTTCTTTCTCCAGATGTACGTGGACCTCAGATTGTAAAAAGACGGGCTCGCCGTCTGTATGTACAGGCAGTGGGTGATCGCTTGTGACAGTCACTTCTGTGCAGGTATCAAGATGGATTCCATGGAAACGTGTGTGCCATCCTTTGAAGGCCGTTGGCAGCAGACAAAGAACTTTAAGTCTCGGTAATTCTGCTACGGTAATGATATTTAACCTGTCATCTGTACCACTGGCAGCAGGACAGAAGTTAAAACCGCCACCTTCATATTTCAGATTCATAACAGCTGTGAAATATACTTTTTCATATGTTTTTGTCTCACCATTTTCGGTTGTGACCGTCATAGTGACTGGTTTTAATGTGAACAGTTTATGAAGGGCAACACCAAGATATGTAAGCTTTCCGAGCTTCAGCCGGTTGAGGAAAGCCTTAAGCGGTGTGACCATCACCTGATGACAGACTGCAGCATCGAAGCCAATTCCGGTACTTACAGCGAATCTTCGGTGCTTATTCTCGTAATCAAGTACACCTACATTCATGGCGGTGTAATGCGTTGGGGCAAGAATCTGCTCCAGGGCACCGTGAATATCCGTTGGAAGACCAAGGCCTCTGGCAAAGTCATTGCCGGATCCAAGCGGAATATATCCGAGTGTTACCTTATCGAGATATACGATTCCGTCGATTACTTCATTCAAAGTACCATCGCCTCCCAGTACAACGATCGTATGGGATGCACTATCGGAGGTAAGATCATGAACCAGTCTGGTAGCATGATGTTGGTACTTAGTAAATAAAACTTTATATTCAATTTCTTTTTCCTGTAAGATCTTCTCAATCTGTTTCCAGAGAAGAATCCCTCTGCCAGATCTGGCATTAGGATTGGCAATAAATGTGTACATACCGCATTCATCCTTTGTAAGTTTTTGAAATTCGATAAAATATCTATATGTAATGATCTGTTAGAATAATCCGTTCAGATAAGTAGTAAGGGACCGACGCATATTACCTTCAAAATCAGCATCGCCGCTTTTTAAGCACCATTCGAATACATTTCCGATTACGATCATACGGATGTCAGTTGTAATATCCTCAAGGTCTGCCGACGGGGAAATGATTCCGGATTCGATCACACGCTTCAGATAATCATGAACGGTAACGATCGGGTATGGTCTTTCTGTACGGATCAAAGGATTCAGGGACTGATTCTTAGGTGTATAATAATTGGCCATGAATTCCACTCCGAGCTCTTCGCAGTAGTGAACATAATTTAAATAAACGGAGATGATTGCTTCTTTTGTCTCAGCAGCACTGGACGGAAGTTCAAGAAGATCCGGATCCATACTTGGCTGTTCTTCTATATAATAAGAAAGAAGATCATCTTTCGTCTTAAAATGGTGATAAAAACTTCCGTTGGAAACGCCTGCTTCTTCGCAGATATTTTTGATTGACAGTTGTTCATAGCCCTGCTTTTGCAGAATGCGTTTGGCTGCTTGGAAGATCTTGGCGCGTGTTTCTCTGGATTTGATTTGTTGTTTTGAGAGTCCCTGTGTTTCCTGATTCATAAGTAAAAGCCCCTTTGAGTATTTATATTTTCTAATAAGTTCAAGCAGTTTCAGTATAACATAGAGAAAATGTATTTTCAAGAAAACAGAGTGAACTCTGTATTGCCGGCGGCATTGCATACGGAAGTGAATTCAGTTATAATTATCCGCGTAATAAAGAAGAGAAAAATCTTCGAAATACAGCAAGAAAGGGACAGACAAAACATATGGATATTAATCAGGTGATTACCGGAGAACTTGGTGTCAAGAGATGGCAGGTAGATGCTGCGGTAAAATTAATTGATGAAGGCAATACGATTCCGTTTATCGCAAGATATAGAAAAGAAGTTACAGGAACATTGGACGATGCACAACTGCGGACGCTGCATGAAAGACTGATGTACCTGCGTAATCTGGAAGAAAAGAAAGAACAGGTTCTGGCAAGTATCGAAGAACAGGGAAAGCTTACCGAAGAACTGAAAAAGCAGATCCTGGCAGCAGAGACAATGGTAGTGGTAGAAGATCTTTACCGCCCATACCGGCCGAAACGCCGGACACGTGCTATGATTGCAAAAGAGAAGGGACTGGAACCGCTTGCAGCACTTATCACACTTCAGAAAGCGGAGAAACCGATAGAAGTGTATGCAGAAGAATATGTGAATCTGGAGAAAGAAGTAAAATCCGTAAAAGAAGCAATTGACGGAGCAAAAGATATCATCGCCGAATCGGTATCGGATGAGGCAGATTACAGAAGCTGGATCCGTAAAGCAACCGTACAGCACGGAAAAGTAATTTCACAGGCAAAAGACGAAAAAGCAGAGTCGGTATACGAGATGTACTATGATTTTGAAGAGCCGGTGACAAATCTTGCAGGCCACAGAGTGCTTGCACTGAACCGCGGGGAGAAAGAAAAGTTCCTTACAGTAAAGATCGAAGCACCGCAGGATGACATCTTAAGATATCTGGAAAAGAAGATGATCCACAGTGATAACCCGCATACCACACCGATTTTAAAAGAAGTAGCAGAAGACAGCTATAAGCGTCTGATCGCACCGGCAATCGAGCGTGAGATCCGAAGCGACCTGACAGAGAAGGCAGAAGACGGGGCAATCAGCGTATTTAAGAAGAACCTGCACCAGCTTCTGATGCAGTCTCCGATTGTAGGACAGACTGTACTTGGCTGGGATCCTGCATTCCGTACCGGATGTAAGCTTGCAGTTGTAGATCCGACCGGTAAAGTAATCGGAACGACAGTGATCTACCCGACAGCGCCGACGACACCGAAGAAAATCCAGGCGTCCAAAGACCTGCTGAAGAAGATTATTGCAAAATATAACATTACACTGATCTCCGTAGGAAATGGTACTGCATCCAGAGAGTCTGAGCAGTTCATTGTAGAACTGTTAAAAGAGATCCCGCAGAAAGTGCAGTATGTAATCGTAAATGAAGCAGGAGCTTCCGTGTATTCTGCAAGTAAGCTCGCATCAGAAGAATTTCCGAAATTTGATGTGGGACAGAGAAGTGCGACGTCTATTGCAAGAAGACTGCAGGATCCGCTGGCAGAGCTTGTAAAGATTGATCCGAAATCCATTGGTGTCGGACAGTATCAGCATGATATGAACCAGAAGAAATTAAGCGAAGCCTTATCCGGAGTTGTCGAAGATTGTGTAAATAAAGTCGGAGTTGACCTGAATACAGCATCCGCACCGTTACTTTCTTATATTTCAGGTATTTCCGGTGCGATTGCTAAGAGCATTGTGGCATACAGAGAAGAAAACGGAAGATTCACAGACAGAAAACAGCTTCTGAAGGTTGCAAAGCTTGGACCAAAGGCGTTCGAACAATGTGCCGGATTCATGAGAATACAGAACGGTACGAATCCGTTAGACGGAACCAGTGTACATCCGGAGTCTTATGAAGCTGCAGAAAAACTTCTGAAGAAACAGGGATTTTCACTTGAAGACATCAGCGGAGGAAAGCTTACCGGACTTTCTCTTACGATCAAAGACTATGCAAGACTTGCAAAAGAACTGGAGATCGGAGAGATCACCCTCCGGGATATTGTGAAAGAACTGGAAAAACCAGGACGTGACCCGCGTGATGAGATGCCGAAACCGATCTTAAGAACAGATGTTTTAGATATGAAAGACTTAAAAGAAGGCATGATCCTTAAAGGAACCGTAAGAAATGTCATTGACTTTGGTGTGTTTGTAGATATCGGAGTGCACCAGGACGGACTGGTACACATTTCCGAGATTACGGATAAGAAATTCATTAAGCATCCGCTGGAAGTGGTAAGTGTTGGCGATATCGTGGATGTAAAAGTGATGAGCGTGGATCTTAAGAAGAAGAGAATCCAGCTTACGATGAAAGGAATTTCATAATCTGGAAAATGAAGAAAGAGAATCCACATTATTAATATAAAAATGTGGAAAACATGAGTTTACAGGCAGTTATATGGGGATAACTGTCTGTAACGGGTTATATGTATAATCGCAAAATAAAATACGGAGAGAGGATGGGACATATGAAAAAAAGTTGGGGAAAAACAATCAAAACTATTCTGGGTGTGCTGGTCGGTAATCTTGTACTGTCATTTGCTGTGGCTGCGTTTACCGTGCCAAATGGGATCATCATGGGAGGTGCAACCGGTATCGGTCTTACGATCAGCCATTATTTTCCGGTGAACCTGTCGCTGATCATTTTGGCAATCAATGCGGTGCTGTTCGTTCTCGGTGCAGTATTTCTGGGAAAGAAGTTTGCATTGACAACGATCATCAGTTCTTTTATTTATCCAATATTCCTGTCGATGGTACAGTCCATTCCGGGAATAGACAAAGTGACGGAGAATAATGCTATGCTTGCGGCATTATATGGAGGGGTCCTTCTTGGAATCGGTATCGGATTGGTGGTAAGAGTAGGTGCATCTACCGGTGGAACCGATATACTGGCACTTGTGTTACATAAATGGTTCCATGTCCCGGTAGCGGTATTCTTGTATATTGTAGATTTTTCGGTGCTGGGACTTCAGATGTTGTTTTCAGATTCGGAACAGATACTGTATGGTATTCTGAATTTATTTTTAAGTACGGTTGTGCTGAACCGGGTGATGCTTCTTGGAAAGTCACAGATCCAGTTATTTATTTCGGACAAATACAGAGAAATCCGTCAGAAAGTCTTAACGGATATTGATGCCGGAGTGACAATGGTAGACATCGAGACCGGTTATGGAGAACAGAAGCAGCAGGGCGTATTATGTGTCATCCACAGCAGAAAGCTGTATTCTGTAAAAGAGGCAATTCAGGAGATTGATCCGAAAGCATTTATCACGATCACGCAGATCAATGAGGTAAGAGGACGTGGATTTACAATGGAAAAGCTGCGTTACGACGAATTGAATCATACGAAAAACTAGACTTTGCAGGCATTGTGAGTTAGAATATTTACAAAGATTTAAGGAAGGATGAGGTATCATTTATGGAGATGTATACTGGCAAATCAATATTTAAAGGAATTGCAATTGGAAAGATATTGTTCTACCAGAAGGGAGAACAACCTGTAAAACGTGTGAAAATAGAAGATACTGCAGAGCAGATCAAACGATATGAGGATGCACGTGCAAAGGCAGCAGAGCAGTTACAGGGACTGTATGAAAAAGCGTTAAAAGAAGTCGGCGAAGCAAACGCAGCTGTATTTGAAGTACACCAGATGATGCTGGAGGATGATGATTATATCGATTCTGTTGTAAATATCATCGAGACACAGCAGGTAAATGCTGAATTTGCCGTTGCTACAACAGGCGATAACTTTGCAAAAATGTTTGCGGAGATGGAAGACGATTATTTCAAAGCAAGAGCTGCAGATGTAAAAGATATTTCCGAACGTATGGTAAATATCTTAAGTGGGAACGAAAGCGGTGGAGCTATCGGTGATGAACCAGTGATCGTTGTGGCAGAAGACCTTGCACCGAGTGAGACTGTCCAGATGGACAAAGAGAAACTTCTTGCATTCGTAACCAGACTTGGATCTGCAAACTCACATACTGCAATCCTTGCAAGAACCATGAACATTCCGGCATTGATCGAAGTAGATATCAAGGAAGAATGGAATGGAAAGATGGCAGTCGTAGACGGCTACACAGGAACATTCTACATTGATCCGGACGAAGATATCTTAAAGAAAATGCAGGAAAAGAAAGACGAAGACATCAAAGCAAGAGAACTTCTTCAGGAATTAAAGGGAAAAGAAGACGTAACTGTAGATGGAAAACACATCAAATTATATGCAAATATCGGTGGCGTAAAAGACGTTGCAAGCGTACTTGCCAATGATGCAGCCGGAATCGGTCTGTTCAGAAGTGAGTTCTTATATCTGGAAGCAGATAACTATCCGAATGAAGAAGCACAGTTCCAGGCATACAAGACGGTTGCAGAGAACATGGCAGGAAAGAAAGTAATCGTGCGTACACTGGATATCGGTGCAGACAAGCAGGTAGATTACTTCAACCTTGACCATGAAGAGAACCCAGCTATGGGATACCGTGCGATCCGTATCTGCCTGGACAGAAGAGATATCTTCCGTACACAGCTTCGCGCACTTCTCCGTGCAAGCGCATATGGTAACATTGGAATTATGTACCCGATGATCATCTCTGTAGATGAAGTAAAAGAGATTAAGAAAATCGTAGAGTCTATCAAGACAGAACTGACAGAAAAAGGAATCGAGTATGGTGAAGTTGAACAGGGTATCATGATCGAGACACCGGCAGCAGTGATGATCAGTGATCTTCTGGCAGAAGAGGTAGACTTCTTCAGTATCGGAACAAATGACCTGACCCAGTATACACTGGCGATTGACAGACAGAACAGTAAGCTTGACAACATTTACGATGCACATCATCCGGCAGTGCTCCGCATGATTCAGAAGACGATCGAAAACGGACACAAAGCAGGATGCTGGGTTGGTATCTGCGGAGAACTTGGAGCAGATATGACTCTGACAGAGACATTCCTTAAGATGGGAATCGATGAATTGTCTGTATCTCCGACATTTGTTCTTCCAATCAGAAAACTGATCCGTGAGATGAGCACAAAATAGTGGTTGCATAGACGGATATGCCGTACTATAATATAAGACGAAAGAAGATTCTTCGGGGCAGGGTGTGATTCCCAACCGGCGGTAAAGTCCGCGAACTGGTCATTTGAAGAATTTCTGGTCAGAGATATCTGAACAGATGTTATCAATGTGATGATCAGCCGATCTGGTGAGATTCCGGAACCGACAGTAAAGTCTGGATGAGAGAAGAACGCGCAGTATTTGAAGAACGTGCTCAGCGCCCCGGGAAGAAGCTCCCGGGGCTCTTTATGTGAAGGAATTTTTTCGCATAAAGATTTCTTGTAGAAATTTTCTTTGAATATTTCTAAAGAAGGAGAGAGAATTATGAGTGAACAGGTATTGCAGAGAGGAAATGCCGTGGAAAGAAGCAGAACAAGAACTATCGCGCAGGTAGCTATGCTTGGTGCTGTGGCAGGAGTATTGATGAATCTTGAGTTTCCGATCCCGTTTCTTGCACCGTCTTTTTATCAGCTTGATTTTTCCGAGGTACCGGTTATGGTAGGAACCTTCGCTATGGGACCTGTAGCAGGTATCCTGATCGAGCTTGTGAAGATTCTCGTACATCTTGTGACCAAGGGAACCATGACTGCCGGTGTTGGTGATGTTGCCAACTTCCTGTTTGGATGTGCCTATGTGGTACCGGCCGGACTGATCTACCGTTTCCGTCACAAAAAGAGCAGAGTACATGCAGTTGCAGGTATGGCAGCAGGAACAGTCCTGACAGCGATCCTTGCATGCTTTGTCAATGCCTTTGTATTGCTTCCGGCTTACGGTAAGGCGTTTGGAATGCCAATCGAGACCTTTATCCAGATGGGAAGCGCAGTACACAGCTCCGTAAACGGACTGCTTACCTTTGCATTGCTGATCATTGCTCCGTTTAATATTTTTAAATATGCACTGACATCTCTGATCGTATTTGTAATTTATAAGAAGATCCGTGTTGTACTGAAGGGTGACTGATCATAAGCAGCTGCCGGAGGATGAAGAAAAGATCAGAAATTGGTGGTTTCAGATAAATATCTGAGAATGTGAGAAATGCCATGTAATATATTGCCGATGGGCAGTAAATTACATGGCATTTTTTATGTTATAGGAAATTACTCCGTAATGT
>ERZ827440.3893-NODE-3893-length-10747-cov-4.519734_pt1 | contig 10747 bp, 10 predicted proteins | sample MGYA00519774_ERZ827440 | MGnify/ENA primary metagenome ERZ827440 (study PRJEB31778, sample SAMEA3449302) | human gut metagenome | biome: human gut; feature: human-associated habitat; material: faeces | place: United Kingdom | collected 2010/2012 ... | reverse complement strand
TTTTTAGGAAGAGGGGACACAGCTGTTGAATTATACAGAATGATAACACCGATAGAACATGCACGAACAAAAGAAACTGCAAATAAATATAAAGTAGAACCATATGTAATAGCAGCAGATGTATATGGAGCTAAAAATTTGGCTGGTTCAGGAGGATGGACATGGTATACAGGCTCAAGTAGTTGGTATTATTTAGCAGGAGTCCAATATATTTTAGGATTAACAATATACCATAATATAATGAGTTTCAACCCATGTATCTCAAAAGATTGGAAAGAGTTTGAGATAAGATATAAATATAAAGAGAGTATTTATAATATAAAAGTTACAAATCCTAATAGAAAAAATACAGGAGTTAGTAGTGTGATTGTAAATGGGGTAGAGTCTGAAAATAGAATTCCATTGGATGGAAGTAATAAAATTTTTAATATAGAAGTTGTAATGTAATGCGAAAATGGGGTCGGTCCTTTTTTTCACAATGTGAAAATGGGGTCGGTCCTTTTTTGGCATTTAAATTTTTATAGTAAAAGTGTTGAAAAAGTAAACAAAATATGTTAATATATTTTGAAAATAAAATAAGGGTGGGTTTTATTTTTTATAAATTATATATTAGAAAGGAGGAACAATGTGTCGAGACCACTTAGAGTTTTTAGTCATTCAAAAATTTATCATATTATTTTAAAAGGATTAGATAGCCAAACAATTTTTTTTGATGATCAAGATAGAAAGTTTTTTTTAAATCAAGTTTTTATTACCAAAAAAGAATTTAATTATGAAATATTTGCATATTGTTTAATGTCAAATCATGTACACATGGTTATAAAGTGTGAAGATGAATTTTTATCTAAAAGTATTCAAAGTTTACTGGTTAGATATGTTAGTTACTTTAATAAAAAGTATAATAGAACAGGTAGTTTAGTTCAAAATAGATTTAATAGTAGAAATGTAGAAACAGAAAAATACTTTATTGAAGTTTGTAAGTATGTTCATAGAAATCCAGAAAAAGCAGGTATTGCCTTAACTCAAAATTATAAATGGAGTAGTTATCAAGAATATATAAGAAAGAAAAAGATAATTTCTTCAAGTTTATTAATGCATTATTTTGATAATGATATATCTAAGTTTGCAGATTATACATTAAAAACATTAGAAAAAATAGGAATAGAAGATTATATTGAATATGAAATGATTTCTAAAATTTCAGATGAAGAATTAGCAGAAGAATTAATAAAAAGATTCAATGTTAATAATATGGTAGGATTGTTAAATTTTTTCAAAAATAAAGATAAAAAGGAGTTAGTAGAATGTTTAAAAGAAATACATAAAATAAAAGTTGTTAATATTTCACAAGTTGCAAGAGTAACAAAAATCACTAAGAGAATTGTGGAAAGTGTGTGGAAAATGAAATAAAATAATGATGCGAAAAAAAGGACCGACCCCAATTTCGCATTGCGAAAAAAAGGACCGACCCCATTTTAACATAATATTAGAAATCACAATTATTTGGTGTCCTAGGATAAGGGATAACATCTCTAATGTTTTCTACTCCAGTAATATACATTAACAATCTTTCAAAACCAAGACCAAATCCTGAATGGATATCAGTACCAAATCTACGTAAATCAAGATACCAATATAGTGGATCTGTTGCAATTCCCATTTCTTTCATACGAGCACTTAATTTTTCGTAATCTTCTTCCCTTTGAGAACCACCCATAATTTCTCCAGCACCAGGTACTTCTAGGTCAACAGCAGCAACTGTTTTTCCATCTGGGTTAACTTTCATGTAATATGATTTTATATCTTTTGGCCAGTTTTTAACGAAAACAGGACCATTGAAATATTCTGTAATATATTTTTCATGTTCTTTTGCTAAATCTTCACCATATTCTGGTTGGAATTCCCATTCTCTCTTAGCTTTTTTCAAAATATCTATAACATCTTTGTGATCTATTCTTACGAATTCAGAAGAGATTAATTTTGTTAATTTTTCTTTTAATCCATTTTGAATGAATTTGTCACAGAAATCAATTTCTTCTGGACATTTTTCTAGAACAGTTTTAACAATATATTTTAAACAATCTTCTTCAATATCCATTAAACCATTTAAATCGCAGAATGAGATTTCTGGTTCTATCATCCAGAATTCATTAGCATGTGTTTTGGTATTTGAATTTTCACTTCTTAATGTTGGACCAAATGTGTATATTTTTCCAAATGCAGCAGCAAATGTTTCTCCATGTAATTGACCAGAACCTGTAATATAAGCTTTTTTACCAAATAGATCTTCAGAAAAATCTGTTTTTCCATCTTTTTGTGGTAAATCTTTATCAAGGTCTAATGTTGTTAATTTGAACATTTCAGCAGAACCTTCGCAATCTGCACATGTAATAATTGGTGTATGAACATAAACATATCCATTATCTTGGAAATATTGATGGATAGCGAATGCGGCAACACTTCTTATTCTAAAAACAGCATTAAATGTGTTTGTTCTTGGACGAAGATATGCAATGCTACGTAAATATTCAAATGAATGTCTCTTTTTTTGAAGAGGGTAATCTGAAGCACAAAGGCCTTCAACTTCAATATTTGTTGCTTGAATTTCAAATGGTTGTTTTGCATTTTCTGTAATTACAACAGTTCCTGTAACTTTTATAGATGAACTAATTGTAAGTTTTGCAATTTCATTGAAATTTGATAATTTATCATTAAAAACAATTTGAACATTTTTAAAAAAAGAACCATCATTTAGTTCAATAAATCCAAATGTTTTAGAATCCCTAACTGTTTTTACCCATCCTTCTAAAGTAACTTTTTTTTCTGCATAATCTGATGTTTTTTTAAATAAATCTTTTACTGTTAAATCTGTCATAAAAATCATCCTTCCTATTGTGATTTGAGTAGTATATAAAGCTCACAAATCTTACTTTGTTTTATTATGTAAAGATTATACAATATCATACTAAAAAAAACAAGGAAAATGCGAAAAAATCTTGAAAAAATGCAATGATAATAGTAAAATAAAAATATCAAAATGCGAAAGAGGTAGAAATATGTCAAAAAAAATAAGTGTAATTTTAATTGGAATAATAATTATTATTAGTTTAGCACTTTCAATATATATACCAAATAAAGATAAAATTAAAGATGAAAAAGAAGATACATCTATTAATTATTCGGTTATAGAGAAAGATGGCAAAAAAGGTGTAGCACAAAATGACAAGACTATAATTGAACCACAATATGATGAGGTAGTAATTCCAAATCAACATAGAGAAGTATTTTATTGTAAGAATGGAGAAGAGTCTAAATTTGTCAACTCGAAAAATAAAGAGATTTTTACGGAATATGATGATGTTGAATTAATAAGTTATGATGAAAGTAAATATGAAAAAAATATTTTGAAATATGAGAAAAATGGCAAAGTTGGGCTATTAGGAATTACAGGAAAGCATATTACAGAAACTAAATATGAAGAACTTAGCAGTATTGGAAAAAAAGAAGGAGAAATACTTGTTAAAGAAAATGGTGAATATGGAATTATTGATGAAAAAGGAAATGTAAAAATAAAAAATAAATATGATGCAATAGAATCAGATGGATTTTACACAGATGAAAATGGTTATAAAAAAGCTGGATATATTGTTAGAATAGTTACAACTGATGGCTATAGATATGGATACTATGATTGTGATGGAACTCAAGTTTTGAAAGAAGAATATAATCAAATAGAAAGATTAATAGAAATTAAAAATGATGTATATTTGATAGTAGCCAAAAATGGGCAATATGGGGTATATATAAATAATATTAAAATTATAAATACACAATACCAATCAATAGATTATAATTCTGATTTGCAAATATTTATTGTTGAAAAAACAAAATTATATGGAGCATTTAATTTAAAAGGAATAGAAATATTGCCAATAGAATTTTCACAATTATCAGTAAACGGAATATATTTATATGGAACTAAAAACACAGAGGAGACTCAAGAAAATAAAGTGTATGATGTAAATGGAAAAAGTGTTAATATACCATTTGACACCGTTATAAATAAAACATCAAATTCAAAATATTTTATAGAAAATGAAGAAGGAAAATATTATGTAGTTGATGCAGAGTTTAAAAAACTAACACAACAGAAATATAATTTCTTAGAATATGCATATGATAAATATTTTATAGCAACAAATGAGCAAAATAAAATGGGAGTAATAAATTTAGAGGAAAAAGTAATTGTAGAATTTGAATATGATGTTATACAGTTAATAAAAGGAAAATCAATTTTCCAAGCACTAGATTTTACAGATAATAAAACAGATATATATGATAGCAAATTTGATTTAGCTTTGGAAATGAGCAATGCTAATATAGATATTTTAAATAATGGAATTAGAGTTTATAATAATGAAAGAGAAAATTATTTAGATAACAATGGAAAAATTACCACTAAAGATGGTTTAAATATTGAAAAATAGTAAATAATAAACCAGAATAGGAGGATTTGCTATGGGAATTGGAATTGCATTCGCAGGTGGCGGAATTAGAGGAATTGCACATGTTGGTGTGCTAAAAGCATTAGAAGAAAATAATATAAAAATCGAAGCTGTAGGAGGAACAAGTGCTGGAAGCATTGTAGCTGCACTATATGCAATGGGATACAAGCCATATTATATTTATGTACTTTTCAAGAAATATGCACAAGATATAATAAACATAGGAAATTCATCAATTGTTAATGGAATAGGAAACTTTGTAAAAACTAAAAAAATTGGAATTGCAGGATTAAATGATGGCACATTATTAGAAAAAATGTTTAATGAATTAGCAACAAGAAAGAAAATGAAAGTGGTTGCAGATATTAAAATGCCATTAGTAATTCCAGCTGTTGATATAGCAGAAGCAAAAGAATATATATTTACAAATTGTGCTCCAAGAAATAATGCAGATGATGAATATATAACAGAAATAAGTATAGGAAAAGCAATTAGAGCAAGTAGTAGTTTTCCAGCATATTTTTGCCCATGTGAATACAAAAAACACATCTTTATGGATGGTGGAGTTTTAGATAATACACCAATTCTTCCATTAAAGAAAATCTGCAAACATAAGATAATGGCTGTAAATTTTGAGGCAGATCCAGTAGAAGAAAATTGCGATGTTATGGATATTATAATGAAAACTCTTGATATTATGGGGAACAAGATTGCAGAAGAGAGTTTTAAACAAAGTGACTTAGTGCTTACTGTTCCAACAGATAAAGCTGGATTGTTTGATATTGAGAAAATGGATAAATGTTATGAATTTGGATATGATACTACAATGAAAAATATAGATAAAATAAAAAAGTTAATATATTAAAAGCTTAAAAGATGGTTAGAGCCATCTTTTTTTGTGTTTTATTTTAGAAATGATTCATATAATATAAAAAGGATAAAGGTGATTATATGAATATTATATATTTAGATAATAGTGCAACAACACCAATAAAATCAGAAGTTTTACAAGAAATGATGCCATATTTAACAACAGAATATGGAAATGCCTCATCATTATATTCAGTAGGAAGAAGCGCCAAAAGGGCGATAGAAAAAGCAAGAAATCGAGTAGCGGAATTATTGAATTGCAATCATAATGAGATATATTTTACAGGAGGAGGCTCAGAAAGTGACAATATAGCATTAAAAGGATTTGCATATGCCAATAAAGAAAAAGGAAATCATATAATAACTTCAAAAATAGAACATCCGGCTATATTAGAAACATGTAAGACACTAGAAAGACAAGGATTTGAAGTATCATATATCAATGTAAATGAAGATGGAATAATAGATGTAGAAGAATTAAGAAAAAGTATAAAAAGCAATACAATACTAATTAGTGTAATGACTGCGAACAATGAAGTTGGAACAATTCAACCAATAGAAGAAATAGCTAAAATTGCACATGATAATAATGTTGTATTTCACACAGATGCAGTTCAGGCAATAGGAAATGTGCAAATTGATGTAGAAAAAATGAGGATAGATATGTTATCACTATCTTCTCACAAGATTAATGGACCTAAAGGAGTTGGAGCATTATATATAAAAAACGGAATTGAAGTAGAAAAGTTTATAAATGGTGGACATCAAGAAAAAGATAGAAGAGCAGGCACTGAAAATATTGCTGGAATTGTTGGACTTGGTAAAGCTACAGAAATAGCTAGAAAAAACATGGAAAAACATATCAGAAATTTAAGTAAAGTTAGAGATTATTATATAAAAAAAGTTCAAAAAGAAATTCCTAATATACGAATAAATGGTAGTATGGAAAATAGGCTTCCTGGAAATGCTAATATTTCTTTTAAAGGAATTAATGCCTCTGAATTAATCTTTAAATTAGATGAAAGAGGAATATGTGTATCAAGCGGTTCAGCATGTTCATCAGGAAATACAAATCCATCACATGTTTTGACAGCTATGAATGTTCCAGAAGTATATTTAAATTCTGCAATAAGAACAACATTTGGAGATAATAATACATTTGAACAAGTAGATTATGTTGTAAAAATTTTAAAACAAATCATAAATTAAACTAAAACACAAGTTCGGAAGATACTGAAACAACTGGCGAACTTGTGTTTGAAAATGTAAAATTTTTCAAGAAATTTTATAAAAAGTATTGCAAAAAAAAAGGAAATGTATTATTATGGATTCGAAGTGGAGCAAAGTGGTATAAAGTGGTAGAAAAAAGAAATGAGGTGGAGTTCGATTGCTAATTGGTGAATATGAGCATTCTCTAGACACTAAAGGCAGATTAATAATGCCAGCAAAATTAAGACAAGACATAGGAGAAAAATTCATTATAACCAAAGGGTTAGATGGATGCTTATTTGTATTTTCACAAAATGAATGGTTGAACTTTGAAACAAAATTAAAATCACTCCCACTATCAGATAGAAATGCAAGAAACTTTGTCAGATTTTTCTTATCTGGAGCAACAGAATGTGAAATAGACAAACAAGGTAGATTTTTAATACCATCAAATTTAAGACAAGCTGCGAAATTAGAAAAAGATGCGGTTATTGTTGGAGTAGGAACACGATTAGAAATTTGGGATAAAGAGATTTGGCAAAAATGTGATGAAAATATTTCTGCTGATGAAATTGCAGAAAATATGACAATGTTAGGTATATAACTTGCAAAAGTTTATATAAAGATACTAAAGACAAAAGTACAAAAGAAATCATACGAAAGAAAAATAAAAAATACAAAAGACAAAAATGCTAAAGATAAATTCCAAAAAAACAAAAGAAGTAATTTATGGCTGGAGTAAAAAACAAACTCCAGCCCAAAAATAAAATGAGGTGGAAAATTGGAATTTAAGCACAAACCAGTATTGTTAGAAGAAACAATCAATGGATTAAATATAAAACAAAATGGAATATATGTAGACGGAACTTTAGGTGGAGCTGGACATAGCAAAGAAATTTTAAAACAGCTATCATCTAAAGGTTTACTTGTTGGTATTGATAGAGATGAAGAGGCCTTAAAAGCAGCCAAAGAAAACTTAAAAGAATTTCAAAATGTAAAATACATTCATGGAAATCATGATGAAATAACAGAAATTCTTGAAAGCCTAGATATTAAAGAAGTTGATGGCATATTATTAGATTTAGGAGTTTCATCATATCAATTAGACGAAAGAAATAGAGGATTTAGTTACTTAGGCAATAATGAGCTAGACATGAGAATGGACAAGACTCAACCTCTAACGGCGAAAAAAGTCGTAAACACGTATTCTGAGGAAGAATTAGCAAATATTATATACGAATATGGCGAAGAAAGGTTTTCAAGACAAATAGCCAGAAAAATATGTGAATATAGAAAAAATAAAGAAATAGAAACAACAGAAGAATTGGTTAATATAATAGAAAAATCAATGCCAGCATTTGCAAAAAAAGATGGACATCCTGCAAAAAGAACATTTCAAGCAATAAGAATAGAAGTAAATGATGAAATAAAACCATTATATAATACAGTAAGAAATTGTATTAAACTTCTAAAACCAGGTGGAAGATTATGTATAATAACATTTCATTCACTTGAAGATAGAGCAGTAAAAAATGCATATATAGATGCACAAGGAAAATGCACATGCCCAAAAGATTTACCATATTGTGTATGTGGTGCAATTTCAGAAGGAAAAATAATAAATAAAAAACCAATTATAGCAACAGAAAAAGAACAAGAAGAAAATTCAAGATCTAAAAGTGCAAAACTAAGAATTTTTGAGAAAAAATAGAAATTACTAAGGAAAAAAGGAGGTGAGTAACATGCCAAGAACTTCATATCAATATGAAACAAGTCCAAGAAAATATGAACCTGAATATACAAGAATAAGTTCTACAAAAGAAAAAAAAGTTCAAAAAAAGAAAGTAGCTAAAAAGAATACTGCTAAAGTACTAGCAGAAAGACAAAAAGCTAAAAAGGCACAAGAAAAGAAAAATAAATTTATACAAGTTGTATTGGTAATTGCTGTTTTTGGAATGCTACTTGCAATAAGTTATAGAGAAATTTCTATTATGGAAATGTTCAACCAAAAAAAGGATATGGAAAGTCAGTTAGCAGTTATTGAAAAAGAAAATGGACAAGTTCAAAAAAATATAAAAGAAGAAGAAAGCAAACTAGATTGGAATGAAATTAAGAAAAGAGCAACAGAAGAGCTTGGAATGCAAACTAAAATCGGAACACCAGTTAACTTAGAAAAGACTGATAATGTTGAAACAAAAACTAAATTAATAAAAGAAGAAAAAACAAGTATTTTAGAAAAAATAGTAGAATATTTTGTAATAAAATAAAAGATTGACATTTTGTGTCAATCTTTTTTAGACTTTAAGACTTTTAACATTTTTTATTTCTTGATGTAATCCAACTAATACTTCATTACGAAGATCATAAGCTTTTTGAAATTCTTCATGAATAGTATCAAAATTTTCAAGCTTTTCTCCAGGACGTAGTAACATATTAATATATTGTTCAAAATATAATACATCAGATTCTTTTTTTGCATTATTTTTCTTTTCTATATACTTTTCAATTTGTTTACATCTTTTCAATTCATCATTAAGATGATTTACATAGTCAATAGTAGAAGAAATTTCATATTCAATATCATCAATAACAACTAATAACAATTTTTTTACTATTTTTTTGTTATTTTTTCCTGCAAAAGTATATCCTGTATTAGGTTTTGCATTAGGAGATGGTTGTGTATTTTCTATTATAATTTTTAAAGAATCTGTAATTCCAATATGTGATTTATATTGTCTTTTATTTACAAGTGCATCATATTCATCAGCAACTCTAATGATTTGAGCCTCGTAAGGAATATCTTTTTTTAATAGACCTTGAGGATATCCAGTTCCATCAAGAGCTTCATGATGATAGTATGGCCCAGCATAATAAGGTCTAAGTTTTGGATCTTTAATGCATAATTTATATCCAAGAGTTGTATGTTGTTTCATAATTTCAAATTCTTCATCAGTAAGCTTTGCGGGTTTTTGAAGAATAGAAGAAGGAATAAATAATTTTCCTATATCATGTAAGTATGCACAAATAGTACAATACTCAGTAAATCCTTTTGAAAGATGTAGTTTTCTACATAAATTACAAGTTATTGTAGCAACACTTTCAGAATGTTTTCTAGTATAAATATCTAATGAATCTAGTAAATTTAATTGGTATTTGATTGATTGATTTAGGTTGTAAGATTTTAAATATGTTTGGTCATAAAAATTAAAACTTTGTTTTATTTCGTTCATTTTTTTCTCCTAAAATATAAATATATTCAAATCATAACATTAATAGTCAAAAAAATCAATATATGCTTATATTTTTTATAGTAAAGTCAAAATAAAAAGACTGAAAATGCTAGAACTCAAAGTGTTTTGTCGATATTTGTCGAACGATTTTTCTTGACAAAGTTAACCATAAGATGTTAACATATATTTAGAATTTAAATTCAAAGTTAAATCAAATAATTTTTTCGAAAAAATTTAAAAGAAAGTGATAATTAAATGTTAAAAATACCCAAAATAGCAATAACATATTTAATTCCAATCATAATATTTGGAACATATCAATTTTTTTATTCAAAACTTTCCATGAAAAATGAAATTTATGAAAACATAATGCAACAAGAAAATACTACAGAAACACAATTAAGTAAAATAGAAAAAGACAATCAAATATGGAAAATAGAAATTCCAAAGATAAATTTAGATGCAGAAATATCAGAAGGAACAGACAGAGAAACATTAAATGAATATGTTGGGCATTTCGAAGAAACTCAAGTAGAAGAAGGAAATATAGGACTAGCTGCACATAATAGAGGATATGCAGTAAACTATTTTCAAAATTTAAAAAATTTAAGAGAAGGTGATGAAATAATATATCAACATAACGATTTTCAAAAAATATATGAAGTTGAAAAATGCAGAATAATAAAAGATACTGATTGGAAATGTTTGGAGAATACTGAAGAAAATAGATTAACATTAATTACATGTATGGAAAATGAGCCTGAATACAGAAGATGCATACAGGCTATAGAAATAAAAAATTAGGAGGAATTTGAATTGAAAAAAGAGAAAAATAAAAAAATAATTAAAATTTTATGTGCAGTATTATTACTAATGTCATTAGGAATGACAGGATATACATATGCCAAATATGTTACACAAGAAAAAGGAAAT
>ERZ827440.3887-NODE-3887-length-10757-cov-3.128948_pt1 | contig 10757 bp, 9 predicted proteins | sample MGYA00519774_ERZ827440 | MGnify/ENA primary metagenome ERZ827440 (study PRJEB31778, sample SAMEA3449302) | human gut metagenome | biome: human gut; feature: human-associated habitat; material: faeces | place: United Kingdom | collected 2010/2012 ... | reverse complement strand
TCGACGCTCGCGCTGTCCTTGAAGTACAGCAGCTGTGCGCTCGCACGCCTTGCCTGCTTGGGCGCAAGACCGAGGTCGAGCATCAGGCTGGTCTCCTCGCCTGTGAGGCTCTGGTGGGTGCTCTTGAGCTCGAGATGGCTCTTCTTATCCGGTCCCGCGACCGTTCCGGCCATGAGGAACGCGCCGCGCAGAAAGGCCGCGATGCAGCAGTCCTCCTCGAGCACGTTGCGGTTGAGGTGGTAGGTGATGTGGTTTTTTCTGTCATATCCCAGCGCGTCAAAGATGCGGCCGATGCGCGGCGGGTCGTTGATGATGAGCTGCTGCTTGCGGCCGCAGCTTTCCGCCTCGCTGTCCACGAAGAACGCGCGCTGCAAAAGCGCCTGAAGCCGCCGCACGACGACCGCGTTCTCCGCCGAAAGGCGGATCTCCTTATGCGAGAACACCGAGGCGTGCAGCAGCGCGCCGTAGGCCTCCGCGCGGGTGCAGCACGCCCGGCTCATGGAAACGCTGCACAGCTCGTTTTTGACTTCGGTAGAAAATGACATGTATTCTAACTCCATTTCTGCGGTGCTCCGCAGACCGGAGCCTTATCTCTGATAATCTCGATGCATGGTGACAACGCCGTATTCACGGCCGCGCAGATGCTCGCTGAGCGCTTCCGCGATCGCGACCGAGCGGTGCTTGCCGCCCGTGCAGCCGACGCTGATGATGAGGTTCGCCTTGCCCTCCGCCATGTAGCGCGGCAGGAGGAAGTCGATGAGCGTGGTCAGATGGCGCATGAGCACGTCGGCCGTGCCGCCCTGAAACACATAATCACGCACCTCGGGGTCGGTGCCGTTGCGCTCGCGCAGGCTCATCTCGTAATACGGATTGGGCAGGAAGCGTACATCGAACACGAGGTCGCTCTCGGGCGGAATGCCGTATTTGAAGCCGAAGGACTGCACGATGACCTCGAAGGCTGCGCCGGTCTCGGTGGAGAACAGGGCGAGCAGACGCTCGCGCAGACCGGCGGCGGACAGGCCCGTGGTATCGACCACGAAATCCGCGCGGTTGCGCAGCGCGGACAGCATCGTGCGCTCCTTTTCGATCGCTGCCGTCATGGAAACGCCCTTGTCCATCAGCGGATGCTTGCGGCGCGTCTCCTTATAACGGCGGATGAGCGTCGCGGTGTCCGTGTCGAGGAACAGGATGCGGTAGTCGCAGCCCATGTCGCGGATGGAGTCGAGCGAGTCAAAGAGCTGCTGAAAATCGCCGCCCGCACGCACATCGGTCACGAGCGCGACGCGCTCATACCGCTCCGTCGCGGCAAGGCAGACCTCCGCGAAGCGCGGAATGAGCGCGATCGGCAGATTATCGACGCAGTAATAGCCGAGATCCTCCAGTGTCGCGACGGCGCGGCTCTTGCCTGCACCGGACATGCCGGAAATGATCAAAAAATACATAATTCCATCCTCCTTGCCCACGTTCAGCGGGATTTCTCCCGTTTATCTTACAATGCGCACCTCGCACTCCAGCTCGACGCCGAACTGCTCCCGAACGCGCTCCTGCACCAGCTCGATCAGGTGCAGCATGTCGTCGCAGGTCGCGCCGCCCCGGTTGATGAGAAAGCCTGCGTGCTTTTCCGAAACCTGCGCCGCGCCGACGGACGCGCCCTTGAGTCCGGCGTCCTCGATGAGCTTTCCGGCGAAATATCCCTCGGGACGCTTGAAGGTTGATCCGGCCGACGGGAAGTTGAGCGGCTGCTTGTCGCGGCGGCGCTGCGAAAAATCGTTCATCTTGTCCAGAATGGCCGCCGAGTCGCCCGGCTGAAGGCGGATGACCGAGCGCAGCACGGTCCAGTCCGGATGGTCGCGGAAAATGCTGCGGCGGTAGCCGAAGCCATGCTCCTCGCCGCGCAGCGTGTGGATATTGCCCTCTGCGTCCAGATATTCCGTGCTCTCGACGATGCCGGCCATCTGACCGTCATACGCGCCGGCGTTCATGAATACCGCGCCGCCCAGACTGCCCGGAATGCCGCCGGCAAACTCCGCGCCGGTCAGACCGGCACGCTGTGCGCGGCGTGCGATGCGGCTGAGGAGCGCGCCGGCCTCCGCCGTCAGCGTGTTGTCGTCGCCCACGCGGACCTCGTCCACCTCGGAGGTGCACACGACCGCGCCGCGCACGCCCTCATCCGAGACCAGAATATTCGAGCCGTTGCCGAGCAGCAGCATCGGAACGCCCTGTGCACGCAGCACCTCGAGCGCGCCGATCAGCTCCCTGCGCGTCTTGGGCAGGATGAAAAGGTCGGCCGGGCCGCCGATGGAAAAGGTCGTGTGGCGGCGCATCGGCTCGTTGATCAGAATGTCTATTTCCGGGGCGATTTCGCGCAGAGCCTCCGCGCAGCCCTTGATATTGTTCAGCATGATATTCTTCCTCCCGTTTAAGGATATATTTGAAAACAGTATGCCCTTTCTGCGGCGCATACCGATACGATTCACAGCAAATGAGCGGCATTTTCCACCCATACTCATACAAAATATATTATACCAAAAACCGGCGCGGAGTGCAATTCCCCCGCCCCGAAAAAAAGAAAAAAGCACCCGGACCTCCCCGAGTGCTTTTCCCACCGTCCTGCGGCGATGCCGCAGCAGGTGGGACAGGCGCACCGCAGTGCGCCGCATAAAATTCTCTGTAAAAGTCCAGCTTTGCCGGACTTTTACACCTCTGCCCGCGCCGCGGCGGCGCGGCCTCGTCCGCCGTGCGGACGAGAGGGGGCGTATCTAAGGGGGACAGCGTCCCCCTTGGAAGAGCAGGTCAAATCTGCGGCAGCAGATTGACCAGCTCCAGTGCCGCCATCGCCGCGTCTGCGCCCTTGTTGCCCGCCTTCGTGCCTGCACGCTCGATCGCCTGCTCGATGTTCTCGGTGGTGATGACGCCGAACGTTACCGGTACGCCGGTCTGGAGGCCAACCTGCGCGATGCCCTTGGCCGTCTCGCTGCATACCAGCTCGTAGTGGCTCGTCGAGCCGCGGATGACCGCGCCGAGGCAGATGACTGCGTCATACTTGCCGCTCTGCGCGAGCTTCTGCGCTGCCAGCGGAATCTCAAATGCGCCCGGAACCCAGACAAGCGTGATGTCGTCCGTGTCTACGCCGTGGCGGACCAGCGTGTCCTCCGCGCCGGAGATCAGCTTGGAGACGATGAATTCGTTGAAGCGAGCGCCAACGATCGCAAATTTGCCCTTGCCTGCTACCAGTTTTCCTTCGAGTACCTTCATTTTTGTTCGTCCTTTCAGATAATTTCAGTCAGTTATTGAAAATCACAGCTTTTCGCTGAACAGATGGCCCATTTTGATCTTTTTCGTGCGCAGATAGAACGCATCGTCCTCCTGCGGCGCGATCTCGATCGGGACGCGCTCCTTGATCTCGACGCCGAAGCCGTCCAGACCGTAGATCTTTTCCGGATTGTTGGTCAGCAGACGCAGCTCCTTCGCGCCGAGGTCCTGCAGGATTTGTGCGCCGATCCAGTATTCGCGCAGGTCGGGCGCGAAGCCGAGCTTGACGTTCGCCTCGACCGTGTCGAAGCCCTGCTCCTGAAGCTCGTAGGCCTTGAGCTTGTTGATCAGGCCGATGCCGCGGCCCTCCTGGCGCATATAGAGCAGTACACCGCGGCCTTCCTTCTCGATCTGCTGCATCGCAGCGGCAAGCTGCTGGCCGCAGTCGCAGCGGCGCGAGCCGAATACGTCGCCGGTCAGGCACTCGGAGTGCACGCGGCAGAGCAGGTCGCGGCCGTCGCCGATGTCGCCCTTGACGAGCGCGACATGATGCTCGCCGGTCAGGTCGTTGACGTAGCCCATGATGCGGAACTCGCCGAAGCGGGTGGGCATCTTGGCGTTCGCCTCGCGCACGACGTGCTTGTCATGGCGGCGGCAGTAGTCCTGAAGATCCTTGATGGTGATGACGGCGAGACCCCACTCCTCGGCCTTGTCGAGCAGCTCGGCGGTGCGCATCATCGTGCCGTCGTCGCGCATGATCTCGCAGCACAGACCGCACTGCTCCAGACCGGCCAGACGGCACAGATCAACGGTCGCCTCCGTGTGGCCGTTGCGCGTCAGCACGCCGCCGCGGCGCGCGATGAGCGGGAATACGTGACCCGGACGGCGCAGATCCTCCGGCCGGGTGTTCGGGTCGACGCACTTGCGGCAGGTGAGGCCGCGCTCCTCTGCGGAAATGCCGGTCGTGGTGTCGACATGGTCAATGGAGACCGTGAAGGCGGTGTGGTGGTTGTCGGTGTTGACCTTGACCATCTGCTCGAGGCCGAGGTGCTTTGCGACCTGCTCGCTCATCGGCGTGCAGATGAGGCCCTTGGCCTTCGCCGCCATGAAGTTGACGTTCTGGGTGGTCGCGAACTGCGCCGCGCAGATGAGGTCGCCCTCGTTCTCGCGGTCGGGGTCGTCGATGACCATGATGAGATGACCGGCGCGCAGCTCCTCAAGAGCCTGCTCGATCGTGCTGTAGTTTGCTGCCATGTTAATTCCTCCGTTGATTACAGAAATCCGTTTTCTGCAAGAAAATTCGTGCTGATTCCGCCGGTTTTGTGCGGCGCAGTGAGCTTTTCAACATATTTTCCGATGACGTCGCATTCGAGGTTCACCGGGTCGCCCGGCTTTTTGCCGAGCAGGATGGTCTGTGCGCCAGTGTGCGGAATGATGGAGACCGAGAAGTCCGTGTCCGTCACTGCCGCGACCGTCAGGCTTACGCCGTCAATGGCGATCGAGCCTTTTTCGACGATGTAGCGCAGCAGGGGAGCAGGGGTCTTGATCTTGACCCAGACCGCGTTGTCCTCGCGCTTCTGCGAGGCGATCGTGCCCGTGCCGTCGATGTGGCCGGAGACGATGTGACCGCCGAAGCGGCCGTTTGCTGCCATCGCGCGCTCAAGATTGACCAGCGAGCCGCCCTGAAGCGTGCCGAGCGACGAGCGCCGCAGGCTCTCCGCCATGACATCGGCGGAAAAGCTGTCGTCCGTCATGGAGACCACGGTCAGACACACGCCGTTCGTCGCGATGCTGTCGCCTATTCTGGTATCCTCGAGCACGGTTTTCGCCTGTATCGTCAGCCGCGCGCCCTTCGCGCCGTGCTCGATGCGGCGAACCGTGCCGATTTCTTCAATAATGCCTGTAAACAAATCATAATCTCCCTTCGATCAGGAAATCTTCGCCGAGCGGCGTGCTTCGGACGTTTTTCAGCGCGAGCGCGTCCGCCATTTTTGCGAGACCTTCGCCGCCGACCGGACTCTTCGCGTCCGCGCCGCCGATCAGCTTGGGGGCGATGTACGCCTGCACGCGGCGGACGATACCGGCCTTCAGCGCCGAGAAGGCGAGAGACGAGCCGCCCTCGAGCAGGATGCCGTTGATGCCGGCGCTGCCGAGCTGCTGCATCAGGTCGGTGAGGTCAACGTGACCGTCCGTCTCGCCGCAGACCAGAATGCGCACGCCCTTTTCTTCGAGCGCCGCCGTGCGCTCGCTGCGCGCCGTGACCGCGACGTAAGTCGGAATTTCATTCGCCGTCTGCACGAGCTGACTGCCGAGCGGCGTGCGTGCGTGGCTGTCGCAGACGATGCGGACGGGATTGCGGCCGCCGTCGATGCGGCAGGTGAGGAGAGGATCGTCCGCGAGCACGGTGCCGACGCCGACCATGATGCCGGACAGGCGGTTTCGCGTTTCGTGAACGTGACGCCGCGCGGCTTCACCCGTGACCCAGCGGCTGTCGCCGGTGTGGGCGGCGATCTTGCCGTCGAGCGTCATCGCGTACTTGAGTACGACGAACGGGGTCTTGTGGGTGATATAGTGGAAAAACACCTCGTTGATCTCGCGGCACTCGGCTTCGCACACGCCGGTTTCGACCTCGATGCCGGCATCGCGCAGGATCTGCGCACCCTTTCCGGCGACGAGAGGATTGGGGTCGAGACAGCCGACGAACACGCGGCGGATGCGGTGCTCGATGACCGCGTCCGTGCAGGGAGGGGTGCGGCCCCAGTGGCAGCACGGCTCCAGCGTGACGTAAAGATCGGCTCCGGCTGCATCCTCGGTGCAGTGCGCGAAGGCGTTGCGCTCGGCGTGAAGGCCGCCGATGTGCTCGTGCCAGCCCTCAGCGATGATGCGGCCGTCCTTGACGATGACGCAGCCGACCATGGGGTTGGGGTCTACATGACCCGCGCCGCGTGCGGCGAGCGCCAGAGCACGGCGCATATAGTATTCTTTATCCGGCATCAAAATCACCTCGGTGAAAAATAAAAACGTCCCGGGAAGAATTCCTCGGGACGTGGAAAATGCAGTGAATTTGTCGTAAAAACAAAAAATCTGAAACATCAAACGACATTTCAGAACAGTAAATAAACGGAAAATGCTTTCCGTGCATTCTTCTTTCATCCAGACTTTACTGTCGGCTCTGGAGTTTCACCAGATCATGCTTATGCCGGAAATCGACACTCGCTCGCGGGCTTTACCGCCGGTAGGGAATTTCGCCCTGCCCTGAAGAACATGGTATTCGGTTTTGCGATGGGGAGGAGCGGCTTGCCGCTCGTTCTGGGTACAGTATAACGCCGCACGAGGCAAAATGCAAGAACTTTTTTTGCTGACTGCAAAAAATATCCGCGCAGCGCAAACCCTGAGGGTCGCGCTGCGCGGATGAGGCAGTTTTACTCTGACTGTAAAATCAGTTCTTGAGGCTCTGGATCGGAGCCGGGATGCGGCCGCCGCGGTTAATGAACTTCGCCGGGGAGCCGGTCTTGATGGGCATGATCGGAGCGGCGCCGAGCAGGCCGCCGAACTCGACCATGTCGCCGACCTTCTTGCCGATGGCAGGGATGACGCGGACGGCGGTGGTCTTGGTGTTGACAACGCCGATGGCGATCTCGTCCGCGATCAGGCCGGAGATGACCTCCGCGGTGGTGTCGCCCGGAACGGCTACCATGTCGATGCCGACCGAGCAGACTGCGGTCATGGCCTCGAGCTTTTCGAGCGTGAGCGCGCCCGCCTGTGCGGCCGCGATCATGCCTTCGTCCTCGGAGACCGGGATGAAAGCGCCGGACAGACCGCCGACACTCGAGGACGCCATGACGCCGCCCTTCTTGACCGCGTCGTTCAGCATGGCGAGGATCGCGGTCGTGCCGCAGCCGCCGCAGACCTCGAGACCGACTTCCTCCAGAATGCGTGCGACCGAGTCGCCGATGGCCGGGGTCGGCGCGAGGGACAGGTCGACGATGCCGAACGGCACGCCGAGACGCTGGCTTGCGAGCGCGCCGACGAGCTGACCCATGCGGGTGATCTTGAACGCAGTTTTCTTGATGACGTCCGCGACCTCACCGATCGAGCAGTCGCCTGCGCGGCGGATGGCCGACTGGACAACGCCCGGACCGGAAACGCCGACGTTGATGACGGTCTCCGGCTCACCGATGCCGTGGAACGCGCCCGCCATGAACGGGTTGTCGTCTACGGCGTTGGCGAAAACGACCAGCTTGGAGCAGCCCATGGAGTCGTTGTCCTTCGTCAGCTCTGCGGTCTGCTTGATGATGCGGCCCATCAGACCGATCGCGTCGAGGTTGACGCCGGCCTTGGTGGAGGCGACGTTGACCGAGGAGCAGACCAGATTGGTCTCCGCCATAGCCTCCGGAATGGAGTTGATGAGGATCTCGTCGCCCTTGGCGAAGCCCTTCTGCACGAGCGCAGAGAAGCCGCCGACAAAGTTGACGCCGGTGGTCTCGGCGGCGCGGTCGAGCGCCTTCGCGAGCGGAACATAGCTGTTTGCCGAGGAGGTCGCGCCGACCATGGCGATCGGGGTGACGGAAATACGCTTGTTGATGATCGGGATGCCGAGCTCGCGCTCGATCTGCTCGCCGGTCGCGACGAGCTTTTCTGCACGGCGCGTTACCTTGTCGTAGACCTTGTCCGCGAGCACATTGATGTCGTCCGCCGCGAGATCGCGCAGCGAAATGCCCATCGTGATCGTGCGGATGTCCAGGTGCTCCTCCTCGATCATCTTAATGGTTTCCAGAATATCTTTCGTGTTGATCATAGACATAATTCAGTTAAACCTCGCTTGCCCGAAACGGCTCAGATTTTGTGCATCGCGTCGAAGATGTCCTCGTGCATGGTGTGGATCTTCATGCCGAGCTCCTCGCCGTCCCTGTCGAGCAGATCGATCAGGCTGTTGAAGTCTACGGTGCACTTGTCGATGTTCACGAGCATGACCATGGCGAACATATCCTCCATGACGTTCTGGGAGATGTCGACGATGTTGACCTGATGCTCATAGAGCGTGTTCGAGATCTTGGCGATGATGCCGGTGCGGTCCTTGCCGGTTACTGTGATTACTGCGCGCATAATAGTTCCTCCATTTTGCGTATATGTGAATTTTTTGCTGACGTGTATATATCATTCAACGGGAAGCAGCGTCGGTTATCATATTGATGATGCTGTTCGAGACGAGAAAGCCCGCATCGGTCAGATGCCAGCGCGTGCCGTTCTGTTCGGTCAGACCGGGCTTTGCCAGTGCGCGGAACACGGCCTCATAAGGGGCGGGGTCGACATGGTAGCGTTCCTCGAGGTCGCGGAGCTCCACGCCGTCCGAGGTGCGCAGACGGAGCATAAGGTACTCGTTCTGCCGCTCGAAGTCGGGGACTTCCTCCTCGTTCCGCACGGCGGCCGTGCCGTCTGTAAAGCCGGCGATGTCGCGCGGGAATGCAAATCTGCGCCCGTCAAAAAGCGAGTGGGCGCCCGGGCCGAGACCGATGTATTCGGAAAGATCCCAGTATTTGCTGTTGTGCCGCGAGCGGAAGCCGGGCAGGGCAAAATTCGAGATCTCATAGTGTTCAAAGCCGTGCTGACGCAGGACGCGGCACAGGGCGAGATAGGTGTCCGCCTGCGCGTCATCGTCCGGGAGGACGGGAGCCTCGCGTCCCATTTCCGTCATGGGCTCGAGCTTGAGGCCGTAGCAGGAAAGGTGCGTCGGCTGAAGCGCAAGGCACTGCGCGAGCGAGTCGAGGAACATATCCTGCGTCTGACCGGGCAGACCGTACATCAGATCCAGACTGATGTTGGAAAAGCCGTGCTCGTGTGCGAGCAGAACGGCGTTTTTGGCTTTTGCAAAGTCGTGGATGCGCCCGATGCGGCGCAGCTCGTTATCATGCGCGGCCTGCACGCCGAAGGAAAGCCGGTTTGCACCGCCGCGCCGCAGCGCGTCAAGGAGCGCTGCGTCCGTGCTCTCCGGGTTGCATTCGACCGTTATTTCCGTGTCTTCTGCCAGAGCAAAGCTCTCACGGACCGCGTGAAGGATGCGTTCGAGACGCGCGCCGCCCAGATACGACGGCGTGCCGCCGCCGAGGTAGACCGTGTCGGTCGTGCGGCCTGCGCTTTTTTCGCCGTACTCGCGGATGGAGCGGATGATGGCGTCCGTGTAGGCGTCCATGCGCGAGGCGTCCGTGACCGAATAAAAGTCGCAGTAGGCGCACTTTTTCACGCAGAACGGGATATGCAGATACAGGCCGAGCGGGCGGGGCGTGATCATGACTCCTCGTCCAGCTTGAGCACGGCCATGAAGGCCTCGGTCGGCATCTGGACCGTGCCGAGCGCACGCATCTTCTTTTTGCCTTCCTTCTGCTTTTCGAGCAGCTTTTTCTTTCGGGTGATGTCGCCGCCGTAGCACTTGGCGAGCACGTCCTTGCGCAGCGCCTTGACGGTCTCGCGGGCGATGACCTTGCCGCCGATGGCCGCCTGAATGGGCACCTCGAACAGCTGACGCGGGATGTTCTCCTTGAGCTTTTCGCAGATGCGGCGTGCGCGGCCGTAGGCCTTGTCGCGGTGGACGATGAACGAGAGCGCGTCGACCTGATCGCCGTTGAGCAGCATATCGACCTTGACGAGGTCGCTCTTTCGATAGTCGAGAAATTCGTAGTCGAGCGACGCATAGCCCTTGGTGCGTGCCTTGAGCGCGTCGAAAAAGTCGTAGATGATCTCGTTCAGCGGCATGGAATAGTGGAGCTCCACGCGCGTGGTGTCCAGATATTTCATGTCCTTGAACTCGCCCCGGCGATTGGTGCACAGATCCATGATCGCGCCCACATACTCCGGCGGCGTGATAAGGTTCACCTTCGCGTAGGGCTCTCTGGCCTCGGCAATTTCAGCCGGGTCCGGGTAGTTGAGCGGCGTATAGACCTCAACCTCCGTGCCGTCCGTCTTCGTGATCTGATAGACAACGTTGGGCGCGGTCGTAATTAAATCGAGGTTATACTCCCGCTCGAGCCGCTCGAGGATGATCTCCATGTGTAAAAGCCCCAGGAAGCCGCACCGGAAGCCGAAGCCGAGCGCGATCGAGTTTTCCTGCGTGTAGGACATGGACGCATCGTTGAGCTTGAGCTTTTCGAGCGCGTCGCGAAGGTCCTGATACTTGGACCCATCCGCCGGATATACGCCTGAAAAGACCATCGGCTGGGCTTCCTTATAGCCGGGGAGCGCTTCGGGCGATGGATTTTCTACCGTCGTAATAGTATCGCCGACTCTTGTATCGGAGACGGTCTTGATGGAAGCCGTGAGATAGCCGACCTCGCCCGCGCCGAGCGCATCGGACGGGCGCATGCCAAGCGGATGCAGATACCCGACCTCGACGACCTTGTAGACTGCACCCGTCGACATCATCTTAATATCCATCCCGGGCTTCACCACGCCGTTTACCACGCGCATGTAGACAATCGCGCCGCGGTAGGAGTCGTACTGGCTGTCGAAAA
>ERZ827440.3882-NODE-3882-length-10770-cov-7.178068_pt1 | contig 10770 bp, 8 predicted proteins | sample MGYA00519774_ERZ827440 | MGnify/ENA primary metagenome ERZ827440 (study PRJEB31778, sample SAMEA3449302) | human gut metagenome | biome: human gut; feature: human-associated habitat; material: faeces | place: United Kingdom | collected 2010/2012 ... | reverse complement strand
TATTCTGACCCTGCTGGGCTGTCTGACGATACTGCTCTGTCTGACGGCCTGCGGAAAAACAGCAGAGGTTTCAGCAGAAGCCTCTGACGCGGTAATTTCCGATCCGGCGGAGATCACCTTTCGGGTCAAATTCTGCAATGCGGATGCCGTGACCTACACGGTATGTTCCACGCAGGAAAATTTCCTGTTCTACGAAGGGCATGGCTTTGCCTATGTGGAAAAGTATACAGACGGCAGCTGGTATCCGCTTGTGCAGCAGACCTCTGTTTCCACCGGGGATTTCCAATGGCTGTCCATTCCTACCGAGGAAGTGCAGGGGACGATTTCCATCCAGACGGAATACGGCGGCAGGCTGGAAAAGGGAACCTACCGTCTGGTGGCACCGTGCAGCCTGTCTGCCGACCCGGATGCTGCCGATGAGGCGTCCGCCGTGGATCTGGCTGCGGAATTTGAAATCGGCTGACGCTGTGTGCAGAGGCTGTTTGCCCGGCGAATAGGAAAAAAGGACTCGAATGTATCAACATTCGAGTCCTTTTCGTATAAAACGACATCTGTTATACGACTTGGAATAGATAAAACTTCAGATAATCCGTCTCGTCCACGCCCCAGAGGATGGGGTGGTCGCAGCTTTGCTGCCGGGCTTCGATCTGCCGCAGCTGTACCCCGGCATCGTGAGCGGCGGAGCGGAGCATGGCCTCGAATTTCTCCGCTGTGGCGAAGTGGGAGCAGGAGCAGGTGGCCAAGTACCCGCCCCGGGGCAGCAGCTTCATGGCTCGGTAGTTGATCTCCTTGTAGCCGGTGATGGCATTGGCCACGGTTTTCCGGCTTTTCGTGAAGGCCGGGGGGTCCAGAATGATGAAGTCATACTTTACAGGTTCCTTTTCCAACTGGGGCAGCAGGTCAAAGACATTGGCCGCCACGCAGTCCATAACGTCGGATACGCAGTTGCGCTCTGCATTGGCCCGGGCCATCTCCACGGCGGATTCCGACACATCCACTGCTGTCACATGGGCCGCGCCGCCCAGCGCGGCATTCAGGGCGAAGGAGCCGGTGTGGGTGAAGCAGTCCAGAACGGTTTTTCCCGCCGCCAGACGGCCCACCGCCCGCCGGTTGTACTTTTGATCCAAGAAAAAGCCGGTTTTCTGGCCGTTTTCTACGTCTACCAGATATTTGACGCCGTTTTCCACAATCTCCACCACCGGGCTGTCCGGCACGGTTTCGCCGGGGAGGGCGTACCAGCCCTTGCCCTGGGGCAGGCCCTCCTTGTCCCGGAGGGCCACGTCATTCCGCAGGAACACGCCCCGGATGGGCTGGCCGTCCTGCCGCAGAATGTCCACCAGGGCGGGTAGCAGGGTGTCCTGCAAGCGCTCCATGCCCACGGACAGCACCTGGACGCTGAGCAGATCGTGGAACTTATCCACCGTCAGGCCGGGGAAGGCGTCCGCCTCGCCAAAGATCACCCGGCAGGCGTCCAGATCCGCCGGGTCCATGACGGACTTCCGGTAGTCCCACGCCCATTGCAGTTTCCGCCGCCAGAAGGCTTCGTCAAAGCGGTCGTTGGCGTTCCGGGAGATGAGCCGCACACGGATCTTGGACTGCTGGGACAAAAAACCGGTGCCCAGATAGCGGCCCTTCCTGCTGATGACATCCACCAGTCCGCCGTTGGCCGTTTCACCTTCTATGTTCAGGATCTCTGCATCATACACCCAGGGGTGGCCCTTAACGATGGCGTTTTCCGCCTTGGGGGTGACGGTATAAATGGGATAGCCCCGCTCCATTTTCATAAGCTGTGCTCCTTTTTTGCTTCATATCCGGGCCAGTATAGCACAATTCCGGGGAAAACGCCATACTATGAAGCAGACAGAATTTCACTATAACAAAAAACTCTGCACATTCATTATCTGTATGGGAGGGAACTTTGATGCCCATTGTGTTTTTAAGTCCGTCCACCCAGGACTGGAACCCCTATGTCACCGGCAGCGGCAGCGAGGAATACTGGATGAACCGGATCGTGGACGCTATGGAGCCGTATCTGCGGTCCAACGGCATCCGCTACCGCCGCAATGACCCGGACACCTCGGCGGGGGCCGCCATCCGGGAGGCCAACAGCGGCTATTATGACTTCTATCTGGCACTGCACTCCAACGCCATCGGAAACGGCTCCGCCCAGACCTCCGCCCGGGGCATTATCGCCTTTTACTATCCCGGCAGCGCCGGTGGGCAGCGGGGAGCGGAGCTGATCGCCAAAAATCTGCGGGAGATCTACCCGCTGCCCGACAAGGTCACCACTCGCCCTACCACCGCACTGGGAGAGGTGTCCCGGTCCCGGTTCCCGGCGGTGCTGGTGGAGATCGGCTACCATGACAACTATTCCGACGCCCTTTGGCTGGAGAGCCATGTGGAGGATGTGGCCCGGCAGCTTGTCAAGGCGCTGACGGAGTATTTCGGCCTGCCCTTCATCCCGCCTATGGACCCGAAACGGGGAACGGTCCGCCTGAGCTACGGCACACTGAATCTCCGCAGCACGCCATCCCCCGCCGGTACGGTAATCGCCAACCTGCCAAACGGCGCGGAGGTGACGGTTTACGGCGAGTGGCAGGGGTGGTACGTGGTGCAATACGGAGATCAGGTGGGATACGCCGCTGCGGCCTATATCGACGTATAGGGAGAAAGTCGGACCGGCTGCGGGGGAAAAGCTGATCCGGTCAAAATTTGCAGCAAATGACTTGACATAACTACGCCTTCTGATTAAACTATGTAGGGATCATTATAGGCGGCAAAAGGGGTGTCCGCCTGTTTGTGTTCTGAACCGTACCGGCCCGCTGACTGGTGGGACGGACGGTGAATTTTATGGCATTTTTCGCCAAAGTCAAAGGAAGGAGTCACAGTTTATGCTGACCGCGATTATAGTCATTGTTGCCTTAGCCGGCGGCTTTGCAGGTGGCTTCCTTTATCGCAAAAAAGTATCTGAAAAAGAGATCTCCAGCGCCGAAGAAGAAGGCCGGCGCATCGTCAACGAAGCGATCCGCAACGCCGAGAGCAAAAAGAAGGAAGCGCTGCTGGAAGCCAAGGAAGAGATCCTGAAAAGCCGTACTGATTACGAGAAGGAAGAAAAGTCCCGCAGAGCCGATCTGCAGCGGCAGGAAAACCGTTTGCAGCAGAAGGAAGAAAATCTGGACCGCAAGCTGGAGACCATTGAGAAGAAGGAAGAATCTCTGGCCCAGAAGCACGCGGCCATGGAGAAGGAACAGGAGGAGATCCGCACCATCAAGCAGAGCCAGACGGCTATGCTGGAAAAGATCTCCGGCTTCACCGCTGACGAGGCCAAGGAATACCTCATTCAGCAGGTGGAGAGCGAAGTGACCCACGAGACTGCCCTCAAGATCAAAGAGGTGGAGTCCCGGATGAAAGAGGAATGCGAGACCCGCGCCCGCGAAGTGGTGGCTCAGGCCATCCAGCGCTGCGCGGCGGACTCCGTGGCCGAGCTGACCGTCAGTGTGGTTCCCCTGCCCAATGACGAGATGAAGGGCCGTATCATCGGCCGCGAGGGCCGCAACATCCGTACCATCGAGACTCTGACCGGTGTGGATCTCATCATCGACGATACACCGGAGGCCATCACCGTCTCCTGCTTCGAGCCGGTCCGCCGGGAGATCGCCCGGCTGGCACTGGAAAAGCTGATCGCTGACGGCCGTATCCATCCCACCCATATCGAGGAAATGGTGGAGAAGGCCCGCCGTGAGGTGGAGGCCACCATCAAGGCCGAGGGCGAGCGCGCCATGTTCGAGTGCGGCATCCGCAACCTCCACCCCGAGTTGGTGAAGATGCTGGGCCGTCTCCATTACCGCACCAGCTATGGCCAGAACGTTTTGCAGCACTCCATCGAGGTGTCCCACATTGCCGGCATGATGGCCGCCGAGCTGGGTGCCGATGTGCAGACTGCCAAGCGGGCCGGCCTGCTTCACGATCTGGGCAAGTCCATCGATCATGAGATGGAGGGCACCCATGTGCAGCTGGGCGTGGAATTCGCCCGGAAGTACAAGGAGAAGGAAGAGATCATCCACGCCATCGAAGCCCACCACAACGATGTGGAGCCCCGGACCATCGTGGCTTGTCTGGTGCAGGCGGCGGACGCTATTTCTGCGGCCCGTCCCGGCGCCCGGCGCGAGAATCTGGAGAACTACATCAAGCGGCTGGAGCAGCTTGAGAGCATCGCCACCTCCTTCCAGGGTGTAGAGAAGGCATACGCCATTCAGGCCGGCCGCGAGGTCCGTGTCATGGTGAAGCCCGAGCAGGTCAACGAGGATCAGATGGTGATCCTGGCCCGCGACCTGGCCAAGAAGATCGAGGAAGAGATGGAATATCCCGGCCAGATCAAGGTCAATCTCATCCGCGAGACGAAGTGCGTCGAATACGCAAAGTAATAAACCGTCGAAAAACTCCCCCAAGGAATCGTTCCTTGGGGGAGTTTTGCTGTTCCAAGTGAAATTTGCGGCGGCGTAGTCAATTGGCACAGCGGCGGAGGATCGCTTCCATATCCACCTCCTGAATCTTGACGAAGCCGCCGAAGGGGAAGCCGTTGGGCTTTTCGCACCGATGGGCTACCATGGCAGGAATGTCCTCCGCCCTGCCACCTACTTCCTCCAGCGTGGCGGGCATACCCAAAGTGCGGAAGAAGTCCCGCAGACGGCGGATGCCAGCTTGCGCCGTGCGCTCCGGATGGGCGAAATCCATTTCACAACCGAATACGTTGACGGCGAACCGGGCAAACCGCATGACATCATGGCCGCAGACGTATTCCATCCAAGCGGGCATCACCACCGCAAGCCCCGCGCCGTGGGCGCAGTCATAGAAGGCGGACAGCTCGTGTTCAATCTGGTGGCTGGCCCAGTCCTGATCCCGGCCGATGCCGCAGGAATTGTTGTGGGCCAGCATTCCCGCCCACATGAGGTCCGCATGGGAGGCGTAGTCACTGTGATCCGCCAGCGCCTTGGGGGCGGCGTCCACAATGGTTTTCATCACGGCCTCGCACAGCCGGTCGGTGAGGGCTACGTCCGGCGTGTTGGTGAAATAGCGCTCGCACAGGTGGGCCAGCATATCCACCGCACCGCAGGCCAACTGATAATCCGGCAGAGAATAGGTGTAGGTGGGGTCCAACACGGAGAATTTGGGCCGGATGAGGTCCGTTTTGGGGCAGCCCCATTTCAGATTGCCGTCCTCCTGCGTGATGACGCAGCTGTCGGAGCCTTCGCTGCCGGCGGCGGAGATGGTCAGCACCGTGCCAACCGGAAGCGTATGTTCAATTTTGGCTTTTCCGGTGAAGAAATCCCAGAAATCGCCGTCATAGGGGACGCCCATGCCGATGGCCTTGGCGGTGTCGATGACGCTGCCGCCGCCGATGGCCAGCAGGAAATCTGCCCCCTCTGTCCGAGCGAGCTCGATACCTTCATACACCTTGCCGCTGCGGGGATTGGCCTGAACGCCCCATAGCTCGCACCAGGGAAGTCCGGCCTCCTTCAGAGAGACGGCAACAGCGTCGTAAGCTCCATTTTTCTTTACGGAACCGCCGCCTGCCATCAGAAGGACCTTGCTGCCGCCGAACTGGCGTACCAGAGCGCCCACGCGGCTGGCCTCCCCCTGGCCGAAGGCGAACATGGTTGGAGAATAAAAGGTAAAGTTATTCATAATTGACCTCCTATCTAAATTACGGTTGTGGTTTACAGTTGCTTACAGACCGCCTCCGCGCAGCGCATACCGTCCGCGGCGGCGGAGAGGATGCCGCCTGCCCAGCCGCCGCCCTCGCCGCAGGGATACAGGCCCCGGATGGGGGACTGGCGGTCTTCGTCCCGCAGCAGCCGCACCGGGGAGGAGCTGCGGCTTTCCACGGCGGTGAGCACTGCGTCCGGCTGGTCATAGCCCTTCAGCTTCCGTCCCAGAATGGGCAGGGCTTCCGCAATGGATGCCGCCACGAAGTCCGGCAGACAGTCCCAGAGGTTCGTCCATGTAACGCCGGGGCGGTAACTGGGAATGACCCGGCCCGGCCCTGTGGAGGGACGCTTGGCAAGGAAGTCCTCCACCCGCTGGGCGGGGGCAAGGTAATTCCCTTGTCCTGCCTGATAAGCGGCGGTTTCCAAATCCCGCTGGAAGGCGATACCCGCCAAGGGGCTGTCCCCACCGAAATCCTCCGGGGTGACGTTCACCAGCAGGGCGCCGTTGATGTTCTCTTTGTCACGGGCAAATTCGCTCATGCCGTTGGTCACCACCCGGTGTTCCTCCGACGCGGCGGCCACCACCTGTCCGCCGGGGCAGACGCAGAAGGAGAACACGCCCCGGCCATTGGGCAGATGGCAGCTCAGTTTATAGGTGGAGGCAGGCAGGCCGGGGTGTCCGGCGTACTGTTTGTATTGGGCGGCGTCGCAATCGGACTGCCGCTGCTCGATGCGGACGCCCACGGCGAAGGGCTTGGCCTCCATGGGGACGCCCCGGCGGTGGAGCAGCTCAAAGGTGTCCCGGGCGGAGTGGCCGGGGCAGAGGATCAACTGCCGGCAGGGCAGCGTGTAGGTCCCCTCCGGGCCGGTGACGGTGATACCATGCAAGGCCCCGTCCCGGATGTCTAAATCTGTCAGCTGACTTTCAAACCGGATGTCCGCACCCAAGTCCAGCAGCTCCCGCCGCAGGTTTTTCAGGGCGATGTGGAGATAGTCGGTACCCACATGGGGTTTTGCGTCATAGAGGATTTCCTTTGGCGCACCGCAGCGGACCAGCTCCTCCAGAATAAAACGGTGCCGGAGGTCCTTAGTGCCGGTGTTGAGCTTGCCGTCGGAAAAGGCCCCGGCGCCGCCCTCTCCGAACTGAACGTTGCTGGTGAGGTCCAGCTCTCCGGTGGACCAGAAGCGCTCCACATCGGTAGTGCGGTCCTCCACGCGGCGGCCCCGCTCCAACAGAATGGGCCGTGCGCCTGCTCGTGCCAGTACCAGCGCGGCAAACAGGCCCGCAGGCCCCGCACCCACCACCACCGGCGGTACTTCCGGCGGGGTCACAGGCTCCGGGAGCTGATAGACGGGCCGGGGGGCTGCCTTGGAAACGTGCTTGTCCCGGCAGCGACGGAGCACGGCAGCTTCGTCCGCCGCCTCGACCTCCACGGTGTAGACCATGCGGACGCCCTCCCGGGCGTCGATGCTGCGGCGGAGAATGTGCAGCGCCAACAGGTCCTTTTCGGGGATCCGTAAAATGTGAAGAATGGCATTGCGCAGGGCGGAAGGACCGCCGCCGGGGGAAAGTTTCAGATTTTCGATGCGCAGCATGGCGGCACCTCCTGTTTTGATAGCTGTATTGTACCACAGGGACGGAAAAAGAAAAATGTATAAGGTTCACATTTGCTTAAAATTTTTTTCAGACAGTTTTAAGTTTTCGGCCCTATACTACAATCAAAGTTAAGGAAGTTCCCGGCGGAACGCAGATCAGCGCCCGCTTTTCAAGGAGGTTTGACTTATGTATAACGATGAACAGAATCTGTATCACTACACCTATCGCAAGGACGGCACAGAGCCGGGCCAGCACTATGACGCCAAGCAGCCCACCGTGGACGAGCAGCTCAACAGCTACCGTCAGCAGCAGGAGCAGCAGACTCAGAATTCCCAGCCGGTGTATCAGTCCCAGCCTCAGGGCGGGCAGACGCCCCACAAGAACGGCAAGAACCGTCTGGGCCTGAAGATCGCCTCTCTGGCGCTGGTGTGCGCTCTGCTGGGCGGTCTGGTAGGCGGCGGCACCGCTTATCTGGTAAGCAACAGTTCCAACAGCGACACCACGGAGGTGAACGTCTCCAACCGCAAGCCTACGGAGATCCAGCTGAAAACCGTGGACGGCAAGAATCCCATGACGGACGCGGAGCTGTACGCCGCCAACGTCAACAGCGTGGTGTCCATCAACATCACAGCTACCTCTGACCCCAATTTCTTCGGCCAGACCACACAGACTGCCGGGGCTGGTTCCGGCTTCATCCTGACGCCGGACGGCTACATCGTGACCAACTACCATGTGGTAGGCGACGCGGACACCGTGAAGGTCACGCTGTATAATGGCGACAGCTATGACGCCCAGTATATCGGCGGCGACGAGGACTACGATATTGCCGTCATCAAGATCGAGGCCACCGATCTGCCCAACGTGACTCTCGGCAACAGCGACAGCCTGAACGTGGGCGATCACGTGCTGGCCATCGGCAACCCGCTGGGTGAGCTGACTTTCTCCATGAGCGAGGGTATCGCTTCCTCCGTGAACCGGGCCATTGACGTGGACGGCACCCCCTTCAACATGATCCAGGTCACCGCCGCCATCAACCCCGGCAACTCCGGCGGCCCGCTGTTCAACGAGTACGGCGAAGTGGTGGGTATCGTGTCCGCCAAGTATTCCAGCTACGCCAGCCAGAGCGTGGAGGGTCTGGGCTTTGCCATCCCCATCAACGATGTGGCGGCGATGATCCAGGATATCATGACCAACGGCTATGTCAGCAACAAGGCATATCTTGGCATCACCCCTGGCACCATGAATGAGCAGATGGCCGCTCAGTACCGCTACGATGTGACCAAGGGCGTGTTCATCTACTCCGTGGAGGAGGGTAGCGCCGCTGACAAGGCCGGGTTGAAGATGGGCGACGTCATTATGAAGATCGACGGTACGGATGTGGACTCCTATCAGGAACTGGTGGCCCTGAAGAAGAAGTATTCCGCCGGTGACGAATCCACCTTCACCATCTACCGGGGCGGCCAGCAGCAGGAGGTCTCCGTGACGTGGGGCGCCGTGCCTGCGGATCAGGCCACGGACAACAACAGCCAGTCCCAGCAGAGCCAGAACAATAACAGCAATTCCAACAACGGCTCCTATAACGGCGGCAATGGCTATTACAGTAATCCGTGGGATATCTTCAACTACTACTTCGGCAATCAGGGCTGATCAGCTCACGGTTTGAAAAATTCAGAAAAAGCAGGGCGCTGTGCATCGCACAGCGCCCTGCTTTTATTGTCCTCGTTTAAAATTGTTTTTACGAAGAATTACTGCTCACCCGGAAGGAAAGTACTGTCAAAGCCGTAGGGCAGCAGCTCCCGGAGGGTCAGCTCTTTGGCTTCCCCCTTGCCGTTGAGACAGATGACCTGCATTTCTTCCGGAGCGAATTCCTTCATAAACTGGCGGCACATCCCACAAGGGTAGCAGTAATCGCTGCTGCGTCCGGCGATGACACCTGTGCGTGTGGCGGTCACCACGGCAAATGCGGTTGCCAGGATGACGAACAGTCCGATGGCAGCGAGATTCCGATCAAGGCGATTGACGATATCGGCCGCGCCACTGCCGAAGACGTGCGCGAGGCACTGCATCAGGTGATTGATCCGGAGCTTGGCATCGACGTGATCGATTTGGGTCTGGTCTACGGCATTGAGATCGATGAGCTAGGCCGCGCCATTATTACGATGACGCTGACCACGCCGGCCTGCCCGCTGACCGACCTTATCGAGGACGAATGCGCATCCACGCTGGCCGGTCTGGTCGAGGAGTTCCGCATCGACTGGACGTGGGATCCGCGCTGGACCATGGAGCGCATCACGCCCGAAGGCCGCGACCAGCTCGCCGCCCTAGGCTTCAGCTTCGACAATATGCCAAAGTACTGATAGCGCTTAGTAAGTTCCCTCATCAGAGGGAGCTCTATACGAGAAAAGCCCCGCATGATGCGGGGCTTTTCCATGTCTGGACTGGTCAATCAGTCATCGACGATGGTGTTCTTCGGGACAACCGTGATGCCATCCGGCGTGACGGTGAAGCCACGGGCCAGATCGTGCTCGGTATCGATGCCGACAGTGGAGTTCTCGGTGAGCACCACGTTCTTGTCAAGAATCGCCTTGTACACGCGGGCGCGGCGGTTGATGACTACACCGTCGAACAGCACGGAATCGACAATCTGTGCCCACGAGTGGATACGCACATTGGGGGAGAGCACGGAGTGGTGCACTTCACCGCCGGAGACGATCACACCGGGGGAGACGATCGAATCGGTGGCGTGGCCCAGACGGTCGCGGCCGGCGTGCACGAACTTGGCCGGCGGCAGGTTGCCGGACATCGTGTAAATCGGCCAATCCTGGTTGTACAGGTTGAACTCGGGCACATAGGCGATCAGATCCATGTGCGCATCGTAGAACTGCTTAATCGTACCGACGTCGCGCCAGTAAGCGTGATCAGTGGCCGTGGAGCCCGGAATCTCGTTCGAGTTGAAGTCGTAGACGCCGGCTTCGTTGCGGGAAGCGAAGTACGGGGCGATGTCGCCGCCCATGTCGTGCTTGGTGTCGGCAGCCTTCTCATCGAGAGCCAGAGCCTCGAACAGGGCCTTGGTGTTGGCGACGTAGTTACCCATGGAGGCCAGAATCTGGTTCGGATTGTCCGGCAGACCGGTGGTGGTGGGCGGCTTCTCCTGGAAGTTCTTGATCATGTTCGGGTGATCGGGATCGACCTCAATCACACCGAACTGGTTCGATTCCTCGATGGGCTGGCGGATACCGGCCACGGTGAACTCGGCGCCGGACTCGATGTGCTGCTGTACCATCTGTTCGAAGTCCATGCGGTAGACGTGATCGGCACCCACGATCACCACGATGTCCGGCTGGACATCCTCGATGATGTTGATGGTCTGGTAGATGGCGTCGGCGGAGCCGAGATACCAGTGCTTGCCGAGACGCTGCTGCGCGGGCACAGGGGAGACGTACGAGCCAAGCAGCGGGGAGAAAC
>ERZ827440.3879-NODE-3879-length-10772-cov-5.125781_pt1 | contig 10772 bp, 8 predicted proteins | sample MGYA00519774_ERZ827440 | MGnify/ENA primary metagenome ERZ827440 (study PRJEB31778, sample SAMEA3449302) | human gut metagenome | biome: human gut; feature: human-associated habitat; material: faeces | place: United Kingdom | collected 2010/2012 ... | reverse complement strand
CCGTTTCAAGGGGTGGATTGTTAAGGCGGGGGAAATCGGAATCCCCCGCCTTAACCGGCTCTTTCGCCCCTTTCTGGCCGCTCAGAAAGGGGCCCGCCGGAGGCTTGACAAGAAAGCAGGTGTCAAAAAGGGTTCCCATGGAAGGCGCGCCAGCCCAGCATAAGGCGGGCCGATGTAGGCAGAAGGTGAATTGCCCCAGAGAGGCAAAAGAGGCCGCCCCTACAGTTGAACGCACAGCACATAAAACCCGGCCAGTGTCCGGTCCCTACCTGCGCCGGAACACATGGACGCGGAAGGAGGCCCGCACCCGCAGGCCGTCCAGGGCGGCCAGCCGCTCCGCCCCCTCCCTGGGGGTCTTCCAGTAATAGGGGGTCATCTGGAACAGGTCGCGCAGCGCCTCCCCCGCCACGTCCACCACCGCCTCCACCGGCTCCACCCGCTCGTAGGAAAAGCCCTCGTAGGGGATGTCCTCCTCCTTGTTGCGGTAGGGCTGGTCGTAGAGCACCTGCTTGAGCTCCCACAGGTGGTCGGCGGCGGGCACCACATAGAGGAAGGCCCCGCCGGGGCGGAGCACCCGCCGGAACTCGTCCAGGGCCAGGGGGGAGAAGCAGTTGAGCACCAGCCCCACCGAGGCGTCCGCCAGAGGCAGATGGTAGGCGGAGGCCACGGCGAACTCCCCCTCCGGCACCCGCCGGGCGGCCAGGCGCACCGACGGCTTGGACAGGTCGATTCCCGCCAGGGGCGGGCGGCCCAGGGCCTCCCACAGTCCGGCGGTGTAGTACCCCTCGCCGCAGCCCGAGTCCAGCACCGCCTCCCCCGGCGGGGCGTACTCCGCCCCCAGGGCGCGCAGGGCGGCCAGCAGGTGGCCGTAGTATTCCCCGGAGAGAAACCGGCGGCGGGCCTCCGCCATGCCCTTGTCGTCGCCGGGGGCCTTGGAGTGCTTTTTGTTGGCGGGCAGCAGATGGACATACCCCTCTCTGGCCTTGTCGTAGGCGTGGCCGTTGGGGCAGGCATAGGCCCGCTCCCCCCGCTCCAGGGGGGCGGCGCAGATGGGGCAGGTAAACAGAGACTTTTCCACAGAACCTCGCTCCTTTGTGGAAGGTATGACAGGAAATTGGGCCCCCGCACGGGCAGGGGCCCCGGCCGTTCACCCCTCCAGCAGCTCCTTGCCGGAGATGCCGGGCTCCGTCATGGAGTAGGGGTCCAGAATTTTGTCCAGGGCCGCCTCGTCCAGCAGGCCCCCCTCCAGAATGAGCCGCCGCACCGGCGCGCCGGTCTCGATGGCCCGCTTGGCCACCTCGGCGGCCTTCTCATAGCCCACGTGGGGACACAGGGCGGTGATGATGCCCACGCTGTGCTCCACCATGTCCCGGCACCGCTCCCGGTTGGCGGTGATGCCGGTGACGCAGTTGTCCACAAAGGTATGTACCGCGTAGGTCAGTGTCTCCACGCTCTGGATGAGGTTGTAGAAGATGATGGGCTCGAAGGCGTTGAGCTCCAGTTGGCCCGCCTCGGCGGCCATGGTGACGGTGACGTCGTTTCCGATGATGTTGAAGGCCACCTGGCTGACCACCTCTGGGATGACGGGGTTGACCTTCCCCGGCATGATGGAGGAGCCGTTCTGCCGGGGCGGCAGGTTGATCTCGCTGAAGCCGCAGCGGGGGCCGGAGGACATGAGCCGCAGGTCGTTGGACATCTTGGACAGGTTGACGGCGCAGGTCTTGACCGCGCCGGACACGGCCACGAGCCCGTCCAGGTTCTGGGTGGCGTCGATGAGGTCGGAGGCCTGCACCAGCTCAAGCCCGGTGACCTTGGACAGGTTGGGGATGATGCGGCGCAGATACCGCTCGTCGGCGTTGATGCCGGTGCCGATGGCGGTGCCCCCCATGTTGAGGCGGCGCATCTCGTCCTTGGCCCGCTCGAAGCGGGCGATGTCCCGGCGCACCACCCGGCTGTAGGCCCGGAACTCCTGCCCCAGACGGATGGGCACCGCGTCCTGCATCTGCGTGCGGCCCATCTTGAGCACGTCGTCAAACTCCTCCGCCTTGGCCTCCAGGGCCTCAGAGAGCCGCTCGAGCTGGATCTGGGCCCGCACCAGCAGCTTGAGCACCGCCAGCTTGCCCGCCGAGGGGAACACATCGTTGGTGGACTGGCCGTAGTTGACGTGGTCGTTGGGGTTGACCAGGGCGTAGTCCCCCTTCTCCCCGCCCAGCAGCTCGATGGCCCGGTTGGCGATGACCTCGTTGGCGTTCATGTTCAGGCTGGTGCCCGCGCCGCCCTGGATGGGGTCCACGATGAACGCCTCGTGGAGCCGGCCCGCCGCAATCTCATCGCAGGCCCGCACGATGGCGTCGGCCACCCGCTTGTCCAGCAGGCCGATCTCCAGGTTGGTGATGGCGGAGGCCTTCTTGATCTCCGCGATGGAGTTGATCTGCTCCGGATGTACGGCCAGCCCGGTGATGGGGAAGTTCTCCGCCGCCCGCAGGGACTGGACGCCGTAGTAGACGTCCTTGGGGACAGACCTCTCCCCCACGGAGTCGTGCTCGGAGCGGTATTGGATGCTCATGGTACAGGTGCCTCCTCGCAAGCAGTCCTTCATTTTATAGGGACATCATAGCACCATCCGTTTTATTTTGCAAGCAATCCTGCAAATTATAGTCCCTCTCCGTGCCATGGGCAGGTCACCAGATGGTCGTTAATGAGCCCCGCCCCCTGGAGGTAGGAGTAGACAATCACCGGCCCCACAAAGCGGAAGCCCCGCTTTTTCAGGTCGGCGCTCACCCGGCGGGACAGGTCGTCCTCGGCGGGCATGTCCTCCGGCCGCTCCAGCCGGTGGTCCACCGGCACGCCGTCCACCCAGTGCCAGAGGTAGCGGGCAAAGCTGCCCCACTCCTCCGCCACGGCCAGAAAGGCCCGGGCATTGGTGACGGCGCAGCGGGCCTTGCTCCTGTTTTTGATGACGCCGGGGGCGGCCAGAGCGGCCTCCACCTCGTCCTCCCCCCACCCGGCCAGCGCCGCCGGCTCAAAATCCGCGAAGGCCGCCCGCAGGGCCGCCCGCCGCTCCAGAATCAGCTTCCAGCTCAGCCCGGCCTGAAAGCCCTCCAGCTCCAGCAGCTCGAACAGCGCCCGGTCGTCCCGGCAGGGCCGGCACCACTCCGTGTCGTGGTACAAAATCTCATGCTCCGTTTTTGCCCAGGGACAGCGCGCGCCCTCTCCCATGTCAGCTCTCTCCTCTCCTTTCCCGCCCGGTTGGGCCGGGAAACGCGATATCATCTGCACTATAGCATAGAAATGGGAAAATGGAAACCCGCCAGCAAAGTCATTGCTGAGAAAAAATTTTGTAAATAAAGAAAAAATCAGGTGACTTGCCAGGCGGACCGTGTTACCATTAAGATACCAGCCAGGGGACATGGCCTGGCAAATATAAAATCAGGAGGACCCCTCTCGTATGAAAAAGCACCGCGGAAGACATCTGCTCTCCCTGCTGGCGTCGGCAGCTCTGCTGGCATCCCTGCTGCCCGCCGCCTTTGCGGCTGAGGCAGAGGGCGAGAAGCACATCACCATCCTGGGCACCTCAGACATGCACGGAAATATCTGGGGCTATTCCTACGAAGACAACGCGGAGACCGACAACAACGGCATGGCCAGGCTCTACACCTACATCCAGCAAGTGCGGGCCGAGAACCCCAACACCTTCCTCGTCGACGCCGGCGACGACATCCAGGGCACCATCATGACCGACGATCTGTATAACAAGACCCCGGAGGAGCCCCATCCGGTCGTCACCGCCATGAACTACATGGGCTATGACGCCATGACCCTGGGCAACCACGAGTTCAACTGGGGCATCCCCACCATGCAGGCCATTCTGGGACAGGCCAGCTTCCCGGTTCTGGCCGCCAACGTCACCGGCGCCCAGGGCGAGCCGGTCACCGGCGCGGGCTGGACGATTGTGGAGCGGGGCGGCGTGAAGCTGGCCGTCATCGGCGTGGTCACCCCGGATGTCCCCATCTGGGACAGCGGCAAGGACGGCATTGACGACGCCGTCTATGAGGCCGCCAACGTGGCCGTCGGCAAGGCCATCGACGAGATCGGCGACCAGGCCGACGTAATCATGGTGTCCGCCCACATGGGCATGTACGCCGAATTTGACGAGGAGGGCGGCTCCGACTCCGCCCAGAAGATTCTGGACGACAACCCGGAGATCGACGTGCTCCAGGTGGCCCACAACCACGTGGTGGTCAACGAGAAGCAGGGCTCCACCGTCATCGGCGGCGTGCGCAACGGCGGCCGGGACATCGCCCGCTTTGATCTGACCCTGGACGCCGACAATCAGATTATTGACAGCTCGGTGGAGATTGTGGATATGACCGGCGTGACCCCCAGCCAGGAGCTCCGGGAGATCCCCCTGGTGGCCGAGGCCCATCAGAAGACCATCGACTACATCAACGGCGGCGGCTCCGGCGACGAGGGCGAGGGCGGCGCGTCCCTGGGAAGCACTACCGCCCGCTTCCAGCCTGAGAACGAGATCCGCGGCATCCCTGCCGGCCGGGTGATGGATACCGCCGTCATGGATCTGATCAACACCGTCCAGCTGGAGAACTCCGGCGCCGACGTCTCCGCCGCCGCCCTCTTCAAGGGCACCAGCGATCTGCCCGAGGGCGACATCAACTACGGCAACATCTTCGACATCTACAAATTTGACAACACCCTTTACCGGGTGAAGGTCACCGGCGCGGAGCTCAAGGCTTACATGGAGTGGTCCGCCGAGTGCTACAACCAGTGGCAGGAGGGGGATATCAACCTCTCCTTTGACCCCGAGTACCCCGACTACCTCTACGATATGTTTGCCGGCGTGGACTATGAGATCGACCTGTCCCAGCCCAAGGGCCAGCGCATCCAGAACGTCATGTTTCACGGCGCACCCCTCCAGGACGACCAGGAGCTGACCCTGGCGGTGAATAATTACCGCTACTCCTCCGCCCTGAAGGCCCAGAACATCATCTCCGGCACCAAGGAGTGGGAGTCCTCCAACTCCATCCGGGATATGATCGTGGCCTACTTTGCCGAGCACTCCCCCGTGGCCCCCGAGGTGGACCACAACTGGAAGATCGTGGGCGTGGATTTGAGCGAGGACGACCCCCGCCGGGCGGAGCTGGTGGGCTACATCAACGCCGGCCTGCTGGACACCCCCTACGCCGAGAGCTACAATCTGTCCGACTATGATTCCCTGGTGGCCCAGGCCAAGGCGAAGGCCGAGACCCTCTCCGTGACCGTAAACGGCGCGGCCAAAGACGTGGCCACGGCTTTCGACGCCCAGGGGAATACCTACTACCGCCTGCGCGACCTCGCCTTTGCCCTGAAGGGCACCGGCGCCCAGTTCAATGTGACGTGGGACGGCAGTGTGGCCGTCGCCACCGGCTCCGCCTACGAGAGCGAGGCCCTGGCCATGCCCGGCTCCGCCCCCACCGGCGAGGCCGTCAGCCTGACTCTCACCGTGGACGGCACTGCGGTGAGCCAGCCCGCCGTACTCGTCAACGGCAACTACTATCTGGCCGAAGGCTTCCTCGCCCAACTGGGCGCGGAAGCCGCCCTGGTGGAGGGCGTTTTGGCCATCACCGCCGCGTAACCGCTTTCCGTCAGCAAAGGGCCGCGCCTGGGGCGCGGCCCTTTCCTTGCGTATTTTACCGGACTCCGCCAGAGCTTTGAACGATCCATTCCCTTCATACGGCCGTCTTGTCCAATTTTTCTCTGGCCCCTTTGAGCAATCTGTGATATAATCCGCTCCGTATGATGATTTTCGCATAAAAAGGAGTACGACATGATTACAGTTTCCGACCTGGGCCTGGCCTACAGCGGCCAGCCCCTCTTTTCCCACGTGGATCTCCAGTTCACCAAGGGCAACTGCTACGGCATCATCGGCGCCAACGGCGCGGGCAAATCCACCTTCCTGAAAATTCTCTCCGGCGAGCTGGAGCCCACCTCCGGCGAGGTCTCCATCCTGCCCAAGACCCGCATGTCGGTGCTCAAGCAGGATCAGAACGCCTACAACGCCTACAACGTCATGGACACCGTCATCATGGGCAACCAGCGCCTCTACGACATCGGCAAGGAGAAGGAGGCCCTCTATGCCAAGGAGGAGATGACCGAGGCCGACGGCATCCGCGCCTGTGAGCTGGAGGAGGAATACGCCGAGCTGGGCGGCTGGGAGGCCGAGAGCGACGCCAGCCGCATCCTCCAGGGCCTGGGCGTGGGCACCGAGTTCCATTCCAACGACATGGCCACCCTGGACGCCCGGCTGAAGGTGAAGGTGCTGCTGGCCCAGGCCCTGTTCGGCAGCCCGGATATCCTGCTGCTGGACGAGCCCACCAACAACCTGGACATCAACGCGGTGAACTGGCTGGAGGACTTCCTGCTGGACTTTGAGGGCACGGTGATTGTGGTCAGCCACGACCGCCACTTCCTCAACACCATCTGCACCCACATCGTGGACATCGACTACAACAAGATCAAGATGTACGTGGGCAACTACGACTTCTGGTACGACGCCTCCCAGCTCATGCAGAACCTGATGAAGAACCAGAACAAGAAGAACGAGGAGAAGGCCCAGGAGCTCAAGGAGTTCATCTCCCGCTTCTCCGCCAACAAGTCCAAGAGCAAGCAGGCCACCGCCCGGCGCAAGCTGCTGGAGAAGATCACCCTGGAGGAGATCCCCGCCTCCTCCCGCCGCTACCCCTGGGTGGCCTTCTCTCCCGACCGGGAGGTGGGCAAGGACATCCTCTTCGTCACCGACGTCAGCAAGACCATCGACGGGGTGAAGGTGCTGGACAAGGTGAGCTTCATCGTGGGCCACGGGGACAAGATCGCCTTCGTGGGCGACAACGAGAACGCCCAGACCGCCCTGTTCCAGATCCTCACCGGCGAGCTCGAGCCCGACGAGGGCACCGTCAAGTGGGGCCAGACCGCCACCTTCTCCTACTTTCCCAAGGACAACACCAAGTTCTTCAAGGACTGCGACGACAATCTGGTGGAGTGGCTGCGCCAGTGGTCCTCCGACCCCCACGAGGCCTATCTGCGGGGCTTTTTGGGCCGGATGCTCTTCTCCGGCGACGAGGTTTACAAGCCCGTCAAGGTGCTCTCCGGCGGCGAGAAGGTGCGGTGCATGCTCTCCCGGATGATGCTCTCCGGCGCCAACGTGCTGCTGCTGGACCAGCCCACCAACCACCTGGATCTGGAGTCCATCGCCGCCCTGAACAACGGCCTGGAGGCCGTCAAGTGCAACGTGCTCTTTGCCTCCCACGACCACCAGCTGGTGCAGACCGTGGCCAACCGGGTGTTCGACTTCACCTCCGACGGCAAGCTCATTGACCGCAAGATGACCTACGACGAGTACCTGGAGAGCCAGAAGGCCGACTGATTGACCGGAATAGCAAAAACCGCCGCGGACTGGCGTTCCGTCCGCGGCGGTTTTTTATCCCTCCGGCGCGCAGGCCGTTTCCGCCGGAAGGGGTTTTCTCCGGTAGAGCACCAGCCCGGCCAGATCGGCCAGAGCCCAGCCGATGGGCACGGCCCACCAGATGCCCTTCAGGCCCACGGCGGGGATGGGGGCCAGCAGGTAGGCCAGGGCCACCCGCGTCCCCAGGGAGACCACGGTGAGCACCACCGACACGCCGGGCCGCCCCAGGCCGCGGAACAGGCCGTAGAGCAAAAACAGGATGCCGATGCCGCAGTAGCACATGCCCTCAATGCGCAGGTACTCCACCCCCACGGCGATAATCTCCGTCTCGCCGGGCTCCACAAACAGGCCCATGAGGGGGGCGGCGAAGAGGCACACCAGCAGGGAGCTGACCAGGCAGAAGCCCACGGACACCCACAGGGCGGAGCGGATCCCCTTTCGGATGCGCTCCGCCTTCTGCGCGCCGGTGTTCTGGGCCACGAAGGTGGAGAAGGCGTTGCCGAAGTCCTGGACGGGCAGGTAGGCGAAGGCGTCGATCTTGACGGCGGCGGCAAAGGCGGCCATCACGTTCACCCCGAAGGAGTTCACCAGCCCCTGCACCATCAGGATGCCGAAGTTCATCACCGACTGCTGCACGCAGGTGAGCAGGGAGTAGTTCATGATGCGCCCCAGCTCCCCCCGGGACACCTTACAGTGCCGCCGCTCCAGCCGGAGCAGGGGCACCCGCCGCCAGCCGTAGAGGGCGATACCGGCGGCGGACACCCCCTGGGCGAGCACCGTGGCCCCCGCGGCCCCGGCCACCCCCCAGCCCAGTCCCAGGACAAACCAGAGATCCAGCCCGATGTTGAGGACGGTGGACACGGCCAGAAAGGCCAGCGGGGCCACGGAGTTGCCCACCGAGCGCAGCAGGCAGGCGAAGTAGTTATAGAGGAAGGTGAAGCAGACGCCCAGCAGCACCACCCGCAGGTAGGCCCGGGTCTCGTCCCAGGCCCCGGCGGGGATGCGCAGCAGGGTCATCACCGGCTCCAGCAGGGCCAGCACTCCCACGTTGAGCAGCACCGCCACAGCGCCGATAAACACAAAGGAGGCGAAGAGGCACCGCTTCAGCTCCTCCTCCCGCTCCGCGCCGTAGAGCATGGACCACAGGGCGCCGCTGCCCATGCACAGGCCCAGCAGCACCGAGGTGAGAAAGGTCATCAGGGTAAAGGAGAACCCCACCGACGCCAGGGCCGACGCCCCCAGCGCCCGGCCCACAATGAGAGTGTCGGCAATGTTGTAGCACTGCTGGAGCAGGTTGCCCGCGATCATGGGACCGGCGAACAGCAGCATAGGGCGGGTGATTCCACCCCGGGTCAAATCCATCTGCATTGGCTCACGCACTTTCGTTTTGAATGTTTTATCTTTCTTTTCGTAAGAATCATAGCAAATCCAGAGGAAAAATACAAGGCTATACTTGCCTTTTTTCTTCAGCCGGGATAAGATAACAAACACAGCTTGACAGATAGAGGGGGCGGAGGCGTTGTTTTTAAGTGGTCTGGACGACATCGACCGGCGGCTGGTGGAGCTGCTCATCCACAACGCCCGTATGTCCTACTCAGATCTGGGCCAGGCGGTTGGGCTGTCCCGTGTGGCGGTGAAGGCCCGCGTCCGCGCCCTGGAGGAGCGGGGCGTGATCGAGGAGTACACCACCATTGTCAATCCCCAGAAGATCAGCGGTGCTGTGTCCTGCTACTTTGAGCTTGAGGTAGAGCCCGCCCAATTCAGCGCGGTGGTGGATACCCTGCGCGCCAGCGATACCGTGACCCAGATCTACCAGGTGTCCGGCCGCAACAAGCTCCACGTCCACGCCGTGGCGGCTGGCCAGGGGGAACTGGAGGACTTTCTGGACCGGGTCATCCACCGTCTGCCCGGCGTTGCCAGCCTGAGCTGCAACATCATCCTCTCCCGCATCAAGGACATCAAGGGCCTGCGCCTGTAAGAAAAATCGTGCACTTTCCGCCAAAGTGTGCTATACTATGGATTTGAACTCATTTCATCCGGAAAGGGTGGTTTTCATGCGAAAAGAAATTCTGCTGCCCGCCGTGGCGGTGGCTGGCGGCGGGGCCGGCTTTGTCCTGCGCCGCTGGGAGCTGGCCACGGCCTTTGAGGCGGACACCGGCTTACCCATTCCCGGCGCCCCGGCCACTCTCGCCCTCATCGCCCTTTCGGTTGCCATGGCGGCGGTTCTGGCCCTGCTCTGCCGGGGCAAATACCCCTCCTTCACCGGCTACGACGAGGCCTTTCAGGCCAAGGGAAACACCCTGTACGCCACCGCTATGGTGCTCTCCGCCTTCCTGCTCTTGGGGGCGGCGGTGCTGATGGTGCTCTCCTTTGTCCAGGGGACCAACACCGTCTACACCCGCCTGCTGCTGGCCGCCCTGGCGGCGGTCTCCTTCTTCTGCGTAATGCAGACGGCGCAGAACAGCTTTAAGGGCCTGGACAGGGGCAAGTACAGCTTCACCCTGCTGATGCCCGCCTACACCTGCTGCGTGTGGCTGATCGCCGCCTACCAGGTGCGGGCCGGAGATCCGGTGCAGTTGGACTATGTGTATGAGCTTTTCGCCATCATCGCCTCCCTGCTGGGACTCTACTTCCACGCCGGCTTCTCCTTTGAGCGGGGCCGGGTGTTCTGGGCTGGGCTGTTCTCCCTGCTGGGGATCTACTTCTGCCTGACCACCCTGGCCGACCAGCACGATCTGGCCACGACGCTGCTCTATGGCTTCGCCATCCTCTATTTGCTCTCGTCCACGGTGACGCTTCTGTACAATGCCGGCCGGCCGGAGCTCCTGGCCCGGGCCGAAAACGATACAACGGAGGGAACGCCCGATGAATCCTGAGAAATTCTATATCACCACCCCGATCTACTACCCCTCGGACAAGCTGCACATCGGCCACACCTACTGCACCGTGGCCACCGACGCCATGGCCCGCTATAAGCGGCTCACCGGCTGCGACGTGCTGTTCCTGACGGGCACCGACGAGCACGGCCAGAAGATCGAGGACAAGGCCAAGGCCGCCGGAAAGACCCCCAAGGAGTTCCTGGACAACATCGTGGAGGGTCCCCAGGGCATCCTGGACCTGTGGAAGCTGATGAACATCTCCAACGACCGCTTCATCCGCACCACCGACGATTACCACTGCGCCTCTATCCAGAAGATCTTCCGTAAGATGTACGAAAAGGGTGACATCTATAAGGGCACCTATAAGGGCAAATACTGCAAGCCCTGCGAGAGCTTCTGGACCGAGAGCCAGCTGGTGGACGGCAAGTGCCCCGACT
>ERZ827440.3877-NODE-3877-length-10774-cov-33.620021_pt1 | contig 10774 bp, 10 predicted proteins | sample MGYA00519774_ERZ827440 | MGnify/ENA primary metagenome ERZ827440 (study PRJEB31778, sample SAMEA3449302) | human gut metagenome | biome: human gut; feature: human-associated habitat; material: faeces | place: United Kingdom | collected 2010/2012 ... | reverse complement strand
TTTTTGCGGAGAATCCTTGTTTTACAAGACTCTATGCAATGACTTCGGAATAACTTTTTCCTCGGCATAATCTTGATTATCCCGAATTCGGAATAACCAGGACTTGTCCGTGGCTGGAGCGAGGGCGGGACTTGCCGGTGAGCGTTCCGGCCTATTTATGGAACAAATCAGGATCATAAAGGAGATGCGAGATGCAGATGTTTTACGAGGACGAACAGGTATCCATGTTCGCCCCCGATTCATGTGCTGGGAAAACGTGCCCGGCGCATTCTCCAGCGGGCAGCAAAAGGGAGATGACTTCCGGGTCGTTCTGGAGGAAACACTCGGAATTGGTGTATCAGGAATTCATGTTCCTGAAAATCACCCTTGGGGATGGCGATATTCTGGGGCAGCCATATTGGGAGATTTTGTCTCCCTATGTTGGCGAGTCCTCGACGCTCAATACTGGGGTGTGCCCCAGAGTCGTAAGAGGATCTTCCTTGTGGCAGATCTTGGAGCCCCATCCTCAGCGCAAATACTATTTGAGCCGGAAAGCCTGCCTGGGCATTCTCCGTAGAGCGCGGAAGCGCGGGAAGGAGTTGCCTGCAACGCTGAAGTTGGCGTTGGAAATGCAGAGCGGCCTGCGGATGATCGATTTGGTAATATTGGCGCAGATGGGGCTTATCAAGGCGTACCATATCAACCAGAGGAACGAGGGTATCGATCTGGGCGATACGGCGGGGGCGCTGATGGCGACCTCCAATTTGCAGATGCAGACGTTCGTGGCGGGCTTCTCTGCCGGTGCGGGAGCCAGTGCGGGCGGCATCGGTTACCGCGAGGGCGTTGCGCCGACACTGAAGGCCGGCGGCAGCGGAAACAGTATGCCAACCGTCCTGTGCATCAACGATCAGGGTGGCGAGCGTATGGACGTGACGGTAGATAAAACCGCCACGCTTCGGGCGCAGATGGACAACCACCAGCCGCTGATATTCGAGAACCACGGCATAGATGCCCGCTACCGGCAGATGGGTGATGTGGCACCCACCATGTCGGCACGCTACGGTACAGGCTTTTCTGAACCTCGTGCACACGATACAGATTCACACGATTGACAATGCAGAGGAGGGACACTGGTAAGAGTGTCCCTCCCGTATCGTGTTTTGTGAGAGAAACCTTTATAATGCATTTGGGCGATTAGTCCAAGTGAATTGTAACAGGAGGAAAATAATGCGGGAAGAAAAAACATTTCGTGTAGTTGTTTTTCGTTTCGAGACGGATGCCAGTACCAATTATACACGGTATATGATTACGAAAAATTATATGCCGTTTTTCCCTGGCAACCAATGGTTCGAACTGAAAAGCATACGAAAGACGAGCACTGGAAAGGAATATGCAAAGAAGCTTGTAGCGTTTTTGAACTGGTTGGATTCAAGAAAGGTCACATACGAAAATGCGACAAATCACCATGTGCGAGAGTTCTTACATGAACTCGTATTTGGTAACTTGGCGGACGAAAAAGTACTATCACTACAGTCATCGGTGGGATATTCAACATTAACAAAGTATGTCACAGTCATCACGGGTTTTTATGGCTGGCTGGATGATATGCGACAGACAGAGATGCTTTGGAAGAAAAAATCCGTACAGGCGAATTGCTCTTTTCTGTATGGACAAATCTATTCACGGGAGTATAGATATTTGATTGACGGATATGCTGCCAGGCTTAAGTCCAGTCGTGATTACACCAAATGGTACGACAAAGCAACAAAAGAATTGCTATGTAGAAACTTCAATACTCTGCGGGATGAAGCGGTGTTGCGCCTCACCTTCGAGGGATTTCGAATCGATGAGGTTCTTAGCGTTACGCTTGACAGTTATGATGCCATAGAACAGCTTGTACAGCCAACAAGGTCAAAGGGACGAGCTAATGCCAGAAATGGAGAAAATAAACTCAGGCTTGTTGCCCTCCCCAAGAAAACCTGCGAGGTTATAGACAAGTACATCCAGACTGAAAGGGCGGATGCCGAGAGTGAGAGCGGCAAACTCAGTCAGTATTTATTTATAAATCTGAACTCCGGAAAAAGACAAGGCCTGCCTATGTCTTATCATAATTACCTAAAGATATTAAAGCGGTGTGCCACTCGTGCCGGGCTCGATGCGGCGAAAATACGAACCCACAATGGGCGCAGCACAAAAGTTATGGAATTTCTTGAACATCAGTCCCTCCATCCAGAAGACAATATTACCGATGGCATTATCATGGAAAGCCTCGGCTGGAGGAGCTTTTCATCTATCGATCATTACAGGAATCATAATAATCCCATCATAGCAAAGTCAGTCATGGAAAAGCTGCATAGGGGTGGTGAGGAAAATGAGTAAAGCAAAGCCGCTCACTGCTGAACAATGCGAAGCCGCAAGAGAGGCCATGCTTACGGGACACAGTTTGTCAAAAATATCCAGATGTGCAGGGGTTGTTGCTACGATAGAGTATATGCTTAAAGACATACGCTTACTGGAAACATATTTGCAGAGGATGGCCTCTGCCATTACCCAGAAGCGAGAACAGATATCCCATAGTGCATTGTTGCTTTCAATGTTCCATTACGAAATGTCTTCTCTGTCGCTATATGATCCAGCATTCAAGGAAATGCTTCTTAAGGCTGTGGAGCAGGAACGTATTATCCAACGGAAACTTTTCGTTGCAGGTAATTCTACAGAAGTGACACCTTACCGTGATGTTTGGAAGTTATATGAGCCGTATGGGAATGTATTACGGCTCAAACGGCTTGATTTCACAGCCATCAAACGGCCTTCTCTGCGGTCTGAGGTGAAATATTATTTCTGTTATCTATTTGAACAAAGAGGGAAAGTTTATGTGCCTCTTTTTGATGCGTGTAAGCTGGCAATCAACACACTCGCAGATATTGCGCCGGAGGTCATATATTTTGCGGATATAACGGAAGGTCACATCAGGACACTGGTTTTAGCCCTTGAAGCAATGCGGAAAAATGATGGAGAACCATTGTCTCAATATTACATTGCAAAATCCGTAAACGGTCTAAAACGGATCATGTGTTACCTCATGAGCACTGAACGGGACACACAAATTAGAGCGCCAAGGCCGCGCACCAATCCGTTTGATATTGTTACATTTCACAATCTTCGCCAGTTTAACACACCTACCGAAATCATTCCGGAAGAAGTGGTGGAGCAATTGGACTTGCATCGAGAAGAAATGCCCTGTCAATACAGGCTGCTATACGATTTATTCATGAATACAGGACTGAGATTGAAAGAAGTGTACCTTCTTGAAGAAGACTGCATTGAAGAATCTCGATACCCTAATGTCTGCCAACTGAAATATATTCCGCATAAAACACTAAGTGCAAGACATCGACGCGGAGCTGGGGACTACCACAGGATCATGATACCCAAAGATATAGCTGGAAGGCTTTCCCAACATATCATTGAGGATGCTGAGGAAAGAAAAATAGCGGGGACATCGTATATTTTCCGAAGCAGAAGGTATGGGTATGAGAGAGCAGTTATTGACTCTCAACCATTTGTCAAATGCATCCGTGGGATTATCAGAAAGTATGATATATGCGACGAAAATGGAGAACTCTGGCACTTCACCATTAAACAATTCCGTAAAACCCTGGCTGTTAGGTTAATTGAAAACGGAGCGACTACTGTTGAATTAGCTTATTGGCTGGGGCACTTATGCAGCGACACGGCGGCGAAATATTATGCTGAAGTTCGTAAGAAAAAACTGGCGGAGCTAAATACTGAATTTTTCAGAAGCAAGTTTGAGTTAATCATGACCGGCGAACAGCTTGAAAATTATACGCAAGAAGAACGTAGGCTCCTGTACACGGATTTTTGCCTTGGTCAACGACGTGTGGAACTTGGATTTTGTGTTCGGAAGGTGGCAGATGGGCCGTGCGCGGACCGATGCAGCCTTTATAATTGTGTGAATTGCCGCAACTTATGCACTGGAAAACAGTATCTTCCATATTGGAAAGGTCTTCTACAGGAACAGGAGAAACTTTTAGACCGGCTGGCAGAGGTATATAAGTCGGAGAGCATTACGGATTATTCAGAATACCTGGAGTACAAACAAGAATACCGCCTGTTGGAGTCCTACCAAAGCGTCGTAAATATGATTGAGAAAGAAGGTTGTATATGAGCAGTGCTGTCATTGCTGAAAACTATAGTGCAGCAAAGTTAAAAGAATATATCTGCTTTGTCGAACAACTTGGCTCCAATATACACTTTCACGAAAACAAGTGGGTGTGCAGTAATTTGCGCCGCAGTCCAGCAGAAAGAAGTTGTATGTTCACATTGTACTTTGACAGGATTCCGGCACTACACAGAGAAACAGTAAAGAGCTTTGCCGCCATCAGCCTTATACGAGGGAAAAAGATATCTACCGTCAAGTCGTATGTGATGGATCTCATCCGATTTTTTGATTTCTGGTCACTTGATAAAGGCACCTTGCCGTTGAGCGGTTGCGATGAATTTGCCGTGGCCGACTTCTATCATTACCTTGAGAAAACGGAGTTTGCAGAAGCGACCCGCATTGGGATCTGGTCATCATTGAGCATATTTTTTGAAACGATGAATGATATTGATGGTGCAAGGAGTAAGAATCCATTTTCTGTATCCCCTTATCGCCACCAACGCAGGTACGATGCAAAGTATATTCCAGAATCAATTGCGATTCAATTAGATACTGCATTTAAGAACGATGAGATCGCGCTCTATCTTCGGTGCGTCTATTGGTTGCTAAGGCTAATACCTTCGCGTATCGGAGAAATCCTTGGCATGAAGATAGATTGTCTAAAAAGGTTTAACGGACAGTATGTTTTGTTTATTCCCACATGGAAGCAGAATGGGGGTTGGCAGCAACCAGCCATACGAAGTATTCACCTGGAGGACAAAGGAATTGCTGGATACCTTATAGGACTAATAAAAGAGCAGCAGGAAACGGCGCGTCAGATCCAGGAGTTTCTGCCAGAAGATAAAAAAGGAATGCTGTTTTCATACCGACAGAGTTATTGCCGTAAAGGAAAACCCACATATTCTACCAAACTCTGCTTTGTGGCATCAATATTTACTGTCAACGACCATTTTCGAAAGATATGCCGTCGTTACAACATTTCGGATGAAACGGGAAATGTCTATGTGGTGACAACGCACCAGTTTCGCCATAACGGCATCACAGATCGTTTGGCAGCCGGTTTCACCGCTGCCCAGATAGCTGAGATGACAGGCCATCACGGAGATGCCATGATCTTTAACGCCTATGCGCATTTGAATCTTATGCCAGAAACGATCCGTGAAAAGCAGAATTATGTATTAGCTGAACGGCAAGAATCGGATAAACGGTATGTGCTATTTGGCGGACGAATCCTTAATATGGATGAGCAAATGGAACAGCGGCTGATGAAAAACCTCAGAGCCCATCGCGTCCGTGGGGGTATATGCAGCGATATTACAACTTGCAAAAGTGATATGTGGAATTGCCTTGAATGTAAGGCATTTGTGGCCGATACAGAACAAACAGAATACTATCGCGAACAGATAGCTCTTTGGCGTGAAAAACAAGTACGTTTTTCGGCATTTCCAATCATTTGTGAAAATGCGAAAAGAAATGCGGGCCTGTTTGAATCCATACTAAAATCAATTGAAACGGATGTGCAGAGAAATGAAGCGAACAATACCTAAATCCCTCGTCCAGCGGCAGGAGAAAACTCGCAAGGACACCGTAGAAATGGTAACACAAGCAATTCTTGTCTTGGAGTCCCAAGGCTACAATATCAAAATCAAGGATCTGATAAGCGTAACCGGTCTGTCCCGTTCCGTTTTTGCCAAACCTCATATTCGCGAAGTGCTGGTAGAATACGGAATCATTCAAACACAAACTCCTGAGAAAACCGCAGGTGCCGAAAGCACACGCAGAATGGATAGGTTGATTGCGGAAAAGAACGGTTATATCCAACGGCTTCTCCGTGAAAACGAGCAGTTGCGTTACGAGGTCGAACTTCTGCGTGGAAAAGTACATATCCTCACGCACAAGGCTGCAGCGCAGGGCGAGGAACTTTTCTAAACAAATGTAATGATAGCACGATGTGAACCGGAATGTTTTCATCGTGCTATTTATTATATAAAAAATTTGTCCCACAAGCAAGGACACAACAGAAAGGAGAATGTAATCGTGTCAACAGAAAAGATAAGAAAAACCGGCGGTAACAATGTACCGCTTGTGGGGGAGCAGGTTTACTGCCTTGCGGGGAATACGATAGACCGCGAGCCGGAGAACGGCGGCAATGGCATCGGGTATCAGGAGAATGTGGCCTACACACTGACCGGCTTTGATCGCTTATCTGGATATCCAGATAACCGATCTAATCCCGAGGATTGAGTTATCTCGAGGGGGTAAGATTGGCCATCGTTTTTTTGTTGAGAGATAGTGTTTTTTCTGCTGTAATTCATGTTAAATCCTCCGGATAATAAATTTGCGGCGACCAGATCATAGCTGGTCGTCGCATTATGAACACAGTTAAAATGTGGTAAAATCAAGCCAAACCATAAAGACGCTTTATCATCTCCTCATCGTTTGCCCATATTGGTTCAATAGAATCTTCTGCTGTGGCCTTGGATACCTTTTGAATTGCCTGCCGCTTCATCTCAGTATCGGCCCATGCATAGATTCGGGTAGTGTTGACGTCGGCATGGCCCAGAAACTCAGAGAGAAGGACAAGAGGCATACCGGCACGATACAGATGCATGGCACGGGAATGCCTAAGTTGGTGTGGATGTACTCGTTCCGGTACTTCAGGGCAAGCCCGCCTTGCCGTTTCACCATATTTTTTCATAAATAGATTAACAGCATCGGTGGACATTCTGTTTTTACAACCATGATGCGTTGTAAAGAAAAGATAGTCATCACTCTGCCTCTGCTCGGTCGGATGCGCTTTATCCAGATAAGTTTTGAGCAATTCAACCACAGATGGGGAGATTGGGACTATTCGCAGTTTATTTCCCTTTCCAGCAAGGCAGATTGTTGCATGAGTTTTTCGAATGATCAAATCATGAATTTTTGCATCCACCAGTTCCTGACAACGTGCTGCGGTGTCGTACATCAACCGCATAAAACAGAAATCACGATATCCATTCGTCTTGAAGCGGTTGGGTTGCTCAAAAAGAGTTTCCAACGCTGGTACCGTCAGAAACTCCACAACTTTTCCCGGAGTTTTCCGAATAGAGATGTTGCCGACTTCGACTTGCATATAGATTTTGCCAGAATCTAAGATTCCTGCATATTTTGTGAAAGAACGAATTGCCATCAAACGCAGATTCACCGTTGCCGGAGAACATCCTCTGGATTTTGAGAGCCATTCGAGAAAACCGGTTATATTTGAGTAAGTGATATCCTCGAATCCAACATTGGCATATTCAAGCCCACGCCCCATCTTGAAATAGAGGAGAAGGAGATTTATTGCCTCTCGATACGATTTCTGTGTATTTAAACTATAGCCTTTGTGCCTGATCAAGTAGATGTCAAGGAAATCCCTCACTGTTTTATAGAACTTCTCATCTTTCAGTCGCATAAGTCCGCCTCCATCTCAAAGGAACTATCAAGGTGCAGCTCTGGCAAGTCGGTATATAGCGTTGGAAGAAGATGAATATAATATGCCGTGCTCTCGAGATTTGAATGGCCCATATACTCACTTAAATACGCAAGGCAGGCATTTATATCTTTTCCTTCCTTTACCCACTGGTACAGCCGATGTGTTGCAAATGTATGCCGTAGGTCATAAAGTCTGGGACGGATCTCACCGTATCCGGATATACCTGCCGTCTGAAGGAACTTTCTGAATGTCGGAATAATCCACTCCATTGAGTACATTCCGTCACCTCGTACACTTGGACTCTGGAAGAAGTACCTGCGCTCAGGATGTATCGCTTCCACGCGCTGGTCGTAATTTCTGCACAGTTCACGCATATCTTCGGACAGGACAACGATTCTGTCCTTATGTCCTTTCGATTCAAGGATATTCACCGTACCATCAAACAAGTTGACATCTTCTCTTCGGAGCCGTCTGGCTTCTACAGGTCTGAGACCGCAGCAGTAAATCATTCGGAATATTACAGATACTACCAGATGTTTTGTGGGCGATCTGAGGCTGGGTTGCAGAGAATCCATTTCCTTGAACAACTTGGACAAATCTTCTTTTGAATAAATGTACGGGATATGGCGTCCAGTTTTCTTCGTGAGTTGGAGCGGCAAAAGATACGCCTGTTCTCCTACACTATTCATGTATTTAGCGAGTTCCCGGACCACAGATACCCTATTCAATCTGGACAGATTTTTCTCAGTCTTGGACTGTTCGGCCCATTTCATAGCTAACTCCGCAGTCAAGCAGGTCTCGTGCGGAAATTGCTCACGGCAGAATTTATCAAAAGTTCGAAGAATGCATGCACTTCCGTGGTAGTCATGGCCGAGGGCTTGTTTCTTTTCAATCAAGCCGCAGATAAAAGGTGCAAATGCCCCCGTGAAAGTATATTTCATAACAGAGCCTCCTGAATAACCTCGATACCGTCAAGTCCGAGTGCACACATTGCCAGCTTGTCCCGGCTGATCCGCATATATGCTTTCATGGAGCCTATCTGCGTATGCCCTAAGATTTCTTTCACTATATCGATCGGTACTTCTTGGTTTATCATGGAACTGGCAACATACCTTCTGAAACTGTGAAAGCCTTTGCCGTCACCCGGAGTATAATCAACATCAGAGAGTTTCATATATTTTCTGAGCCGGTCTCCTGCAGCAGTCGAAGTCATAAAGTCAAACGGAATACGGGAACGCACAAAGAGCGCTGGGGACTGTGTTTTAGGCCGCTCGTGAAGGATATAGTTCGCAATGGCGTTTCCTACCGATGCTTCGAGAGGCAGGTGCAGTTCCACTCCGGTTTTGTTCTGTACGAAGCGTATTTCATGATGAATCCAGTCAATGTCCGAGAGTGTTAAGCGAACAATGTCCCCAGCTCTCAGTCCCAAACTGGCGGCAACAGCAAAAATAGCAGTATCGCGGAGCGATAAAGATGGATTTTTTGCCGCTGCATCCATGACGGTATGAACCTCTTTTGAGGAAAAGGCAGGTCGCAGCTTCTTTCGGGGTGCAGGACGAGTAGTCAATACGGCGCTGAAATCGCAGCAGTTTTGTATGGACACCAAGTATGCGCTCAGATGTTTCAATGTGTTGCGCACTCTGTCCATGCTCGATTTTCGTTGAGATGCGATGAACAGCAGAAAATCGTTGACATTTACTAAATTAATATCTTGGCAAGTATGGTAACCGCTGGCATCGAGGTATGCAAAGAATTTGCGGCAGACATTCTCCTCGTCCCGTAGACTCTCAAATCCAATGGCTCGTGTATTCGCTTCATGTTGACAGAAGCTACACAGGAGTTCTTGATAGTACGGAGTCAAGGGGATTTTTGGAGCAGGTCTAACACGTTTCCAAACGATTTTTCCGGTTTGGACATACTCCTCAAAGAGAGCTGCAGCCTTTCTGACTTTCGCCCAGATTCGGTCGGCTACCAAGCCGTTTTCGTGTTCCAAGCGAAAACGATCCACAATTTCATTTGTAAAGGCAGCACTATACAATATCACCCCCTCGGAACGGTAGACCTTTATGATTGGCCACATTCCTTCGTAGTAGTAGTTTCGTATGCTGAACTTACCAAGCCCCAGAGCCCGCAATGCATCCAGCACTTTTGTGCATAGAACATCAAATACAATTTCATCGGACATAAAAACACCTCTGAATGCAGTTAGTCGACTTTCGCCGCCAACTCCATTATAGAGGTATTTTTATAATTTTTCTTATCTGGAGGTTATTTATGAACAACACACAAAAAGCATTGATAAACCAAGACGTTTGCGAACAGACCACGCCTAATCTCGGGATAACTCAATCCTCGGGATTAGATCACTTATCTGGATATCCAGATAAGTGATCCGTGGCGGTCAGTGTATATGCCAAATCGTCCTGACAGCCAAGACCGTTTCCACCGTTTTGAGGTTGACGATCCACAATGTTTCCGGCAATACAGATAGCATCGGAATCCTGCTCGACCAGCGGCACATTATTGCCGCCTGTGCCGTATCGCGCAGACATGGTCGGCGCCACCTTATGTGGCCCTGTGTAACGGCTATCAATGCCGTGGTTTTCGTATACGAGAGGCTGGTGTCCATGCTCTTGCGCCCGTAGCGTGCCGGACACATTTTCGCTGCATTCCATCACGCTGCCGCCCTGATCGTTGAGGCACAAAACGGACGGCATACAATTCCCTCCGGCAGATCCTTTCAATGTGGGAGATAGCTCCTCGCCATAACCTATGCCCCCAGCAGAGGCTCCAGCACCAGCGGAGAAGGCAGCAGTCAGCACACAGGGGTACCCCTGGCCTGCCTGCCCACCTCCGGCAGTCAATGCCGTGTGCCGTTCCTCGGAAAGGAAGCAATCCCCATTGCCTTTGGTCACAATGCCTGAAGCCACGAAGGTCTGCTGTTTCATCCCTGGTTGTGCGCCCAGCGCGCCCGCCAAATCGTGCAGGTCGCGCACCTCATCCCGCTGATTGGCGGCAAAGGCCATAACTCCATTTCTTCCAGTAGACATCCCGCAGTTGACGCCGAGCGTGGCCGCTACATCGCCAGTCAGATCGCCGTTGTAGCCGTCAAAGCCCTCCACAGCTTCGTCCGGCTGCGTCACGAAGGTCTGCATCTG
>ERZ827440.3874-NODE-3874-length-10779-cov-6.046718_pt1 | contig 10779 bp, 8 predicted proteins | sample MGYA00519774_ERZ827440 | MGnify/ENA primary metagenome ERZ827440 (study PRJEB31778, sample SAMEA3449302) | human gut metagenome | biome: human gut; feature: human-associated habitat; material: faeces | place: United Kingdom | collected 2010/2012 ... | reverse complement strand
TGAAAAGAAAATGGTTATATATTATTTTTAGTTGTGTATTTTTGGGCTTTTTGTTATTTGTTGTTAATATTTTTACGACGGAAAGGAAAAAGGAAAAAAATACTGAATTTCCAGTAATTTATAATGTCGAATATATGGAGTACAAGGAAGAACAATGGGACAGATTCAAAATTTATGTGCCATATGTGGAGAATCTAGGAAACCAAGATTTAGAAAAGACTATAAATAATGTTTTAAAACAGGAAGCGGTAACATGGTTGATGAATGATAATATATTTTCGAAAGGTCATAAGTCAAAGAAACCACGTGTGATATGTCAATCTAAGCAAATATTATCAATTGAATTGCCCTATAGAAGTGTTGGTGGTAGATTCATATCGTTTGTAAATCATTATATTACAATTGATATGCAAACTGGAAGAAAAATTACATATAGTGAATTGATAGAAAATGAAGGTAAATTGATTGATTTGTTAAGAGATGGAAAGTCAATTTTCTCTGATGGTACAATATATGATAATAATCAGAATGAGTCAGATTTATATATAAGAAAAAAAATGAAGGAAATGTCAAAAGATGATATAAAAGAACTTTTAGAACAGTGCAAAATGTCACAAGAGGATATTTTATTATATGATGAGGGGAAAGGAAAAACTACTGTTGAGACACGTGCGGATTTTTATATATCAGAAAAATGCTTTTAGTATTACATATGTAGAGGGAACATGCCGTTACTATGTATCCATTGGATTAGAGATATTAAAGAAAGAAGGGGTAATTAATATGGCTTATTTTAGTTAAATTGCAATTATTACAGATTATTAGGCAGAAGTATCGTTCCTCTAAGTCGTGATACTACCCAGGAGTTTGACAGGTGAATATCGAAAAAATTACAAAAGTGTCCCCTCATTCTGCAAAAATCGACTTGAGTATTGCAATTGTTGTGTTTATTGTAAAATATAATTACCGAAAGTTGCAAATGAGAATTGGAGAATGTTGCAAAACATTCGTTAAAAACTCTCAGGAACGGTGTAGCGCCTGAGTGGTAGCCACCAAGTATGAGTTTTCCAATGAAAAGATCCATTGCAGACATATCCAAAAACCATTAACCTTGTTTTTGTTGTAGCAAACAAATAAAGACAAGGAGGAAAGGAGAATGTCAACTACAATGGATCAGATACATCATATCAGAGATATGTTCTATCAACAAGATAAGAACATTTCTGAAATCGCATCTGAGACCGGTCTTAACTGGAAAACGGTCAAAAAATATGTGGATATGGAGGACTTCAATAGTCCGCCACCCATACCAGCATCATCAGAGATTCATGAATCCAAACTGGACCCGTTCAAACCTCTGATTGATGAATGGCTGCTGGCAGACAAGCTTGCACCTCGAAAGCAGCGGCATACAGCCAAAAGAGTCTATAAACGCCTTAAAGATGAGGCAGATGGCTTTGAATGCAGTTACAGGCTTGTCGCTTTATACGTCAAACAGAAGAAAGAGGAATTACGGCTAAAGAGAACCGATGGCTACATTCCTCTTGTGCATCACCCCGGCGAAGGTCAGGCGGACTTTGGAACCGCTGATTTTTACGAAAACGGCAGGCTTCATCACGAAGCCAAGTATCTTGTGCTTAGTTTTCCATACAGTAACGGCGGCTTTCTCCAGCTTAATTACGGAGAAAACATGGAGTGTCTTCTGGAAGGTCTGGTTGCCATATATGAGCACATCGGTGGGGTTCCCACTGAAATCTGGTTTGACAATACCAGAACCATTGTCACCAAGGTTATTAAAGGTGGCGGACGAGATGTAACAGAGCGTTTTCAGCGCATTACCGAATCAAGCCGGTATTCATGAATCCCGAATCCGGATGGGAAAAGGAAAACGTAGAAAACAAGGTCGGCTACCTGCGTCGTAACGAACTTGTACCGGTTCCCCGCTTCAATGATCTTGCAGAAGAAAATCGTCATCTTCTTGAACGCTGCGAAAGCGACATGCAACGTGAGCATTATGATGACGATGATAATCGTTTTATCAGCGAACTGTTTGAAGAGGATAAGGCACGTTTGCGGCCACTCCCTTGCGTACCATTCGACACGGCTCTTTACACGACCGCGACAACAGATAAATATGGCAAGTTTACCCTTGATGCAGGAAAGCACCGTTATTCTGCTTCACCGGCTTTTTGTGAGTCAATCGTCAATCTTAAGATTACATCATCTGCTGTGATTGTCATGGATACCGACATGCACGAAATTGTCCGTCACAAGCGCCTTTATGGTGATGAGCATGAAAGAATGGACTGGCTTCCATATCTTACATATATCGCAAGGAAACCACGCTCTCTGCGAAACAGTGGCATTTATGACATGATGCCCCAGACCATGCAGCTTTACATGGATAACTGCGAAAGCAGGGAACGGGGGCGGGTCTTAAAGGTTCTTGCTGAACTTACGGAAAGAACAGGATTTGCCAGCGCCGTTAAAACAGTGGATGAAGCAGTCCGGCTGAATGCAACAGACCCGGACAGTCTGCAGAGCCTTTACAGACGAACTTATGCAGATGTACCGCTTCTGCCTCCGCTTGAGAATAAAGCTTTACTGCCACAGCAGAAGGTCATTCCCTTTAGGAACGATCTGAAGATGCTGGATGTTGCCCTTAAGAAGGGAAGATATTTCCTATACCTATGACGCCAACAATAACCGGAAACAGATGACAATCGGAAACAAGACAACCGCTTATCAGTACAACAAAAACGACGAACTGCTCCGCACGGATACGCTGCATACCGACACGGAGAAGAACGATGTGGTGATTTACAAAAATGATAAGAACGGAAACCAGCTTGCTACCGTGAACCGCTCTGAAATTCCGGCAGAAGCAAAGGATACGTCTTACATCGATGTCGATGTGACGCTGGGAGACAATCAATTGAACGATAATGTAGTAAATCATTATAATGCTTTAAATCAGCTGACCGAGACGCTTACGAAAAACTATAAGGTAAGCTTTACTTATGATGCCGAAGGACTTCGTACTGGAAAGACGGTAAACGGAGAAAAAACAATTTATGTCTGGGACGGAGAGCAGGTGGTAATGGAACTGTCAAAGGGAGGAGCCGTACAGAAACGTTACATCCGTGGAAATGATTTAGTGTATGCTGATAAAGGAGAGAATACAGAGAAAACGTATTATGTCACAGACATGCACGGCAATGTAGTGCAGCTTTTGGATGAATCCGGAAATGTCACAAAGACATATGAGTATGATTCCTTTGGAAACGAAGTAAAACCGGAGAAAAAGGATGAGAACCCGTACCGTTATTGTGGGGAATACTACGATAAAGAGACGGAGGAAGTCTATCTGCGGGCAAGATACTATGAGCCAAGTGTAGGAAGATTTATCACAAGAGATACCTATACCGGGGAAAGTGATGAGCCGCTGAGTCTGCATTTGTATACCTATTGTGAGAATGATGGGGTGAATATGGTGGACCCGAGTGGGCATTGGGGGCAAATAATTCATGAATCTCTCACAAAAGCCATAGCGGAAGGTATGGGTTTTTCTAAACAAGATGCATATTTGATAGCTAAAGGATGCTATGGGGCTGATCATTATACTCGGAAAAAAAACAAATGGAATCTAAAAATAAAAGGAATTCCTAATTATAGAAAAACTATCATGATTAAGAAAAATGATTTTAGCGGAGATATGTATCAGAGTTTAGTAAAGGGAACAGGTCATTACATGTGTTATAAACCTGCTTTGCATACTATTGAACCAAATCAATATTCCAAAGCAGTAAATAACGGAAAGAAATTAGCATGGAAGAAAAAAAGTAAAAAAAGAATGGTTTTAATTGGTTTATATCTTCATGCATGTCAAGATAGATATGCACATGGTTTAAGAACAGAAAAAATTAAACATTTAGGAAAAACTGATAACTATAAATATGATTATGCTGGTAAAATTTTTAAATCAAGGAGTTCGCATATTACTCCAAAATTTAAAGAGGTATCGGTATCTCAGTGGAAAAGAAATAATCGTTTACGGAAAACCGTTGAGGCTACAAAAAGTTATTTGCAAGTTGTAAAAAAAAGATTGAATAGTAAAAGGAAAGGAACCGTTAAAAGAGCAAAGAATGTTGATAAAATAGTAACGAATTTTTTGATGAGTAATACATAAAATATTTGATTTGTGTATGGAAGGAGAAGAAATGAGAAAAAACGGATTTATATATTTTGTTATTTTAGTAAGCATATTAAGCCAGTGCATGCCAAGTATGATTTTTGCAAAGGCCAAAAAGACGATTCCTGCGGTGCAGTTTTTTGATAATGGCGAAGAAAAGAGTGTTTGGTGCACAAGATATGATTTAATAGCAAAAAACGTAAAAAAAGTTTATATAGGGTCAGAACCGGATTTTTGGGAACTTTATATTCAGCAGAAGAATAAAATTAGTGAGGTTAAGTTAATGGATAAAAAACATGGTAAATATGGAATATATACAATATCCAAGAAATATAAAAATGTTTTTCCACAGGTTATTGGTAATTTAGCAATAGATAAAAAGAATAATGTCCTTTTTTCAGGAATTACTACATGTGATTTTTTTGTTAACCATGTTTCAAAAAAGCAGTGTAACAAGGCATATCATCTTAAACACCCATATAATGACATAATAGTTGAATCAAATGTAAAAAAAGCATGGGGAAATAATAATATGTTTGCATATGTGAAGAATAACAAGCTGTTTATTACAGGGGGAATTATGGGCGAACTTGTGGGGAAAGGGGAAGAAGACTGTTATAAGTATAATACGGTGCAGACGTTTTTTGATGGAAAGGGGAATCAGATTAAACAGGTAATATGTGGTGAGAATTATGTAACAGGCTGTAATATTTTTGTATTAATGAAAGATGGAAGTGTTTGGGGGATTGGAAGAAATAACAGAAAACTCATCTCTTCTTCCAAAAAGAAAAAGTATTCTCAGTTTGTTAAAATAATGGATGGTGGAGTGAAGCAGATTGCAGCTTGTACGGACCATGTTTTGGTTGTAAAAAAAGACAATACATTATGGGGGTGGGGAAGAACATTCAAATCATTAAAGAAAAAGTATTCTGCAACACCTCGAAAACTAGCAAATAACATTAAGGAAGTAGCAGTTTCAGAAACGAGAATAGATGACTTTTTATCAATTATAGTATATCTAACCAAAAACAATAAGGCATATGGGCTTGGTTATAATTATAATATGGAAGGGGGCTATGCATTTACAAATCGATACAAGAAGGGGTGGAACAGTAAGCCGGTATTTCTTATGAAAAATGTAAAACACGTTTACGCAGCAGAAGGTTCAACGATTATGTTGAAAAAAAATAACAGTCTGTATTGGAGTGGTCAACAAGCTGGATATGTTGGATGTATGGATATTAAATATTAGGAAAACGCAAATTGACAAAATCTGTGTTTGTTAATATACATAGACACAGATTTTTGGATGTGCGCCTTGCGGCGCACGTTTCTAACGGGTGAAAGTCCCTAATCCGCCTTAGTAGTGGGAAGGATACAGCCAAGACCAAGGGTGTCCATCGCGAGGTGGAATCTGAAGGAAGGTGGCGGCAAATCTCTGGTCTGACGAACAGAAATCACATCAGGCTACAGTTAAGGATAAGGCTGCAATACAAGTCGAAGTCCAATAACTACTCGGAATTAACTGTAGTAAATGTGGCAGATAGATGGAGAGAAAGTGACGTGTGGTACCCAGGGAGGTCTGTGCGATATGCCTTGAAAGAGGTAACCACTACTCGAGGTAGTGCTGAACGCACAGAAGTCAGCAGAGGTCATAGTAGTTGAGAAACGAAGGACCAAATCAATAGGAGTCTTTAGTATGACCGAGAAAGGAGGAATGACTGATTATGACAGAAAACATTAGAAATAATGGCTGTTCGCAGAGAGATAGTGCGGAACACGAAGGGTATGCGAAAGCGTTTAGGTCGTTCAATCGGATATGGAAAGAAAGAGACAGTGCACAGCCGAAACTTTTGGAGGCGATACTGTATAAAGATAACTTTAACAGAGCGTATAAGAGAGTTAAGGCGAACAAGGGAGCGCCGGGTGTTGATGGGATGACCATTGAAGAGGCACTTCCATATCTTAAGGAACATCAACGGGAGTTGACAGACCGAATTTACAGAGGGAAGTATACACCGTTGCCAGTAAGGCGTGTTGAGATACCAAAACCAGATGGTGGTGTGCGAAAGCTTGGCATACCAACAGTGACAGACCGAACACTGCAACAGGCAATAACCCAAAAGTTAGTGCCCATCTATGAACCGCTGTTTGCGGACGGGAGCTTTGGCTATCGTCCAAATCGAAGTGCGAAGGATGCAATACGCAAGGTGAAAGAGTATGCAGAGCAAGGCTACACATTTGCGGTAGTACTTGATTTATCGAAGTATTTTGACACCCTAAATCACGAAATTCTTATAAATCTTCTGAGAAGAAATGTCAAAGATGAACGTGTGGTGCAATTGATTAAGCGCTATCTGAAAAGTGGCATAATGGAAAATGGAGTGGTCGTCGATACAGAGGAAGGTTCACCGCAAGGTGGAAATCTATCACCGCTACTTGCGAATATCTACCTCAATGAGTTTGACCAGGAGTTTTTAAAAAGAGGAGTACCATGTGTCCGATATGCGGATGATATCGTGCTGCTCGCAAGGAGCAAGCGAGCATCCGAAAGGCTTTTGGAAAGTAGTACGAAATATCTCGAGAAGAAACTGAAACTTACAGTAAACCGAGAGAAGAGTCGTACTGTCAGTGTGTTTGCAATCCGAAATTTTAAGTTTCTTGGCTTTGCATTGGGAAGGAACGGGAGAGGCATATATGTCAGAGTTCATCCAAAGTCATGGAAGAAGTTTAAGTCAAAGCTAAAAGATTTATCTTCCCGAAAGTCTGCACAGTCCATCAAGCCGAGTCTTGAGAAAATCAAGGTGTATGCAAGAGGATGGCTTAACTACTATGGAATTGCAAGTATGAAAAATAATATAGATGACATCAATGGATGGCTCTATCACAGAATACGAATGTGTATATGGAAACAATGGAAGAAACCCAGAACAAAGATGAGAAATCTAATGAAGCTGGGAATACCAAAGTATTATGCACATATGGCGGCTAATAGCCGAAGAGGTCATTGGTTTTGCGCAAACCTTACAACGATAAAGCGAGCCATGACAAAAGAAAGACTGATAAACAGTGGCTTCTATGATTTAACCATAGCTTATCAGTCTGTGCACGTCAACTATTGAAAGCGCTGTATACGAGAACCGTACGTACAGTGCTGTGAGAGGACGGCGGTTAGGCACCGCCTCCTACTCGATTACATCGTTTTTGTACGATTGATCCCCATGGCAGGTAATCATCCAAATATTCAGGATAGTTTAAATAATCCGTACCAGGAAGATCACCCAGTATAAATGTGATGTATTTCATTGGATCTAATCCATTTGCCTTTGCAGTCTCTACAAGTGTGTAAATACCGCCACTGGCAGTTGCACCTTTCGGACTTCCTGAAAACAGCCAGTTCTTTCTGCCGATTGTAAATGGTCTGATACAATTTTCGGCAAGGTTATTGCTGATGGAACAGTTTCCGTCCAGCAGGTAATTCATGAGTCCTTCTTTTTGATTAAATGCATAGGTAAAAGCAGCACCGAGTTTCGAACGTGGAGCTATTTCTTTTGCTGCCGTTTCTGCCCACGACCAAAAGGCATCTAAAACAGGCTTTTCCTGAATGAGACGCTGTTCTTTTCGACCTTCTGCAGACAGTATTTCCAATCTGTTCTCGATTTCAAACAGTTTGTTGATATACTGGATTGCAGTGGCCGGAATGGTGTTATCTTTTTGTTTCACATCTTTTGGAAGGGCATCCACAAAATATCTTCTCAGATGTGTCCAGCAAAAGCATCTGGTGATCCCTTTTACTGCTTCATAGCCTTTATAGGCATCTGTGTGGATGAAACCGTTGTATCCTTTTAAGAACTCTTTCGGATACTGTCCACTTCGCCCGGGCTGATATTCAAAGTAGCGGATCGGATGACCGCTTTCCTTGATCGTACTATATACCCACATATAAGATTTTGTGGTATTTTTACGATTTTCTTCGTTCATGACCTGAACAGGCGTTTCATCGATGTGCAGGTAACTTTCTTCCAGCAGGTGTTTCTTTAGTAAATCTACCACCGGAGAAAGCCAGTCGCGAAAGCTGACCATGATCCAGTTTGCCATGGTTGCCCGACTCAGTTTTAATCCAAGCATTTCCCATTCCTTTTCCTGACGGTATAAAGGAACCGCCAATTCGAATTTTTGATGAATGACCCAGCTTATTGTAGATGGTGATGCGAGAGAATGCTGCATAACGGCATCTGGCATGGGAGATTTCTCCATATATTCTCTGCCGGATTTTCTACATTCACGACACTCAAACGTTTCTCGATAATAATCAATGACTCGGATCTGTGCCGGTATATATTCTACTTCTGTTCTGACGAATTCCTCCCCGACAGAATACAAAGGTGCTCCACAAGTCTCGCAAAAACGTTCCTGCTCCGTTAATGTACAAAGTTTCTTATGATGTGGCAGATTTTTCAGTAATTGCTCCTTGTGTCCTTTTGCTTTCTTGCGGCGATATCCTTCAATATCTTTTAGTTTGGGTTCCTCTACAGTCTGGTCTTCACAAACTTCTATTTCATCAAAAAGAGACATCTGTCCTTCAATCTGAAGTGATGATGTCTTCTCTGATCTACTGCCGTATAATTTATGGGTTAGGAAAGCAACCGTCTCATGTAGACGGCTGTTTTCCTTTTCTAATTCTTCTATTCTCTTGAATAATTCTTCTATCTGATCTTCTTTTGTTCCCATAAAATATTTCCTTCGTTTTTTTACTAATACCAGTATACCAGAAAAGTACCAGAAAATCCAGTAAAATCAAGGATTTTAGGCACTTTATAATGCTCTTTTTATGGTTGTCTTTTGTACTGCTTTCGGCTGATCGATTGCTAATCCTTCCATGAGCCACCGAAACTCCCGGTCTGTTATCATGCGGACCTGTTCTTCGTTCATTGGCCATTGAAAACGTCCATTTTCCAAACGCTTATAAAGGAGTACAAAGCCATCACCTTCCCAATACAAGGCTTTCAATCGGTTCCTTTTTCTTCCACAGAACAGAAACAAAGAGTTTGAAAACGGATCCAGCTTAAAATTGTTTTGAACAATTGCAGCCAGTCCATCGATCGCTTTTCTCATATCTGTGTATCCACATGCGATATAGATATGTTCTGCCTGGGATATATCCCCTAGCATGTCTGCCCCAAAAGGTCAAGGACCATCTTAACAGTAGTTGGATCTGCATGATTTTTAATATCTATTTGTAAATCATTTTTGAAAACGGAAACGGCCGTATCTGAACTGTTCGATATGCAAACGGGCTTTTTTACTTCCGAAAAAACAGTTCTGGATTTTCGGAAAAGTTTCTCTCTTTGTTCTTCTGGAAGTTTATCAAATGCCTCCTGCTTCAGTTTTCGAAACCAATAATAATAAGTTTTATCTGATATACCTTGACTTCGACACCAATCTTTGACAGACATTCCGCTCTCATGGCATTCCTGTATTCTCTCTGCCCAGAGAGCGAGTTTCGCTTCATGAGTAGCTATAGTTAATTGATTCATCCAACTCCTCCTTTGCTAAAAACTCTTAAGAGTCTTAAGACACTTAAGGTTATTTAGAATTATCTCATGAACGAATTGGATTTTCTATCCACCTTCTTATTTGACGCTTACTATATAACACTTATCCCTATTTGGAGATTATTATATACAATCTTTCCTTTTCAAAAGAATTTCCTAGAGTTTTCCCTTCCTTTACCACTTCTGACATTCCTTACTATAAAACAGATCCACATCAGATGCTGCATCATATAGTTCTTTTATAGATGCCAAACTATCATATTCTGAAATTGCTCGCATTGCACCAATAAGCTCACCTTTAGATTCAGGCAATGTTTCGTCCTGTATTTTTTTTATTACGACTTCAATTCTTTTTTTATAATTATTTAAATATTGACTTTTTTCATCATCTACCATTTTTTTTGCTTTATCAATTTCCTGCACTAATAAATATAACCTTTTCAATAATTCTTGTTTTTTATCCATCATAATAATCTCCTTTACTTTGAAAAAACCCTAACTTCTGTTATCCAACTCGTATCAAATTCACTAAACAAATATTGAACTCCACCACCTGGTCTAGGATCTGCAATTAATAATTGTTCTCTCGCAGTTCCTACAACATACTTAATTTTTGTTCCAGCCGGAATTCTCGCAACCTTCACATTATTCCTGTTCCCCCAATCTTTTGATAAAGCCAGCCTATCCATATAATCATTTAAACAACTTATTTACGAAATCTGTGGTTGCACCCATATCCAAATATGGACTTCTGACAGTTTCTCCAATAACAACTGGTACTGGGTTTATTCTCCAAAGCAATGCTCTTTAACTTTTACTAGAATTATAATTATTTAAATTATTAATGCCCTTTATAAAATTTGAAATTGACTCTTTACTTTTCATCAATTTACTTAAATGTAATAAGAAATCAAACTCATCTTCATCATCCTCAAAAACCAAAGCTAATGGGTTTACATATGGTTTATATATAATATTGCATACAAGGGTATCTTTTATTTTTACTTTAAAAATACGTTTGTTACCCTTTAA